>ERZ834722.1041-NODE-1041-length-28330-cov-3.832679_pt1 | contig 28330 bp, 17 predicted proteins | sample MGYA00519576_ERZ834722 | MGnify/ENA primary metagenome ERZ834722 (study PRJEB31850, sample SAMEA3708759) | human gut metagenome | biome: human gut; feature: human-associated habitat; material: faeces | place: China | collected 2014 ...
TATAGGATAACATAGGAGGACAAAAAAGTATGAGAACAAAAGAAATGAGAGGAATTACTTTAATTGCTTTAGTAATAACAATTGTAATAATAATGATATTAGCGGGTGTAACTATTAATCTGGTAGTTGGAAATAACAATTTGTTTGATAAGGCAAAGAGTACACAAAAAATACAAACAGTAGCAGGAATAAAAGAAGCATTAGAACTTGAAAAGGTAGATATACAGGTTGAGAGTAAGAAAGTTGACTTGGATACATATTTGGAACAAATAAGTACTGGGAAGAAGAATTATAATTTAAGTTCTAAAGAAAAAGTAGATGAAAAAAATGCAGAGATAATAGTAAATGATGAATATAAATTTTTAGTAAAAGATAAGGAAAACGGAGATGTAGAAATAATATATGATGGAATTGCAAAAGCAGACGATTTGACGATATCTTCAAAAAATGGAACATATACGTATCCAAATAGCGGAACATTTGAAGTAACAAATAACACATCAAGAGGGGAGCTGACAGTAAGCTCAGATGCTTCAAACATAGCAACAGCATCTATTGAGGGAAATACAATAACAGTAAAACCAGAAACGGTAGCTGGAAAGGCTAATATAATAGTAAGAAGTTCAGCAAATGGAGAGTACGCAGAAAACAAAGTAATACATGTGGCAACAGTTAAAAATGGAACAATAGAATTAGAAGCAATTCCATACGATGGAGTATATGATGGACAAGCACATAATGCATTTACGAGTATAAGTACAAACCCAAGTGATGTCAAATTAGAATATTCATTAGACGGAAACGAATACAATGAAGAAATGCCAACAATAACGAACACATCAGAGTTTACAGTAACAGTAAAGGCAAGTAAAGAAGGCTATAAGACACAAATAACAACAGAAACAATAAGAATAAATAAGGCAGAAGGAAAATTAACATTATCATCAACAGATGGAACATATACATATCCAACAAGTGGAACGTTTACAGTAAGCGGAAATACAGGAGCATTAAGTGTTAGTTCTAATAACGATAATATAGCAATAGTAAGTATAAATGGAAATACAGTAACAGTAAAGCCGGGAACGACAGCCGGAAAAGCAACAATAACGGTAACGAGTGCAGAAGCAAACAATTATAAAAAAAAGACAGCAACTCATGAAGCAACAGTACAAAATGGAACAATAAAAATAAATGCAACACCTTACACAGGTACGTACGATGGAAAAGCACACAATGCATTTACGAGCGTAACAACTGATCCAAGTGATGCAACAATAGAATATTCAATTGATGGAGGAAGTTATTCATCGACAATACCAACAATAATGAATACTTCATTATTTACAGTAACAATAAAAGCAAGCAAGGCAGGGTACAAGACACAAACGAAAACAGAAACAGTAAAAGTAAATAAGGCAGAAGGGAAATTAACATTGTCAGCGACGAGTGAAACAATAACATATCCAAGTAACACAACATTTACGGTAAGTGGAAATACAGGAATGTTAAGCGTTTCTTCAAATAATAACAATATAGCAACAGCAAGTGTAAGTGGAAATACTGTAACAGTAAAATCGGGAACAACCGCGGGAAAGGCAATAATAACAGTAACAAGTGCAGAAGCAAGCAATTATACAGCAAAATCAGCAACATATACTGCAACAGTAAATAATGGAACAATAAGCTTAAGTGCAACACCATATAATGGAACATATGATGGAAAAGCACATAATGCATTAACAAATGTAAGTGCAAATCCAAGTGATGCAAAAATAGAGTATTCAATAAATGGAGGCACATATAGTACGACAATGCCAACAATAACAAATGTTTCATCATTTACAGTAACAGTAAGAGCAAGCAAAGCTGGATATACAACTAAAGTTATAACCGAAACTACAAAAATAAATAAGGCAAGTGGAACTTTAAAACTTTCCGCAACCAGTGGAACTTCAACAAACTTTAATAATGTAACTTTTTCGGTAAGCGGTAATACAGGTTCACTAAGCGTTTCTTCATCAAATTCGAAGTTTGCGACTGCAAGCATAAGAGGAAACACTGTAACTGTAAAACCTATTATGGCAGGTTCTGCTACTATAACAGTAACAAGTGCAGCTACAGCAAACTACACTGCGGCATCGGCAACATATAAAATAACAATAAATGGTGCTCCTTTCACTGCAAGCTCGGGAGTAGGATATTACACAGATGTAAATAGCGATGGAGTCGCAGACGGTGTAATATTTGTAGATTTAAAGAATGGTGCAAGTGGAACTTGGGAAGGCCAGTCATACAATTATGCAGCTGTTTCTGGTACAAAAAGTTATAAAATAGTTCAGAAAAATTATAACGGTCCATTTGGAACAAAAGATGTACTACAACCTTCTGGTTCTGGAAACAAGAGATTCCATGTAATGGCATTAAAAGACGTAGACTCTAATAAATATGATTTCTGGGGTGCACAAAGCAAAAGTGGTAATGGCTGGACAGTACCACCTTGGAGTGCATGGGCAGCATTTGCAGCTAAAATGGGACTTAGTATGTCTGGTAGCGGAAACTATGGTCAATTCAAAATGAGCTATATTTACTGGTCATCAGAATCGTTTAAAGGAATGTTCTTTGATCAAAATACATATGGATGTTACGTAAGATTTGATGGTAACGGAAGAGCAGCTTTTGGTGATGGTGTCGCTGAAAGCAACTGGTGTTATGTTAGATTACAAACAACGTTCTAAAGAAAATTGTATAAATGACAAAACTATAAAAATATAACGGATAATTAAAAAGAACCATAATTATTAAAAATAATGTAAAAATATCATAAATCATTGGATGAAATAATTTTCCGTCTATCGCAACTAACACATCCGGTCGCATACCGTTACTTTTACAAGCATATTCAGCATACTCGTCGTCATCGCTAAAATAAATACTTAAATTCTTCATTTTTCTCCATTTATGGTTTGAGGACTACTTGATTTAATAAATTTTGATAATCGATTAATGGCATTGCATATTTTGGTCTTATAACATAATGTCCTAAATCTATGCCTTTTTGTACTATTTCTAATCCTTCAGGCACATAAACTACTTTATGGGGAGTTCCAAACTTTGCAACTTTCTGTGGATCAATATTTAGAGATATACCGTCCTTACCAGGAACCACCATTCCATCTTTTATTACATATTCGTAATTTTTAAGGGTCATATCACTTCCACCACGATATAAGTAAACCCCGCACTTATTATGAACCAACACATTACTATGAGAAACATAGTAAGTATGGAAATCTTTTACTTCGAAGTTGTAGGTGGTTTCGGGGATATCAACGTATTCGATTCTTAAAGAATCTATTTCAACTTTGCTGCCGTCACTGAGAAGAAGATTGTCTCGTTCTTTCAGTTCCCTTGCAGGCACAAAGCCTTTTCCCTCTACATAGAAAGGATGTTCCGCAGTGCAAACAATTTCTTCGCCATTAACAAAAACATGATGCCACTCTTGGGTTTTGTTGCGAAAAAGACGCACCACCTCTTTGTAGCACTGCTCGCCTGTTTCCTCGTCATAGGCAAGCACCTTGTCTCCGACTTCTATTTCTTCTATCGGTTTAAGCGTTTCTTTTCCCGCTTGGTCTAAACATGCTATAAGCGTCCCTGCTTTGAAACATTTCGGAGCTGCGTTTTGAATCGCCTGTACAGCTTTGCTGACGCCGAATGACACCATTGCAAGTGTCAAGCTGATTGCAAATGCGGGCGCAAGCTCTTCGTTTATGTAATTGTTAAAGCCGTCTACAAAGCTTTCCTTATTCCGGAATCCCGCGATTGTTGCGCCTATCACCAACGAGACTGTCGTTCCTAATACTGCCGATATATAATACGGTGTGAACGCAGGACAGAATATTGCCAAAATCGTTGCCGCTATGAAGATTACCAACGACAGCAATTTTCCCAATTTGCTTCCCCAGAATCTTTTCCAGGACACATTCCAGAAATACTGCCACTTGCTTAACTCCGGCGCATCATAGACAAGCTCTGTTTCCGTCTCTATTGTATATTCATTATATGCTTCACTCAACGGATTTGTCAATTCTTTGATGAATAAATGGCAAAGACTTATATCTTTGCCATTTATTCATACCAAATATTAACTAAGTTTTTTTAATGCTGTAATTAATAATCCTAATAAAGTTTGATCTGCTCTAAATGAAAATGATAATAAATGAGTTTCATAGTCTCCTATTGTTCCTTTGACAAATAGCGCTCTATTTTTAAAAAATAATTTAATTTTATTTGTAGATTCTGTATCAAAAATACAACATTCCCCACTTAATGTATTCAACATTTGTGTCAGTTGATTAATGTAATTTTTTACATCAACAAAATAATATGCTCCGTGCCCTTTAAATCCATTAGATTCAATTAAAAAATTTAAGCAATTTTCATACTTATATATTTCCGCTACAAATTCAACTCTATCGGTTTTAAATAATTCATATTTCTCTTTTTCCATTTCAACCTCTCAGACTTTAAATTTAAAATCATCCATAAGGTACAATAATTCATTTATAACATAATGAATTGAACATTCTGTACCATCATAAAATACAAAAATTTGTTGCATTTTTATCCATCCTTCAGAACTTGGCCACCTAATATCGGACATATTTATTGGCAATACCGTTCCGTCCAATGGATTAGACATCGCTTGCTCCATTGCTAAAGATTCTTTTAAATTTAACGGGATTCTGCGACCAGTTGAACTTTGACCTCTATTAGCTAATTTAAAATATTTGCTACGTTTTAAATGTTTCGGAGTTGCGTTTAGAATTGCTTCTAGGGCTTTGCTTATGCCAAATGTTATCATGGCAAGCACCATGTTCACGGCAAGAGTTACTGCCCATTCTTCATTTATATAACTAACAAAATTTGACCAGAATTTCTTTTCGTTTTGTAATCCAACTATCGTTGCCCCCACTACTAGCGATACGGCAGTTACCATTATTGCCGATAAAAATATAGGCATAAATTCCGGACATATCAAAGATAATACTAAACCATATAATAGTATTACTAATGACAGCTGTTTACCTGAATTGCTTCCCCAGAATCTTTTCCAGGACACATTCCAGAAATACTGCCACTTGTTTAACTTCGGCGCGTCATAGACAAGCTCTGTTTCCGTCTCTATTGTATATTCATTATATACTTCACTCAACGGATTTGTCAATGTCGAGTTATGCGGATTCAAGCCGTATATTGTCGTTGCGTTGGCAAGCGCTGTTTCGGGGCTTCCGCCGTCAAGGAATTGCTTGGTTGTAGCGCTGTAAAAACGGTTGTTTATGTAATAAAACCCACTGTCACTGTCGTAATACTGACTCTTCCAACGTATAGGGTTTAGCGTGCCTATTCCGTCCGTGTCCTTGACGACCTTGCAGCTGCCCCAAGCGTCGTATTCATAGGCAGCAACTTCTTTGTCCTCATCGAGCACCGCAATTACATTGTTTCTCGCGTCCTTTACGAAGAAATACGGATAAGCGTTTGTGGGCGCAAAAAATCCTATTATCCCTTCCGAATCGTAAATATACCTTATTACTTCTCCGTTTCGGTTTTCTCCAAGCAGCTTTGTTCCGTCGTAATAGTACTCCGTTGTCTCGCTTCCCGTCTTCTTTCTGAATCGCAGTCCGCTCGAATTGTATTCGTACTCCGTGTTTCTTATCTTTTTGAGCAGATTTCCGCGCTCCCACTCTATTTCCGTTGACGAAAACGGCGTTTTGCAATATTGAGTACAGTTGCCGTAATTGTCGTATTCAAACTCCGTCCGTGCAATGTCTCCGCTTTTTATGTAACCCGTTAGACGTCCGTTTTCGTAGGAGTATGCTTTTACTACTCCTCCGCCCGTCTCGCTGCAAAGCGTCCCGTCTTTGTTGTAGGCGTATTCCAGAGTGTAGCCGTTTGCCGTCTCCGTTTTCAGTCTGTTGCTTTTGTCGTACGTATAAGACCTGACCTTTGTACTCGTTTCTCCGTCATACGTCGTTTTGTACGTATCGCTCAAAAACAACCCTCTGCTGTCGTAGGTATGATTGATTTGATATTCGGTATCCTTAAAGGTTTCGTTATCTATTTTGGTTTTAATTTGCGATTTCAGAAAAGTACCGTTTTTATAGCTGTTTTCAACATATATTTTAGTTTTGTAATTTTCGCCGAAAACGCTGTCATTTATCTCATGTGTCTTTTTCTTAATCCGCCCGAATTCGTCATATGTATATCTTGACAGTTCTAATTTACAATTACCGTTTTGCGTTAATATTACAAAACCGCTTGTTTCGTCTATTCGAGGTGACAAAACTTTTTTCTCGTCATAAATCACTTCGGATTTATAATTTCTATCTCCGTAGGTATAAGAAACGCTATTCTGATTGGGTTTGGTCATTGAAAGTACGGTTTCGTTTGACTGCTCGATTTCCACGCCGGTGCAGTTGTTGAAGTCGTCGTAAAAGTATTTGTAGGTGCGGTTTTCAAAGGGGTCGCACATAAAGGTGACCTCAGACGCGCCTGCGCTCTCGGGCAGCACCTGACGGGTAAACGTGGTTGTTTTGCCGTTTTCCTCTATTTTTTCCGTTCTGCCGTATTTGTCCAGCGTGAGCTTGTGCTGCTCCGCAGTGTTTTGGTTGCGATAAGTCTTTGTTGTGACCGTCCCCTGCGCATAGTCCGCTTCCTTGCTCACAAGCAACGTGCGTTCTCTGTCTTCTCCCCCGCCCGTCTTAATCAGGTAAAACTTTGTCGCGTCTCCGAAATTGTTGTACTCCGCGCCGTAGCCGTAACCGTACGACGAAAATCCCGTAGGCGTCACTGCGGAAATGCGTCCCGCTTGGTCGTACTCTATGAGATTTTCTCCGTTTTCCTCCGCGTAGCTTACGCCCGTCAGTCTGTTTTTCGTCGCGTCGTAAGAGTATGTTTTTGTCAGACCGCCGTCCGTTTCGTTTTTTCCGCCGTAAATCGTTTTCTCCGTTCTGTCCATACCCGTGTCGTAATTTACGCCGTTTTTAGACGTAGCGGTCGTTTCGACGGAAGAAACTTCGTCGTGCACTGCCGAGTATTCTATCGTTTCGTTTGTGTCGGGGTGGCTGATTGTTTTTTTGGACAGCATACCGAATGCGTCGTAAGCGTAAGACACGACAACGCCGTATTCGTCGATTTCGCAGAGCTTTTTGCCCTTTAAATCGGCGTAAACGTAGGTTTCGGTTTTTGAACCCGACGAGCCGTCCTTTTCGGCTGTCGTATACTGCCCCACTCCTTCGCCGATCAGCCCGGCGACGGACAAATCGGGATAAAAACGCATATAACCGTGAGTCGCCATCATGTCGTCGGGAGAACGCGTTTCGTGGTTGAACATCGCCGTGCCGAAGCTGTTGTCGGCAAGCTTTTCTATTTTCAGGTCAAACCATTTGTATTCGTCTGTTTCGTCCTTTATATCCTTGCCCCAAAGGCGCGCGTCGGATACCCACAGCCTGCGCCTGCCGTCGCACAGCGAAAGCGCAAAGCTGCCCGCGTGGACGAACTTCTGCCCCGTTGCGCGCTCCTTGTACATACTCAGAAACGTGTTTTGCATATCCTTGTCCGACATATAGCAATCGTCGCTTATTTCTTGCAGGACAAAGGTTGAACTGCCCGCATTTTTGTAGCTAAGTTTCTTTACGCTGTCCATAGGCGCCCATGCCGATTCGTTTTCAGCCTTGACAAAGCATCTCGACAACGGCGAGTAAACGATTCTTACGTCGGCAATTTCAAAATTTGCCGTTGCGTTTGCGTCGCCCACCTGCACGCGCACGTCGTCGAAAGAGTTGTCGGACAGCTCCAAAGGCACGGTCAAGAATTGCCAACCGCCCAAAGCGGTAGCGTCCGCAAATACTTCGCCGCAGGCCTTTTCCTTGTTGTTGTCGAACAAGACCACCTTTACCGAAGGATTTTCAAGCGTGGTATGCAGTTTCAGGAAAAAGGTCGCATTGAAATATTTGTAGTTGGCGCATTTGTATTTTTTGTAGTCCACAAGCTTATCTACGCCGCTCAACTGCACCTCGCCCGCGCTGTCGGAGGCTTCGGCTAAATCACAGAAATATGAGTTTCTGCGATTGAAAACCGTTTTGGCAGTGTCTGTCTCGGGCAAGTCGAGACTGACTCCCGAAAGCTTTTCGAGACTTTTCAGATTTTCCGCGCCGTAGTCGCCTACCTCGAATATACCCGTCGTGTAGCCCGCCGTATTGAAATAATACTTCATCACCACGTCTTTTTCGTCGGACTCCGTCGCTCCCTTGCGGTTTCTGACCGTCGTAAAAGCGCGCGTACCGCTCCCGCCGCTTATGCAGTTGCAGCTGAATGTGTTTTGTTGAGTCAAGGAAAGGGCAAAGCCCTCCGCGTCGCCTCCGACCGAAATGTCCGCTGCGCCGCACTTGACGGTGAGCGAACCGGCGGAACCGTTTTCGAACAAAACGGCGGATTTGTCTGGCTCAAAAGCCATGCCGCTGATTTTGCCGTCCGCGCCGTAGGAAAACACGCTGCGCTCGCCGTTTTCCGTTGTTGAAATCAGCCTGCCGAGCGAATCGTAAGCATAAAAAATTTCTCTCTTTGTCGCGCCGTTTTTGACGCAGCGCATTGCTTTTAGCAAACCGCTGCCTTCGTCGTATTCAAGGCATATTTTCAGACTCTTGTTGCGGTTGTCGTAAATTTCCGCAAGCTGTCCCGCCTGATTGTAATCAAAAATATTCTCGACGTTTGAGTTGTGGCAGGAAATTGTTTTGCAAAGTCTGCCCGACTCGAAAACAAGCTTGTTGCCCTGTTCGTCCGTTATCGCAAACTCGTTTTCCGCAGTTTGCTTCAAAGTAAGATTCAGTCCGTCCGTGTCGTAATATCTTTCTCCGTCGCCGAGCGGCAGGAACGTATGCCAATAGCCCGCGCCGTCGAGATACTCATAGCTGTCGTTTTTTCCCTCAAACAAATATTGCTGAACGTCAAGCTTGAAGCCCTTGCCCATATGGGTTTTGTAATATCCGCTTCCCTGTTTTAAAGAAAGGCTTTCGTCAAAACATGAATTGTAAATATGGCTCAAACCGAAAGCATAGCTGTTTGCTCCCGCGTTCATGTCATGCCTTTCGAGCCTGATTCTGTCGGTAAACAGGTTTACTGACGCTTCACCCGCCCCGCAGGAGTATTTAAGCTCCGCCTGACCGCCTTTGCTCATGTCTTTGCCAACGCTCATCACGTATACGGGGAGACGCGCGCTTTTTGTGATTCCGTATTCGGAGTAGCTCACGGTTACATATCTGTCAGCCGCCGTCAGCGCTTTGCTTTCAACTGAAAAACCGGAAAGCACCGTTTCGGAATAGCCGTCCGCATGGAAAGCCGTGCCCTTCAATCCCTCAGAATCGAATTGCTCGCCTTCGACATAGTTTCTTTTTACGCTTGTCGGGTCGATGTTGAAGCCCGTCAAATCGTCTTTTACCCTGACGGGAAATAAAGTATAATAAATCCCGAAAGTCACGGTAACATATTGAATGCCCGGATTGGAAAAATCGGTTGTCCCCAAAGAATAGGCGTCGAATTGCCTCCATATTTTGTTGTCGTAATGCGCTTCGACAACCATACCGGCAGGGTCAAACGACATACCTTTTTTGTAAACCGTTGTGTCGGGAAATTCTGCGATACGCAGCCCCTTGACGTCCTTCTTCGCCACGTCAATGCTTACAGCTTGAGAAACGGTTTTGCCGTTTTCCGTATAAGTCACAGTTATCTCCGTGTCCGAAACGCCGAGAGACGTTTTGGGTTCATAATCAAAACCGCTTACCGTTTTGGAGCTGCCGTTTTCGTAAAAAGCCTTGACGCTCAAACCCGACGGAGAAAATTTGTCCCCTTCAAGATAAACCTCCTGATAATCTCCCGAAACCTCTATCCGTTCAACCGCCGCTTCCGTCACGGTAACAGACTGTTGAGTATTCACTTCGACAAAATTGCTTATGTACGAAACAGTCACATAACTCGTACCCAAACTCATAATAACGGGATTTACGTTGTAAGCGGAAACCGTTTCGATTGTGCCGTCGGTAAATTCCACCTCGACCTCCATACCCGTTTTGTCGAATTTTTCGCCTACAAAATATGTCGTTTTTGACGGCGGCGAAACGATTTTGATATTGCCGGGAGTTTTAGGCGGTACGGGAATTTCTTCGTCAAGCAGAATATCAACCGCAATCTCCACCTCCAAAGCTTCATACAAAACCCTTTTCGTCATATATTCAAGCCCGTTCAAAAACTCCGTTTCCTGTTCGGAAATGTAAGGTCTGACGATTTTTTTGCTTAATTCGTAAAAATCCCCTATGATATAATAGTCGCTAAGAGCGTTGTCTTCCCTCTTCAAAACGGGTACGAGTTTGTTTTCCGCCGCTTCCAACGCCATATCCGACTGCATTCCCGCGCCGCCTGAAACCGTAAACATACTTTGCAAAAAGGTTGCCGCAAGATTTTCCCTTTCCTCCGAACCCGTTTTCGGCGCCATCCAATAAGCGTTGTAAAGACTTACGTCGAGAAAATCGGGATTTTCCTTGGGAAGCCCCGCCGCGACAACGCGGGTGTCGCCCAGTGTATCGGAATGATAAAGCAATGCGTCATAGTCGTAAGGCGCGCCGACAAACGCCGCAAATTTTTTTGTCGCAAAGTCAAAAAATTTTTGAGAATAATCTTGTTTTATTTCGGGATATATAAACCCCTCTTGTTGCAGCGACAAAAGAAAATTCAGCAATTTGCAAAAGCTTTCGTGCCTATCTTCGCTTTCAAAATTCAAATCTATTCCCGCCGAATACATGAAAGCCGTTATCGCATACCAATCAAGCGCGGGAAGCAAATAATATCCATCTTCCTTCAACTTTTGTCCCGCTTCGCGAAAGCTTTCCCAGTCAGTCAATTCCGCGACGTCTATACCGCAATCTTCCAAAATATCCACGTTGTAATAGAGCGCAAAAGGATTGCACGAATGCGGTATGGCATACTTTTCCCAACCGTTTTCCGCAAAATAGTTGTGATTGTTGAAAATATTGAAATCATCGGTATTCAAATTTTCAAAGCAGTGGAAATACTCGCAATAATTTTCCAAATAAAATTTCATTTGCGCGTCGTCAACAAGCACAATATCGGGCATGTCTTCATAATTTCCCTCACGTAAACATGTCGATAATTCTTCTTTTATTTCCGAACCCGTTTTTTCCTCGACACTGATTTCAACATCGAAATCTGTCGATTCTTCATTGAACCTTTGCACCGCAAGCTGCAAAAGCTCCAAATGCTTTCCGTTTGCCCACACTTTCAAATAAGTTCTGTTTTCATCCATATAAAACTCTCCTTTTGGCGTATACGTAATTCCATACGCTGTCTTAAATTTATCAGATAAAATAAGACAACAGTGTGTCATGGTTAGCCTTCGAGTCCGAATAAAAATATAAATAATATTTCAACTTTGAACAAATAAAAAAGCTGCGGACAATTTCCGCAGCCGCAGCAAATTCCAATTTTTTCAATCAATTTTATTTTTTTAAGCAAATAAAACTACTATTTAAGAAATAATACTCTGCATAAGACAAAAAACAAAGTGTATATTCAGCAAAGAATATCGATTTTCAAAATTCGCACAAAATAGAATTCAACACATAAAACTTGTCCGACGGAACGCGCAAACGCGAACCTACCTTTTCGAGCAGTCCTCTTTCCGCAAGCTCAAATGCCGTGCGCAAATAATCGTCTGCCGCCTTATTGAACTCGCTGCTTATCCTCTCCGCGTCCACGCCCTCCTCCGTGCGCAGACCGAGAATAAAGCATTCGTAAGCCTTCTCTTTTTCAGTAAGCCTGTGCCTGCCGACAACGGGCAGCCTGCCTTCGTCCAGAGCGCGGATATATTTTTCTAAATTCTTGATGTTTGAACGCCTCACTCCATGCAAGTAGGAGTGCGCCGACACTCCGAGACCGATGTATTCTCCGCAACGCCAATAATTGAGGTTGTGCCTGCATTCCAAGCCCTTCAATGCAAAATTGCTCACCTCGTAGCGACAAAACCCTGCCGACAAAAGCCTTCGGTACACCGCATCGTAAAAATCCGCCGTCGCGTCCTCGTCGGGCAGCACAAGGCGGCGTCCTCCGCAAGTTTTTTGGTTTAACATTGCGGACAGCCTTGTTCCCCTCTCGACGGTCAGCGCATAGGCGGAAACATGCGTAAGCTTTACTTTGATTAACGTATCGAGTGTTCTGTCAAGTCTCTCCGGCGTCTCATAGGGAAGCCCGAGAATTATATCGGCGGATACGTTGTCTATGCCTGCGGCGGCGGCGAAACCGACCGCGTTTTCAAATTGCGCCAGACAATGCGGTCTGTTAAGCAGCTTCAAAGTCCCGTCGTCTGCCGTCTGCAAGCCTATACTCAAACGGTTTACGCCGCTTGCGGCAAACTCGAAAATTTTTTCTTGGGATGCGGAGTCGGGGTTGCATTCAACCGTAATCTCCGCTTTCCCGTTCAAATCGCAGACTTTTGCCACAAATTCGAGAAAATCCGTTATCAGAGGCGAATCGACCGCCGACGGCGTACCTCCGCCAAAAAAAACCGTATCTATTTCAAACGGTTTTTTCTCTTTGGCTAAGTATAAAGTCAATTCTTTTTTAAGGCAGGAAAAATATTTCCGCGCAGCGTCAATACGGTTGGGATACGAACAGAAATCACAGTAAACGCATTTTTGCCTGCAAAAAGGAACATGAACGTAAAGCCCCGCCATCGCTCGTCAGTCCTCGTCTATTTTGAGTATGGACATAAACGCCTCGCTCGGTATGGAAACGCTGCCCACCTGACGCATACGCTTTTTGCCCTCTTTCTGCTTTTCGAGCAGCTTCTTTTTTCTTGTTATATCGCCGCCGTAGCATTTTGCAAGCACGTCCTTGCGCATTGCCTTAACCGTTTCGCGGGCAATAATCTTGTTTCCGATTGCCGCCTGAATGGGAATTTCAAACATCTGACGCGGAATCGCTTCTTTCAATTTCTCGGCTATTTTACGTCCTCGTGCATAAGCTCTGTCCTCGTGTACTATTATGCTTAAAGCGTCGCACATTTCGCCGTTCAAAAGCAAATCCAGCTTGACAAGCTTGCTTGGCACATATCCCTTTATTTCATAATCAAGGCTCGCATAGCCGCGCGTGCGCGATTTGAGCGTATCGAAAAAATCATAGATGATTTCGTTGAGGGGCATTTCGTAGTGTATTCTGACGCGCTTGGTGTCAACGTAAGTCATATCGGCAAAAACTCCGCGTTTTTCCTGACACAGCTCCATAATCGGCCCCACATACTCGGGCGGCGAATATATGAACGCATTGACAATCGGCTCCTCCATGTGCTCTATATTTGTCACAGGAGGCAGCTTGGTCGGGTTGTCAATTTCCAAAACCTGACCGTCCGTCGTATATACCTTGTAAGAAACGCTCGGCGCCGTGGTAACCAAATCGAGGTCGAACTCCCGTTCGAGACGTTCCTGAATTATTTCCATGTGCAGCAGCCCTAAAAAACCGCATCTGAATCCGAAGCCGAGCGCCACCGACGTGTCCGGCTCGTAAACAAGCGCGGCGTCGTTGAGCTTTAATTTTTCCAGCGCGTCCTTCAAATCGTTGTATTTGGAGCCGTCCGCAGGATATATACCGCAGTAGACCATGGGCAACACGTCTTTGTAGCCTTTTAAAGCCTCGGCTGCGGGATTGTCCGCAGTTGTTATGGTGTCGCCGACTTTTGTATCCGACACTGTTTTTATGCTTGCTGCAATATACCCGACGTCCCCTGCCGAAAGACTTTCCGTTTGACGCATTTCGGGCGCAAATATACCGACCTCCGTCACGTCGAAAACCTTGTCCTTGGTCTGAAACATTTTGATTTTGGAGCCTACTCTGACCTTGCCGTCAAAAATTCTTACCAGAATGAGCACTCCCTTGTAATTGTCGTATACACAGTCGAAAATAAGCGCCTTCAAGGGAGCGTTTTCGTCTCCTTTGGGACAGGGAATTTCCTCTATTACGCTTTCGAGCACCTTGTCGATATTTATGCCTTCCTTGGCGGAGATTAACGGAGCGCGGCTTGCGTCTAGCCCTATTTCCTCTATTTCCTGCCTTACCTCCTCGGGACGCGCCGACGGCAAATCTATCTTGTTTATCACTGGCACGATTGCCAAATCGTTGTCCAACGCCAGATAACAATTGGCAAGCGTCTGCGCCTCTACGCCCTGACTTGCATCCACAATCAGCAACGCTCCCTCGCACGCCGCGAGACTGCGCGAAACCTCGTAATTGAAGTCGACGTGTCCCGGCGTGTCAATAAGGTTGAGGGTATAATTTTCCCCCTTGTAGCAGTAATTCATTTTGACGGGAGCAAGCTTTATTGTGATTCCCCTTTCTCTTTCAAGCTCCATCGAGTCAAGCAGCTGATTTTCCATATCACGCTTGGCGACCTGTCCCGTATATTCTATAAGACGATCCGCAAGAGTGCTTTTTCCGTGGTCTATATGGGCTATTATGCAGAAGTTTCTCGTTCTTTGAAGTTTGTCCATTTTTTTATTATACTATTTCAGACTGCGCCTTGACAAACGTTTAATCGAAATTTCACATTGTATTTTTCTTACGAAACGGAAACGGACGCCAGCTTGGAAACGAGACTGTCTACAAATTCGGTTATACTCATCTCGCGCCAGCTTTTTTCGTCGTTTTGATAAATTGCATCCAGCTGCTCCGCGCACTGAATTTCGATTATGCCGTTTTCAATCAGAGTACCCATAGCGGCGTTGCTTACCGCGTCGGTGAGAGCGGCGGGCAGCTTTGACAGAGAAGTGTCAGTATCAATCAGTGACAGCACGCCCGATTGCTGCGATTGATAAAACTCCGACAGCGGCAGATTCATGACTTTGTCCGTTAAGTCGGAAGAGTCGAGATTTGAAACGGACAAATTGGAAACAATATTGTTTATGCCGTCCGCTTTGTTCCCGTTTTTGTCGTAGTATTGGTAGTCGAAGCATTCGTCCGTGTGCTGAGTATGGTCTGCTTTGCAGCTTTGCGCTTCGTAAAATTTCTTTGTGATTGTGTCGTACCGTATGTAGAGTCCTTGATATTCACCTGTTGTGGTTATTATGCAGATGTTGTTTGATTCGTTGTCGGTCGTGACAGTCTCCAAAGTCAGCTGCAATCCGACTACGTCTATTTCCCGTCTGTGATAATCCAGCAGGTCGCCTACATACATTTCGTTGAGCTTTTCTTCGAGGCGCGTTATTTCAGTGTCTGCAAGCTTTTGCATGATGACGGGAGAGTCTGCAGTCACTCCGATAAGCTCGCCGAAGGTCACCCCTTCAAGCAGTACGTCGAAATCGAAATTTGCCTCCGACAGCTCGCCGAGCGTTTTTGAGGCGATGTTGAGCGTCAAACGGTCGGTTATTTCCGTTTCGCCGTCAAACCATTTTCCGTCGTCGTCGCAAGCGTAGCCCATAAGCTCGCCCATTTTTAAATCACGCGCTATTGACGCAAAGTCGAGCGAGCCGTCTGCCAGCGACGCGGCGTCCTTGTCGATAAGCTTCAAGGTAAGCGTATCGGTAACCTCGCTTTCCCCGTTGTACCATTTGTTTTGGGTTGCGTTGAAAGTGTAGCCCATGAGGTCGCCGACCTTCATGCCCTTGACTATCTCCGCCAAATCCAATCCGTTGTCCTTGACGGTCATCAAATCACGCTCCGCGAGATTGATTGTCAGCTTGTCGGTTATTTCCGCTTCGCCGTCAAACCACTTTCCGCTTTCTTCGTCAAACGTATATCCCATAACGTCGCCTATTTTCATACCGTCTATGACGTCGTTTACCGAAAAGTCTCCGTTCAAAAGCTCGGTCATACTCAAATCGGCGATTTTGACGGTCAAAGCGTCGGTCACGACGGCGCCGCTGCCTGTTTTCCACGTACCCGCGCTTTCGTCGTAGACAAACCCGAGAACGTCTCCCGTTTTCAATCCGTTTGTCAACGTGTTCAGACTGAAACTGCCGTCTGTCAGCTGCGTCGCTTTTATATTTGCGATTGCAAGCTGAACCTTGTCGGTTATTTCCTTCTGTTCGTCGAACCATTTTTGGGTTTGTTCGTCGAAATCATATCCCATCATTTCGCCGACCTTTACGTCTTTGAGCATGGTGTTGACCGAAAAGCTGCCGTTTGTTATGTCTGAAAGCTCCACGTCGGCAACAATCAAAACCAGATTATCCGTGACGGGAGCGTCGCCGTTCAACCAGGCGTCGCTGTTTTCGTCATAGGTGTAATTCATTACGTCGCCGATTCTTGCACCGTCAAGCAGAAACGAAACCGCGTTGCCGCCGCTGTTGAGACTTGCGACGAATGCGCCTAGGTCTTTGGAGGCAATTATTCCTTCTATGCCGGTGGTTTTGATTTGCGGCACGACGGCCTTTAAAGTGACTCCTCCGAGCACCTTGGTCATGTTGAAGCTTGTAAGGTCGTTTAATGTGGGAGGCTCGGAACTGTTCTTCCAAGCCGTAATAATTTCGTCGTTTATCGCGCCGTTTAAAAGGGGCGCGAGGGAAGAAAGCTTGATTCCGCCGAGCGCGGCTTTAAGTCCGTTTTGGTCTGCGAAATTTACGCTTTTAAGCTCGTCGAACTCCTGATTTTGACTGTCAAGCCCCAACAGGTCGATTAGGTCCACTCCGAAGGCGCTCTTGACGGAATTTATGGAAAGATTGTTGTCGTTTATGAGCTTTACGCCGTCGATGATTATGTCAAGCAAAGGCATATCGTCGAAGCTTTTGCCTGCGTCGTTTACGTAGTCGGTGTTTGCGCCGAAGGTGGACGGCTTGATGATTGCAGCCGCAAGCACAACGCCGCCGACCAAAATAATCCAACCGAAAATCATGCCTAAAAAGAATGCAAGTATTCTCCTGCCCATATTTTCCTCCGCATTTAAGATACCTTTAAATTATAACATCAATTGCTTTAAACAGTCAATGGAAAATATTGGTTTGAAAAGCTTGGACTTTTAATCAAACAAATATATACTTTGCTTGCGGCAAGACGAAAATTATTTAACAATAAATATTTTTCACATTTTTCAGGCATTTTTTGCTTGCAATTTGCCGTATTAAATTATAAAATAAACTATATTCATCTGAGAGGTTAAACTAATGAAAGACTCGATAATGGAAAGCTTTGGTCCGAGAATCAAGAAACTGAGACTAGAACGCGGCTACACGAGCCAAAAGGTTGCGGACGAGGTAGGCGTTTCAAAGGGATGCGTCAGCTTTTGGGAAAACGGGCTGAGCGAGCCGAAAGCGTCGCATATCGTGGCTCTGTCAAGGTTTTTCGGAGTAAGCTGCGATTTTCTGCTTGGCAGAACCTCGAATAAATAATTAAACGGACGGTTTTTTTACCGTCCGTTTCTTTTTAATCTTTTTTCATGGGTTCGGAGTTTTGCCGTCTGAAATAAAAACTTTGAATAAATTCATAGTCGGGAAGAGCTTTTTTTTTCATCGCATCAAACAGCCCCTGCCTGTCGTAAGGCTCAGTTACACTGTCGTATTTAAAAGAACCGTCGCCGAAAACTTCAAGTATAATTCCCCGCGCAAAGGAACCTGCGTGGCACCCCACCGAACCGACGTCAACATATAGTTTTTTGCCGCGCATAGACATAGGAGTGTGGTCGTGACCGAAAAAAATCACGTCCGCGTCGTAATGTGCAAACATTTTGTCAAGCTTTTCGGGCGTGGGATTTTTGTCCAGCGGCTGAAACGCCGAATCGTCCGCTTCCCTCGCGTAATGGGTGAAAATCACCTTCAAGCCGAAATATTCGCGCCTGAGCGTAAAAGGTATGGTTTCCGTTTTTTTGCGCAGCTCTTCTCCCAAACTGTCGAAAACAAAATTTTTATGCGCCGTCGAAATATGAGATTTGTCCGCCTGCACCCTGTTGTTTCTCACGAAATCGTTGTCATGGTTTCCCCTGACGCATTGAATGTCGGGATGGGCGAAAAAATATTCGACGCACTCGCGCGAATACGGCCCCATGGAAATCATATCGCCCAAATGATATATCTCGTCGCATTTTTCCCTGTTAAACAACTGCACGATTGCTTCCAGCGCAGGCAAATTGCCGTGCGTATCGGAAAAAATACCTACTTTTTTGCTGTCCAAAATTGTCTACCTCTGATTTTTTCGGAACACGCCGCAAACAGATTGCTATTTTGCGGATGCAAGTTCCAGCTTCAAATCGTTTTCCTTTATCCAGCCCGCCTTTCTTAAAATCAGGCAGAATGCCCAGCTTAAAACAGCCGGCAAAACAAACATAAGCAGAACTATGCCCGTGACAAGCAGCCACGTGTCCACGACGCCTGCCGACGCTTCTATCGTGCCGAAAAGTCCGACCAGCCCCGCAGTGCCCATACCTCCGCCCGAAGCATTGCACCTTAGCCCGAACAGGCAGGTTGCAAGCGGACCGCAGATTGCAGACGCAAGCGTGGGCGGTATGAGAATGCGTGGATTTTTCATGACGTTGGGAATTTGCAGCATACTCGTGCCGATTCCCTGCGATATGAGTCCCGACCAACGGTTTTCCTTGAAGCTCATGACCGCAAAACCCACCATGTGGCAGCAGCAGCCCACTACCGCAGCGCCTCCGGCAAGAAGCATTGCGTCGCTCGTATTGTTGAGCGCAATAGCCACCCATATAGCCGCGCTCGATGTAGGCAGAGTGAGTAAAATTCCCATAACCACGGCAATTATTATTCCCATAAAGAACGGAGTAAACTCCGTGGCAAGGGCTATGCCTTCGCCGAGCTTTGCCAAAAGCCAGGTTACGGGCGGACAAAGCGTGACCGCAACGACTCCCGCGACAAGCATTGCCAAAAGCGGCAGTACGATTATATCCAGCTTTGTTCTGCCCGCAACGAGAGAACAAATCTCCGCGGAAATCAAAGCGGCAAGATAAGCTCCTATCGGATTGCCGACGCCTACGGTTATTTGAAGCGTCGGAAGCCAGCCGCTTGCGTTTGCGCCCGCCATACCTGCGACTATGCAGGAAAAAATCGTAAGCTTGTCGCATTTGAGCGAATAGGCAATGCCGGCGCCTATTCCCGCGCCCATCATAAATTTCGCAACGGTTGCCACCTGCAAAAACAGATTGCTTATCCAATTGCCGTCCGCACCGCCGAGCAGCTTGCCCAGCTGCTCGAAAATCGTCCCCGCAATCAGCGTGGCGAAAAGCCCCAGAGCCATACCCGAAAAAGCGTCTATAAACCAACGCTTGGCCAGCCGTCTGACCACCAAACCAAAGCAGCGCTTTTTGCTTTCGGCAGGCTCTGTTTTTTGAATTTCCGTTTCCGATGTGTTTTTTTGTTCGTCCATATTTCTCCTTTATTCAAGTTGCAGAATCTTTTTCATTTCATCCACAACTTCAATAAAGGCTTCTTCGTTGAACGGACTCTTTAGGCCTACGGAGTCAAGCAGCTCCGAAAACGGCTTTGTACCGGCTTGGTTTAAGAACTTCATATATGTTTCAAACGCCTTGTCGAAATCCTTTCTCATCATGATAAGGAATTGGAAGGCAGTGAACTGCGCCAGGCAATAATCGATATAGTAAAACGGACTTTCAAAAATGTGCATTTTGAGCTGCCATTTTCGTCCCGATTTGAAATAAGGCACACCCTTGACGCTCATCCACGGCATAAATTCGCGTTCGATTGACGCCCAGAACTTGTTTCGCTCGCGTTTTGTCAGATTGTAATAATCGTAAACCGTCTGCTGAAAATAATCCACGATTGTGCCGTAAGGCAAAAAGCAGAACGACTCGGCAATATGCTGCCAGCGGTATATGTCTGCCTTTTCACCGAAAAACAATTCCATCCACCTGTGGGCGAAATACTCCATGCTCATGGAGTGCACCTCGCACGTTTCCATCGTCCCCTGACGCGCAGCCCACGCAGCGCCGCAGTTTACGTCAAAGGATTTGAAGGCGGCAAGCGCGTGACCGAACTCGTGCGTCAAAACATCCACGTCGCCGGAAGAACCGTTGAAATTTGAAAGAATGAAGGGCAGCTTGTATTCCGAAAGCTCGGTGCAGTAGCCTCCGCCCCATTTGCCCTCGCGGCTCAAAAGGTCGAAAGCCTCGCTCTCTTTCATCGTCTCAAACAGCTTTTTTGTCTCCCCGCTCATTTGTGAATACATTTTTTCCGCGTTGTCTACAATATCCTGCGCACTGCCCGACGGTACGGCTTCCTCTCTGCCGTAAACGCCGTCGTCGTAAACCATGAGCTTGTCGACGCCGCACTCCTTGCGGATTTTTTCCTTTATCTGACAACAAACGGGCACCACGTACTTTTTTACGTTTTCGCGGAAAACCGCTATATCGTTGCTGTCATAGCAATTGCGCGTCATGCGCAGATAACCCAGCTCGGAAAAGCTTTCCATGCCGAGTTTTTTCGCCATACGCGTGCGGACTTTGACCAGCTTGTCGTAAATATCGTCGATTTTTTTGCCGTTGCGCTTCATTTCCTTTCCGAGAGCCATATACGCGCCCTTTCTCAGCTCTCTGTCGGGATTCGAATCATATTTTTTGATTTGCGCCGTAGTAAGCTTTTCACCGCGATACTCGACGACAATGCCGCTCATTAGAGTGACGTACTCCGTGCACAGCTTGTTTTCCTCAACCATGTCGGCAAGTATTTTTTCGTCTATGCTCTTGGCGGAAATGAGGAAATTGGTGAATACTATTTGCGGAATCCGCTCCTTTAAAGCCGACTTGAATTTGGAGTTGAGATAACACTTGTTGAGGTTGTTTAAGGCGTTGTCGATTTCAGGAGTTATCTCGTTGATATAGTCGTACTCCTTTGCGTAAAATTCGTCCTTAGTGTTTTGAGTGAAACGGATGTTTGCCAAAGACAGGTTTGTTCTCAGCTCGGAAACAACCTTGTCGATTTCCTTGTCGATTGCAAACTGCTCCTCAACGCTCTCCGCACTGTTGAAACGGCGGATAAAATCCTCAATCTGCGCGACGATTTTATCCTTGTCCGGCCTTGTGTAAGGCATCTGAGATACTTTCATAAAAAGAACTCCTTGTTGTGTTGAATTATAATTATATATACAGTCCGCCGTTGACGGACAAAACCTGACCTGTGATGTATGACGAGTCGTCGCCGGCGAGAAAAGCAACTGCACGGGCAATTTCCTCCGGAGAGCCTGCGCGGTTCATCGGAATCTGCTCCAAAAATTCCTCCCTCTCCTTTTCGGACAGTCTGTCGTTCATTTCCGTGCCGACAAAGCCGGGACTCACGCAGTTGACGCGCACTCCCGCAAGAGCGTATTCCTTGGCAAGAGCCTTGACCAATCCGACGACTCCCGCTTTGGAAGCGGAGTAAACAGCCTCGCAGGAAGCGCCCGTTTCCCCCCATACGGAAGAAACCGCCACTATGCTGCCTTTGCCCGCGCCTGTCATATACGGCGCGGCTGCCTTCACGCAATTGTACGCGCCTTTGAGATTTGTGCGCATAACGGCTTCGTACTCCTCCTCCGAGACGTCGTCCAACAGCCCGAAATGCGATATGCCTGCGTTAAGCACCAAGACGTCGAGACGTTTATATTTTGAAACAAATGCCTCGATTCCGCTTTTGACCTGCAAAAAATCTCCCACGTCGAAAGGGAGCTCCGACGCGTCGCCGCCCGACGACAAAATTTCCGTTACCGTCCGCAGCGCGGCCGCGCGGTTTTTTAAATAATTGACGCCTACGGTATAGCCCTGCTTTGCCAAAAGCAGGGCGACGGCTTTGCCTATGCCGCGCGACGCCCCAGTAACCAATGCCGTTTTCACGCTGTTTCTCCTTTTCGTCTCAAACGCCTGACAAATCCGCCTGCGGCGTTGACGATTTTTGCGACAAGCCACATATTGAATTTGAGTAACGGAAAAGATATAAGAACGGATGAGACAAGCAGCAAAATCTCCACGCCGTTGAGCCTGACGTAGCCGAAAAACCACGGCAAAGCAAATATGCCCAACAACACCAGAACAAGCACTCCCGCAAGCATGAGGGACTTCCACCAGTTGAGCGGTTTGCAAGCGTAGTAAAGCGCGAAATAGCTGCCGAAGGTCAACGCCAGCACCGCTATGGTGGAAAACTCGTCAAGCCCTATGCTGACCGACAGCCAGCCCGAGCTTTGCGTGGACAAAAACACGACGTACAGGGAAACTGTTACTACAAGAAACGTAAGCGACGCGGGAAAACTGCGTTTGGCTACGTTTACGAGGAACCTCCCCCGTATTATATCGTTGTTTTTTTGCAGCGCGAGTATGGTTGTGGGCAGCCCGACGATAATCATTTCCAACAGCATGACCTGCGAAGAAGTAAACGGATAAGCCACCTTTTGCCCGAAGCCGTAATTGGCTATGACGATAAGCAGGTTCAGCACAATCGTATAAATAGTCTTCATAAAATACATGCTTGTCGCCGCCTGTATGTTGTTCACGACCTGCCGCCCCTCGGCAACAACCTGAGGAAGGCTCGCAAAGTTGTCGTCCAGCAAAACCAGATGCGCCGCGTTGCACGCCGCCTGACTTCCTCCCGCAAGCGCGATTGCACAGTCGGACTCGCGCAGAGCAAGTATATCGTTTACGCCGTCCCCCGTCATTGCCACCGTGTGTCCCGCCTTTTTGATTGCCTTTACCAAAACGGCTTTCTGCTCGGGCGAAACCCTGCCGAAAACTGTGTATTTCGTAGCAATCTCGGCAACCGTTTTTTCGTCCAGACCTTCGAGACTTATATAATTTTCCGCGTTTTCCACACCCACCTTGGCGGCGATGTGGCTAACGGTCAACGGATTGTCGCCGCTTATTATCTTTGCGCCTACGCCGTTTTCCTTAAACCAATTGATTGTTTTTACCGCGTCGTCGCGTATATGGTCCTCAATCACAATCAGCGCAATCGGACGGCGCACGACGGGCAGTTTTATTTCCTCGTCCTTTTTGGCATAAATTACGCTGGACGACTGCGCCAGCAGCAACACTCTGAAACCCTTTTCGGCATATTTCCTGACCAACGAATCAACCCGTTGATTTTTCGAGTTGAGCACAAATTCGGGCGCGCCGAGAAAAAAGGTGCCTTCCTTTTCAAAGGATACCGCGGACAGCTTGCGCGAGGAGGAAAAAGGAACGATTGCCGTATGTTTAAGCACGCTTTTGGCGCCGAAATGCTTTTTTAAAGCTTTGGACGTCATGTTTTTGTCGTTTTGCGCCTTCAACACCGAACCCATGATTTCTTTTAGAGTGTAGCGGGAGCCGCTGTTGAAATCAATGGTCTCCACCACGCGCATGGTTCCGTCCGTCAATGTGCCGGTTTTGTCAAGACAAATGGTATCCACACGGGCGAGCATTTCAATACAATACAGCTCCTGCACCATTGTCTTGCGTTTTGAAAGCCTGATAACGCTTACCGCAAGCGTCATGCTCGTGAGCAGGAAAGGTCCCGCCGGTATCATACCGATAACGCTGCCCGCCGTGTTGGTCAGCGCCCTTATAAAAGCCTCGTCACTGTTCAGCCCCGAAGCCAGAAATGTCGTATAATTGGTCTGCCACATAAAGTAAATCATCAGTATGATAATCACCGCAACGACCTTGAGTATGATTTTGAGACCGCCGAGCAGCTGCGAGCGCGGCTTTTTGTATTTCCGTGCGCGGCTTGTCAGCCCTTCTATATAATTTGCCTCGGCTATTTTGTCCGCTCTTGCAAGACAGGCGCCCGAAACGACATAGCTGCCCGCAAACAAAGTATCTCCCTTTTTTTTGACAACAGACTCGGATTCTCCCGTAAGCATCGATTCGTTTACTTCGGTCTGACCTTCGAGAACAACGGCGTCGGCGCAAATCTGAACGCCCGTTTCAAGCTTCATCACGTCGTCAAGCACGATTTCTTCGACTGAAATTTCCGTTTCCTTGCCGTCGCGCACTACCTTGACGGCGGGAGCGGCAACGATTCTCAACTTGTCAAGAGACTTTTTGGATTTAATCTCCTGAAAAATCGCTATGCCCGTGTTGACAACGGCAACAATCAAAAAAGTAATCTGAGTCCATTGGGCGTAAACCATAAGTATAACGGCAATGACCAGATACAGCATATTGAAAAAAGTGAAAATATTGCCGAGAAAAATCTGAAGTACGGATTTTCCCTGTTTGCGCGGCAATTCGTTTACGTAGCCGTCCTCTTTTCTGCTTTCAACCTGTTCGCTTGTCAATCCCTCGTCCGCCCGCGGACAATATCTTTGCGCCAGACTCAAATCGGGAGTTTTGCGGCGCTTTTTTTTGCGGGAAGCTTTTTTGCTTTTTTCCTCGCCGTCGCCGTCGTCAGGCAGCCGCGGCTCGTCTGCCGACGCTTCTTCCGTCTCCGAAAGCTCGTTTCCCCGATTTTCCTCGTTTGAAGAACTTTTTTTTCTTGCGGCGAACAAATTTTTGAGCCGCGTCGAAACCGACGCTTCGGAAACCTCTTTTTCCGTTTTTTCGGCAACGCAAGGCGCGGCGGAATCCTCCGCCTCTTCCAAATCGTCTTTAAGTGTAAAAATCGGCTGCGTACCGTCGTTCTTCATGTCAATCCAACTTTTTTATTCCCTGTTCCGAGCAAACGAAAAACTCCGTATATCCCGCCTGCTTCAACGAACTAAGCTGAAATCCGAAATTTTTTATTTTTTTGAGAACAAGACACACGTTGCCCTCCGTCCGCTTTTGCGCTGCCGCAGACAACGCCGAAGACAACACTGCGGGCGAAGCGTTCTTTTCCGTAAGGAAAACTACTTTGCCCTGTCCGTCGTCCACCGTCATGCCCTTGTCTTTGAGAATATTGAAAATTCGCTCGAAGCCTATGCTGAAACCGCAGGCGCATACTTTGCCGCCGATTAACTTGCCGAGCAGCTCGTCGTACCTGCCGCCTCCGCCCACCGAAATTCCGTAATCTCCGTAGGAAATCTCGAAAATCGTGCCCGTGTAATAATTCATGCCGCGCACGAGAGAAGCGTCGAACCTGATTTTTTCAAAACCGCAAGCCCTGACCGTGCCGAAAATATTGACAAGATTTTCTCCCGCTTCGGGACAAAGGGAACAGGCCTTTTCCAGCGCAGCCTTTTCGTTTTCGTCCCCGAGGCTCTCCGTAAGCTCGACGAGCTTTTTTGCGCCGTCAGCACCGAATGCCTCCGAAAGCTCCTTTTCTACGCCGTCCGCGCCGATTTTGTCCAGCTTGTCCAAAGTTACAAACACCTTGTCGAAATCCTTTTCGCAAAAGCCGCAAGCAAGGGCAAGCGCCTTTAACAACCGTCTGTCGTTGACTCTCACGCAAAAATCAGGCAAGCCGAGCTTTTCCAAAGCTTCGCCCGTTGCGAGTATGAGCTCTGTTTCGGCAAGGAAGGACTCCTCGTTGATTATATCGATGTCGCATTGCACGAACTGACGGAAACGCCCCTTTTGCGGACGCTCGGCGCGCCAGACGCTGCCCGTCTGCATAGCCTTGAAAACGGAGGGCAGCTTGCCGCAGTTGTTGGCAAAATACCTTGTGAGCGGCACCGTCAAATCGTAACGCAAGCCCAAGTCGCACAAATCGTCGGCGGATGAGTTTTCCAGCTTTTCGCCGCGTTTGAGAATTTTGAAAATAAGCTTTTCGTTGTCGCCGCCCTGCTTGGAGGTCAAAAGTCCCAAATCCTCTACGCAGGGAGTTTCTATTCCCGTAAATCCGTATGAGCGGTAAACGCCTTTTATTGTGTCCGAAATTTTTTCCCTAAGCAGCAAATCCTCGGGAAGAATATCTCTCATACCCTTAGGGGGAGTTTTGTCAAACATTTTTTTATCCTTGTCTTAATGTTTTATTTTAACATCGAGCGGAAATATTGTCAATCAATTAAATATTCTGTCCGCCCACCTCGCCATTGCGTCAAGCACTATGTCTCCCTGCTTGTCGCTTTCGTTGGCAAACAGATACAGCTTTATCAAAGGCTCGGTTCCGCTCGGACGTATGACCAAACGGTTTCCGTGAATCATATCTACAATCAGCATGTCGCTCCTGCCGAAATCCTTGTATTTGGAAACGCGCAAATCCGTTTTGGACGTTACCGGAATTCCGTTTATATCGTCTTTTATTGCCGTGCGGACGTAATCCAGCAGCTCCTGTTTTCTTTTTTCGCCGTCGGCTCCCGCAAACTCATAGGAAATCTGCCTGTTTTTGAAATTGCCGTATTTCATTTTCAGATTTTTGAATTTGTCCACAAGCGTAAGGTTTTTGCGTTTTAAGGCTGCGCACATCTGCACGGCAACCAAAGACGCCACGACGGCGTCCTTTTCGCGAACTCTGTCCCCCACCAGATAACCGCAGCTTTCCTCCATACCCATGACGAAATCGCGCTGTCTGTCAAATTCAAGCTCTGTCACCTTGGCACCGATGTTTTTGAACCCTATCATGGTTTCAATCGTCACTGCGTCGAAAACTTCCGCAATTTTGTCAATCATAGGCGTAGTGACCACGGATTTGACTACAACGGGATTTTGCGGCATCCTCTTGGTCTGCTTCATGCTGTAAAGCACAAATTCCGTCATGAGCGCGGCGACCGTGTTGCCGTCCAGCACGACATATTCGCCCTTGTGCAGCACGGCAAGCCCCATTCTGTCGCAGTCGGGATCCGTAAGTATGACAATATCGGATTTTTCCCGCTTGGCTTCCTCGATTGCCAGCTCAAAGGTCTGCGGCTTTTGCGGGTCGGGCGACGGGCAGGTGGTAAATTTTTCATTGGGGAAGGATTGAGCCGTAACGGTTTTGACTTCCTTGACTCCCGCCCGCTCCAAAATACGCGGAACCATATGCCAGCCCGTGCCGTTGAGCGGCGAATACATCACCTTCACGTCCTTTGCGGGCAACGGAGAAATTTCCCAGACCGCATCGAGGTAATCCCGCTTTATCTTGTCCGTCATATACTCGATTTTTTCTTCTTCCAGACAACCGTTGAGGTCTCCCATAGGCACGGAAAAATATTCTATTTTGGACATTTCCGCGGAGATTTCCGCCACGGCAGAGTCGTTTATCTGACAGCCCGTGTTGTTATAAAATTTGAAGCCGTTGTATTCCTTGGGATTGTGACTCGCGGTGAACATAATTCCGCCGTCCGCTCTGAGCGTCCTAATCGCAAAAGACAAAAACGGCGTGGGCTGCATTGTGTGCGCAAGAAACACCTTGATACCGGAGTTTGCCAAAATGCACGATGCAATCTGCGCAAAGCGCTGCGAGTTGTGGCGGCTGTCAAAGCTAATGGCAACCGACTGCGCTTTTTTCCTGTTGAGAAAAACCGCGTATGCTTTGACGGCGCGGGCAACCGTGTAAATGTTGACGCAGTTGGGACCTGCGCCCAGCTTGCCTCTTATGCCCGCTGTTCCGAAAGACAAATCCTTAAAAAAGCAATTTTCTTTGGCAACCTCGTCGCCTTCGAGTTTGTTTAACTCGTTTCTGATTTCTTCGTCATACACGTTGGCCTTCCAAAAGGCGAATTTGTCATTGTAACTCATAAACTGTTTTTATCCCTTTTTCTTTTATTATAACACAAGCATTGAAAATTTGCCACCGTTAGTGCGTATTAAAAAAATTTTTTGCCGCGCGGGTTGAGACGTTTTAAACCGCAGGAACAATACATATATTTTAATATGAAAAAATTTAAAGTATTTGTTTGTATTATAACCGTTTTATGTCTGTTTTTGTGTTTTGCGGGCTGCGGAGAAAACAAAAGCACAAACAAAAACCTGACCGCTCTCAAGCTTAAAGTGACGGACTTGGACGGAAACGCGGTCTCAAAAGCGCAAATCACGCTTGTGGAATGCGGTTCGTCGTTTTTTACCGACAACAACGGTTTAAGTCCCACAATGGAAGTTCAAATTTCAAAAACCGCTCTCAACGTAAACGAGGATTGGTCTACCGTCACCGTTGTGGTCAGCTGCGAGGGCTTTGTCACAACCGTGCTTTTCAATTGCGTGGTCAAAGATAATCAGACACGGGGAGACCTGACCATACGCCTTTTTAAGCTCGACCAAAGCGAACTGCCCTATGTTGCGATTGTCGAAGTGCCTCCCGATGATTTTATCAAAAATCTGACGGGCGCAACGGACGACGCTCAATCCGAGCCGACCGAATAAAACCGAAAAAAAAGATTTTATTTTTTTCCGCGCAAAATAATTGTCAAAACCTTCCCGATATGATATAATTCTACCGTTAAAAATATACGGGCAATTAACTCAGTTGGGAGA
>ERZ834722.1042-NODE-1042-length-28289-cov-7.239003_pt1 | contig 28289 bp, 19 predicted proteins | sample MGYA00519576_ERZ834722 | MGnify/ENA primary metagenome ERZ834722 (study PRJEB31850, sample SAMEA3708759) | human gut metagenome | biome: human gut; feature: human-associated habitat; material: faeces | place: China | collected 2014 ...
GCCGCGTTGGAAGACGGAACGCGGCGCATGCACAGGAGGATTGCGCATGAACGCAACGATGGTATTGTCCCTCATGGGAGGATTGGGCCTGTTTCTCTTCGGCATCAAAACCATGGGCGATGGTCTGGAGACCGCGGCAGGCAACCGCATGAAGCACCTTTTGGAAATTCTGACCCGCAACAAGCTGACCGCTGTCCTGATCGGCGCTTTCATCACCGCCGTCATTCAGTCCAGCAGCGCAACCACCGTCATGGTGGTCGGCTTTGTGAACGCGGGTCTTTTGCAATTAAGTCAGGCCATCGGCGTCATCATGGGTGCGAACATCGGCACCACCATTACCTCGCTGATGCTGTCGGTGGAGATCGACTTCGCCATTATCTTCACCGCCGTGGGCGCGGTGCTGCAGCTGGCGGGCAATCGTCCCGCCGTCAAGCTGGGCGGACAGATCGCCATGGGTCTGGGCATGCTGTTTCTGGGCATGGACATGATGTCCTCCGCCATGGAGCCCCTGCGGGATTGGAAGGGCTTTCAGGATATGATGGTCTACGCCGCCAACCCGGTGGTGGGCGTACTGGTGGGTGCGCTGGTGACGGCCCTTCTGCAGAGCAGTGCGGCCAGCATCGGCATTCTGCAGTCGCTGGCTGCGGCAGGGGCCGTCAGTCTGAATACCTCGCTGTTTATTCTGTTCGGCCAGAACATCGGCACCTGCGTCACCTGTCTGCTGGCCGCCGTGGGCACCAACCGCACCGCCAAGCGGGCCGCCATGGTCCACCTGATGTTCAACGTCATTGGCACCGTGATCTTCCTGATTCTGGCGGCGTTTCTGCCGCTGGCGGACTGGATTGCCCTGTTTGCCGGGGACAATATCCGTCTGCAGATTGCCATCGCCCATGTGGGCTTCAATCTGGTCACGACCCTGCCCCTGAGCGGCGTGCTGGAAAAGCTGGCGTACCTTCTGGTACGCGGCGAGGACAAGCCTCAGGAACCTATGCGGCTCAAATATTTCGACAGCCGTCTTCTGTCCACCCCGCCCGTGGCGGTGGAGCAGCTCTTTAAGGAAGTCATGCGCATGGCGGACATCGTCATGACCAACTATCACTTTGCCATGGACTACTTCTTCTCCCCCAAATCCATGGATCCGTCGGAGTTTGACAACCGGGAGGAAGTCATCGACTTCCTCAACGAGGAGATCACCCGGGAGCTGATCGAGGTCAAGGGCCTGCAGCTCAGCACCGGCGACGTACACCTGACCGGCTCCCTGTTCCACGTGGTCAACGATCTGGAACGCATTGGCGACCACGCCACCAACATCATGGAGATCGGCGCGGCCCGACGCAAGGAAAAGAGCCGCTTCTCCGCCAAGGCCGAGCATGAGATCGAGAACCTGTCCGGCATTGTGACGGAAATGCTGGAAAAGAGCGTCCGCATTGTGGACAAGCAACTGGACGACCCGGAGGATCTGAACGAGGTCTTCGACCGGGAAAGCCACGTGGACGAGCTGTGCGAAACACTGGCCGCTCACCACGTGGATCGGGTGAAAAACAAAAAATGCACGCCGAAAAACGGAATGCTCTATCTGGATATGCTCAACAATCTGGAACGCATCGCCGACCACGCCAACAATCTGGCGGAGTCCGTCGATCACAAGGGCGACCCCGACCGGCTGCTGTGGTAAAAAGCAACACCGGCGCGAAAGATATTCTCTCCCGCGCCGGTGTTTTTATTTTTCCAATGAAATTTCCCGCCCGTCCACGGCGGCGGCTGTCAGCGCGTCGTGGATGTAGGTCAATTTCAACGAGAATACGTCCTGCCGCTCCTCCAGCAGCCGGAAGAAAAGCTTGTCCCCCTCCCACAGGGGAAGGCTGCCGGTCTTCTCTTTTTCGATCCATTGGAGGTCGCCCTCCGTGCAGGGGATGGGCTGGCCTTCAAAGCCGTCGGCGGTATACAAAAAGGTATATTCGTCCAGATCGTCAATGACGAAGGTGATCACGCCCCGCAGCCGAAAGCGGGTCAGCGTATAGCCTGTTTCCTCCCGAACTTCCCGCAGGATGCATTCCTCCGGGGATTCGCCCTGTTCCAGATGGCCGCCCACGCCGATGTACTTGTCGTGGTTCATGTCGTTTTTCTTTTTGGTGCGGTGCAGCATCAGGTAGCGCCCGTCCTTTCCAGATAGCACAGCGTGGTCAGGATCTTGTTCATGGCTTCGGTCTTCCTTTCGCTTCTTTCGTTCCACGGAGGTATTATAGCATAGTTGCCGCTCCGGTTGCATCCGGGAGAAGAAAACAGTATAATGGAACGGCCAATAGGGCTGTTTTCCTCAACAACAAAAGAAAGGCTGAACGATCTATGGACATCTTTGCATATTTGGAAGGCATGGCGTCTCAGCACGGGCCCAGCGGCCACGAAGCTTCCGTGGCCCAGTGGCTGAGCGAGCGCTTCCGCCCCCTGTGCGACAGCGTGATCATCGACGCGCTGTACAACGTTATCGCCGTCAAAAAGGCCACTCTGCCCACGCCCGACGGCTCCCCCGCTCCCCGGGTGATGCTCTGCGCCCATCAGGACGAGATCGCCCTGATGGTGTCCGACATTCTGCCGGACGGCACGCTGGTGTTCGACGACATGAGGGGAAATCTGCGGCAAAGCCGCATTTATTCCACGCAGGAGCTGACCACTCTTGCGCATCAATAAAAGCAGGAGGAGAAACAACATGCAAAAACTCAAACGCGGATTGGTATCATTGCTGGTTCTGGTAATGGTACTGTCCCTGCTGCCGGTCACGGCATTGGCGAACGCGGATACCGCGCCGTCAGCCGAACCGGAAGCAGTAACAGAAACGGCGGCTGTCCCGGCGGAGGACAGTCAGGAAGCGGAAGAAGATGCCGCTCAGAGCGAAATAGCTAAGAGCGATCTGCCTTCCGTCCAGTCCATGCTGCCTTTGGAAGAGGTCAAAAAAACCTTAGATCTGACCGGATATCTACCCGGAGAACTGGCCAAGTTCCCTGTTGCCAAGCTGGTGGAACTGCTGGGGCTGGGATCGGAAAATCCCCCGGCCGTCTGGGCGCGGTACTCCTACCGTAACGCAGAGGGAAAATACATTTCCTCAAACGATGATTTCGTCGCTTTTGACGCCGACGGAACCATTGATCTGTCCTGCAATGACGCTTATGCTTCCTCAGATGAGTATCAACTCGAATTGATCTGCGGAACGGCTGACCAGTTGAACCCTGAAAATGTCCGCTATCGTGTCACGGTGAAGTTCACAATGACCGCAGCGATTTTTGACTACAGCGCATACTCCGAAGCCCGCAAAGCAATCGAGATCTACCAGGTCAACGGAGATTCTACCTGGAACGCCAATTCCCAGAACGTGCTGAAGCTGATCGTTAACAAGGACGATTGGAAGTCCGGCGAAAAAGCTTATCTGGGCATGAAGCTGGCCAGCCAGTTTGTCGGTCTTGATGTAACGGTATACGAGGGCTATTATGCAACCGTGGACAGCATCCCCGCCGACGCCAACGATATTACCAGCCAGATCTTCAATCAGGCAGACCTGTCCGTATCCGGCGGCTATCTGGCAGATTGCAGCTATCAGAAAAATTATGAGGGTATGCCCACCATTACCATTGTTGTCAAACGCGGCAGTGAGGTCGCAAGTATCGTGCCCGTGGTGCTGTATATGGATGCCGACGGCTTGAACCTAAACGATGGCAACAATTTATATGTCGATGCAGAGTATCATCGCGACAATGTACTGACTAACAATTACCAAAAGCGCAGCACAAGCAAAGTTGTCGACGGTATTCCTACCATCACCTATATGCTGAAACCCGGCTATAAGGCCAACGAACAGTATTACACTCATCTTTACATGCGCAATCCGTCCGACGAAACTACCACTGATTGCGGCATCGCTTATGTAAAGAGAGCTGTGGTGGGCAACTATCAGACGCTGGAAGATATTCCTGCATCCGCGCCCGATATCAAGGCACAGCTATTCTCTTATAGCTGGCGCGAAAATGGCGGTCACGGTGCGGATTACAGCAACGGTGTGACCTTCACTGTGGCAGATATCAACGATGATATCCACCGCATAACGATCAAAGTCGTTTCCTTTGACGGCAAGGTCGATACCGAGCTCTCTTCTGATACCTATTTTCAGATGGAGGGCGCAATCGCCGTAAACAGCGAGGAGTCCGAAGCTTATGCGGCATATGAGATGCCTGATGATGCGGACAGCTATTACCAGAACGGCTATCAGACCGTATTTCTGCTGAAGAGTACGTATGACAGCACCTCGTACAAGAATGTATATACGCCTGTCACAGACGATAAGATCAAGCCGGTATTCTATACCTATGACGGCGTTACGGCTTATGCCAGCCTTGATGACAGCGGCGCTACCAAGCAGACCAGCGGCGAAAGCGAAATCGCTTTCACCTCCGGAAACGCGATCTCCTACTCCGCAGCCGCTGAAAACGGCGCAAATCTGGCCAACTATTGGGTGACGTTCCTGACCCAGCAGAGCGGCACCAAGCTGTTCGTCAACGCCACCAACGACAAGAGCCACTATGTAGAAGTTGACGGCAAGGAAATGCCCCAGCGTGAGGTGTTCTTCACCGGCGATGCTTCCGAGCATCATGATGTGTTCTTTGCCAACATCGGCGATCAAGCCATCAACGGCCTGTATGTCAAGCTGGAAAATGCCGAAAACATCAAGCTGGATGACTACTGGACGATTGGCACCACCAAGACTCTGGGCGCGTTTACCACAACTGACAACCGCACCCCCGATGGCAAGCGTGCTTACAAGGGCGACCTGAACAACTTCGCCAAAGTACGTCTGCTGCCCGCTACCGATGAAGAGGGCAACTTCCTCTCCGGCGCGATCAGCGGTACGCTGGTGATCGGTTATACCGGCGACGGCACAGAGCCTGTTGAAGAAGTCCGCATCAATCTGACCGGTACGGCCGGCACCCCCAAGATCGTCACCGATGGCAGCAAGCTTCACGACGGCGTCAAGTACGTCCCTTATTCCCTGCTGATTCAGACCAACAACATGCACGGCAACAACAAGATGGCTTTCAGCATTGTTTCCGGCAATCTACCCGATGGTCTGACCCTGAAGCCCAACGGTGAGATCTACGGCGTTCCCACCAAGCCCGGTACGTATACGTTTACCGTCAAGGCCATCTACAACGGCGACCAGAATTCTGCCAGCACAATGGAAGGCCAGATCACGATTCAGGACAACACCGACGCCAACGTTCTGGCCACCAACGATGACCCGATCTACGGCTACAAACTGCTGGATGCCGCTCCTGACCGCATCAACGTCCGCGCTCAGGACTTCACTGGTGTGAGCCTTCGTTCTGAGGGTGCGCTGTCCGAATTCATGAAAGTGTTCCTTGATGGTAAGGAACTGGATCCGTCCACCTATGACACAGAAGAAGGCAGCACCATTCTTACCGTTGCCTCCGAAGTGTTCCGGAATCTGCCGAACGGCAGCCACACCCTCGCTATTGAGTTCCGTGAGGGCGCCGATGAAAACGGCGACATGAGAAGTACCGCTCAGAACATCGACATCACCGGCGGCAAGGGCGGCAACGGCGGTAATGGCGGAAATGGCGGAAATGGCGGCAACGGCGGCAACGGCGGCAATAACGACAGCAACACGCCCTCTTCCGGCGGCCAGACCACGCTGAACAACGGCGACGGCACCATCACCACCACTGTGGTGGAGATCATTTCCGCGGCCAACCTGTCCAGCGCTGACAAGGCTATTCTGGACGCGCTGCTGAACGGCAAGGGCACTGCTGGTGTTTACATGAACATCTCCGCCGTGGTGAAGGATTCTGCCACCGGCAAGATCCTGCGCTACCTGACCGAGACCCCCAGTCCCCTGAAGGTCACTGTGGATGTCCCGCAGGCAATGCTGGACGCCCAGAAGGACGGCAAGTTCATCTACGCTGTCCGCATCCACAACGGCAAGGCGGAGTTCCTGGATACCACCATCCGCGGCGGCAAGGCCACCTTCTCCAGCGATAAGTTCTCCACTTACGCGCTGGTGACGATGGATCAGCGGGTGGCCGGCGTCAAGACCGGCGACGCCGGTGTAACGGCCTACATGGTCGTCGCCTTCGTGGCTGTGGCAGCCGGCGCAGGCGTTGTGGCAGTCCGCAAGCGCAAAGAAAATTACACCAAATAAACACATCTGAATTCCTCTGCCAAATCAAGCCTCCGGTCAAAGACCGGAGGTTTTGATTTGCCTTGAGGCTGTTCCGCGGGAACGCGGAGCCGGAAACCGGGGTACCTTGTCAAAGGGCTTCGCGCCGTATTTTCCCTCCCCTAAAAATTTTTCCAATCAACCTATTGACATAGTAGGGATTAAGGTTTGCAATCCCTACTTGCAAGATAGGTAATTGAAAGCGAGGTATTTCCCATGATGATCTCAACCAGGGGGCGCTACGCGCTGCGTGTCATGCTGGATATGGCGGAGCACGGCGGCGGAGAGTGGCTTTGTCTGCGGGACATTGCCCAGCGGCAACAGCTCTCCAAAAAGTATCTGGAAAGCATCATGGCCGCCCTGAGCCGCGCCGAGCTGGTAGAGGGTACGGTAGGCCGTTCCGGCGGCTACCGCCTGACCCGTCCTCCCGAGGAGTACCCCGTGGGCGAAATTCTCCGGGCGGTGGAGGGTGACCTGTCGCCCATTGCGTGCCAGTCCGAGGAGGGCGCGGGGTGCGGCAGCTCCTGCGACTGCGACGCCCGGCTTTTCTGGCAGGGGCTGGAGGATCAGATCAATTCCTACATCGACAACCATACGCTGGCGCAGTTTATGCGCGGAAACGAAACAACACCGGCCAATGCGGCGCGGAAAGAAGATAAGGTGATGTAATATGAGTAAGGCCCTTTTGGAAGTTAAAGACCTGCATGTCCGGGTGGAAGAAAAGGAAATCCTTCACGGCGTGAACCTGACCGTGGGACAGGACGAGACCCACGTCCTCATGGGGCCCAACGGCACCGGCAAATCCACGCTGGGCTACGCCATTACCGGCAATCCGGCCTACAGCGTCACCGCCGGCTCCATCCTGTTTGACGGCGCGGACATTACGGCGCTTCCGGTGAACGAGCGGGCGAAGAAGGGCATCTTCCTGTCCTTCCAGAATCCACTGGAGGTTCCCGGCGTGACGCTCAGCGCCTTTATCCGCAGCGCGCTGGAGCAGAAAACCGGCAGCCGCCTGCGGCTGTGGGACTTCAAGAAAAAGCTCAAGGAGACCATGGCCCTGCTGGACATGGACGAGAGCTACGCCGAGCGTGACCTGAACGTAGGCTTCTCCGGCGGCGAGAAGAAGAAAGCCGAGATCTTACAGATGCTGATGCTGGAGCCCAAGCTGGCCATTCTGGATGAAACGGACTCCGGTCTGGACGTGGACGCCGTCCGCACCGTCAGCGAGGGCGTGCGCCTGTTCCGTGAGCGGACACATGGCTCGCTGCTGATCATTACCCACTCCACCCGTATTCTGGAGGCCCTCCATGTGGACGCGGCCCATGTGATGGAGGAGGGCGTCATCGTCCGGAACGGCGGCGCGGAACTGGTGAATGAGATCAACGAAAAGGGCTTCGGCAACCTGAAGGACGATTGAACCGGGAGGCTCCTGATATGGCAGATTTCAAGGAAAAAACCTATGTAGAAGACGTAGACCGCAGCGTCTACGATATCCGGGACGAGGAGCACGATGCGTACCGCATGGAATCCGGCCTGACGCCGGAGATCGTGGAAAAGCTCTCGCAGGAGAAGAGCGACCCCGCGTGGATGCAGCAGTTCCGTCTGGAATCCCTCCAGATCTATAATGAGATGAAGCTCCCCAACTGGGGCTCCTCCATCGAGGGACTGGACATGGATCACATCGCCACCTACGTCCGCCCCAACACCAAAATGCGCAACGACTGGAAGGACGTACCGGAGGATATCAAGGAGACCTTCGAGCGGCTGGGCATTCCGCAGGCCGAGCGGAAGTCGCTGGCCGGTGTGGGAGCCCAGTACGACTCCGAGCTGGTGTATCACAATGTAAAGGACTCCGTGGCCGCCGAGGGCGTGGTGTATACCGACATGGAGAGCGCCCTGAAGGGCGAATATACCGACATGGTGCGCAAGTACTTCATGAAGCTGGTAACGTCTCATGACCATAAGTTCGCGGCGCTGCACGGCGCGGTGTGGTCAGGCGGCTCCTTTGTGTACGTGCCCAAGGGCGTCCACCTGTCCATCCCTCTGCAATCCTACTTCCGTCTCAACGCCAAGGGCGCGGGACAGTTCGAGCATACCCTCATCATCGTGGACGAGGGCGCCAACCTGCACTTTATCGAGGGCTGCTCCGCCCCCAAGTACAATGTGGCCAACCTCCACGCCGGCTGTGTGGAGCTGTATGTGAAGAAAGGGGCCAAGCTCCGGTACTCCACCATCGAAAACTGGTCGAAGAACATGTATAACCTGAACACCAAGCGGGCGCTGGTGGAGGAGGGCGGCGTCATTGAATGGGTGTCCGGCTCCTTCGGCTCCCATGTGGGCTGCCTGTACCCCATGAGCATCCTCAAGGGCGACAATTCCCGCATGGAGTTCACCGGCGTCACCTTTGCCGGAGCCAGACAGGATCTGGATACCGGCGCGAAGGTGGTTCACGTAGGCAAAAACACAAGCTCCTATATGAATACCCGCTCCATCAGCAAGAGCGGCGGCGTCAGCACCTTCCGCAGCAGCGTTGTGGTGGAAAAGAGCGCCAGGGGCGCCAAATCCGCCGTGTCCTGCCAGTCCCTGATGCTGGATTCCGACTCCCGCTCCGACACCATCCCCGCCATGGATATCCGGACGAAGGACGCCGCCATCGGCCACGAGGCCAAGATCGGCGCCATCAGCAACGAGGCGGTGTTCTATCTCATGAGCCGGGGCATGAGCGAGGAGGACGCGCGGGCGCTGATCGTCAGCGGCTTTGCCGACAACGTGTCCAAGGAGCTGCCTTTGGAGTACGCCGTGGAGATGAACAACCTGATCCGGCTGGAAATGAAGGGCAGCATCGGCTGAAAGGAGTTTGCATATGAGTGAGACGATTTTGATCAACAGGCTCCCGACCCCCACATGGAACCGGCTGGGCGTCAATGAAACAGCCCTGACCTGGGGAGACGCCGCCAACCTGGGCACGGAACAGATCACCGCCGCCGGACAGACCGTCCGTCTGGACATTTCCGGCCACGGGGCTTACAGCGAAAAGCGGGTGGATATCCACGCCCTGGAGGGCCAGACCGTCACGGTGTTCGAGACGCTGCATGCCGAAGATAACCTGCTGGTGCGGACGGAGCTGTACGTGGAAAAGGACGCACGTGTGCGGCTGGTGCAGATCCAGAACACGGCGCAGGATTCCCTGCTCCGTCTGGAGAACAGCGGCCGCTGCGCCGAAAACGGTCAGGTGGAGCTGATACAAATTCTGCTGGGCCGGGGCGATGTGTACAATGACGGTCACTTCGTCCTGAACGGCACCGGTTCGGGCTTTCAGGCCGGGATCGGCTATCTGGGCCAAAGACAGCAGACGGTGGACCTGAATCTGGTGGTGGATCACTGGGGTCAGAAAACCACCAGCGAGATCAGCGCCGCCGGGGCCCTGAAGGACGACGCCCGGAAGATCTTCCGGGGCACTATCGACTTCAAGAAAGGCTCCGCCGGTTCCGTGGGCAACGAGCAGGAGACCGTCCTGATGCTGGGAGACGGCGCTGTCAACAAGACGGTGCCCCTGATCCTCTGCGCCGAGGAGAACGTGGTGGGCAACCACGGTGCTACCATCGGCGAGCTGGACGAGGATACCCTGTTTTATTTCGGGAGCCGGGGCATTTCCGCGGCGGAAGCGGAAAATATCATGGCCCGTGCCGCCATCGAGCGGCTGGCCCGCACTTTGCAGGACGAGACCGCCCAGACGGCTATCCTGACAGAATTGGAGGAGGTGCTGTAACATGGCACATGCGTACCGAGACGATTTTCCCCTGCTGAACGATCTGGATATTGCCTATCTGGACAACGCCGCCACGGCCCAGCGGCCCCAGTGCATGCTGGACGCGGAAGCGGAGTTCTACAAAACCCATAACGCCAACCCCCTTGCGGGGTCTCTATCCCCTGAGCATCGCCGCCACCGACGACTATGAAAATGCCCGCGAAGCTGTCCAGGCCGTCCTGAACGCCAAAAGCGCCCGGGAGATCATCTTCACCCGCAACACCACCGAGGGCCTGAATCTGGTGGCCTACAGCTACGGCCTTTCCCACGTAAAGGCCGGGGACGAGGTGCTGGTGTCCATTCTGGAGCACCACAGCAACCTGCTGCCCTGGCAGATGGTCTGCCGCCAGACCGGCGCAACGCTGAAATTCATGGAATGCGAGCCGGACGGCAGCCTTGATTTGAATAAGGTGGAGGCCCTTATCACCGACAGAACGAAGCTCGTGGCCTGCACCCACGTCTCCAACGTCATCGGCCGTGTGAACCCCATCCGCCAGATGGCGGACATGGCGCACCGGCACGGCGCGGTGATGGTGGTGGACGGCGCCCAGAGCACGCCCCACATCCCGGTGGACGTGCAGGCGCTGGACGCGGACTTTCTGGCCTTCTCCGGCCACAAGCTCTACGGCCCCATGGGCATCGGCGTGCTGTACGGCAGGGAAGAACTGCTGAACGAAATGCTGCCCTTCCTCACCGGCGGCGAGATGATCGAGTCCGTTACCCGCGAGGGCGCGGTTTTCGCGGAGCTACCCCATAAGTTTGAAGCCGGTACGGTCAACGCCGCCGGTGCCGTGGGACTTCACGCCGCCATCGACTATGTGAACCGCATCGGCTTCGGGGAGATGCACCGCCGTGAGCTGGCCCTTACTCGCCGGGCCATGGAGGGCATTCAAGCTATCCCCGCCGTCCATGTGCTGGGCTCTGAAAAACCGGAAGAACACTGCGGCATCCTCGCCTTTACGGTGGACGGCGTCCACCCCCACGATATCAGCGAAATTCTCGCCAGCGACGGCGTCGCCATCCGAGCAGGCCATCACTGCGCCCAGCCGCTGCTGGCTCACTTGGGCCACCCGTCCACCGCGCGGGCCAGTCTGGCGTTTTACAACACCGAGGCAGAGATCGACCGCCTGCTGAACAGTCTTTCCACCTTGAGGGAGCGAATGGGCTATGGAAAATAGAAGCTTTTATAACGAGATCCTCACCGAGCATAACCTGCACCCGGAGTTCAAGCACGACCTGCCGGATGCCGATATCGTGCTGGAGGGCGTCAACCCCAGCTGCGGCGACGATATTTTCCTCAAGCTGAAGCTGGACGGCGACACCATCGCCGACGGCGCGTTCGTAGGCGACGGCTGCGCCATCTCCCAGGCCTCCGCCGATATCATGCTGGGCATGATTGTGGGGAAGCAGAAGGACGCCGCCCTGAAGCTGGGCGAGACATTCCTGAAGATGATCCAGGGCGAAGCAACCGAGGAGGCGATCGACAGTCTGGAGGAGGCGTCCGCCCTCCGGGATATCGCCCACATGCCTGCCCGCGTCAAGTGCGCGGTGCTGGGCTGGCGCACGCTGAAGGAAGCGCTGCAAGGCAGGACGAAATAAATGTAACCCCCATGGAACTTGCGAAATTCACAAGTTCCATGGGGTTCCTTCTTTATCGCCGTCCGGTCGCCTGCGCAACGGCACAGTCTCCACGCCTATTCAGCACCGTCCGCTCCGGTATTTTTCCCCACCGACACGCATAGGCTGGACACCAGAAAGGACGGGGATCGTATGAAGAAATCACGGGTGCGGGTGTTCCTGCTGCACCGCCGGCTGCTGGCGGTGCTATGTACGCTGGCGGTGGCGGCGGGTATCTTTTATGTGACGTTGTATCCCGCGTCACAGGCCGCGGCGGCTTCCACACGGCAGCTGCCTATCTATTCGGTGGAGCGCAAGGAGAAACTGTGCAGTATTTCCTTTGACGCGGCGTGGGGCAATGAGGATACGGAGCGCCTTATCGAAATTCTGGCGAAGTACAACGTCAAGACCACCTTCTTCGTGGTGGGCGACTGGGTGGATAAGTATCCGGAATCGGTGAAGGCGCTGCATGACGCAGGCCACGAGGTCATGAGCCATTCCACTCACCACGATCATTACAACAGCCTGACCTCCTCCCAGATCGTGGCGGATATTCAGGAGAGCTGCGATAAAATCGAAGCCGTCACCGGATGCAGCCCCACACTGATCCGCTGCCCCTACGGCGAGTATGACGACCATGTGATCTCCGCCGTGCGATCATTGGGGATGGAGCCTATCCAATGGGATGTGGAGCAACCGGAAATGACTTAAAGCCATTGTGGTGTAAGGGATTACGGGTTTTGCCGAAATGCGCATCAGCCAAAAAATTGACCTGTAATCAGGGTGCTTCGGGGCTAATTCAGGCGCGGAAGAGGTCAAATTTGAGGGTGCGTGCGCAAAGTGCCAGTATCGCAATGCCGACTGTCCCACCGAAAAAAGCACTTACGAGGCAACGAAGCCGCCCGATTTGAAATCGGGCGGCTTTCCTGTTGCGGATACGCATAATCGCCGCCTGTTTAGGCTAAAATACAAGTGTATCGTATTTTAGCCTAAAACCAGTTGATTTCCTATTGGGTTTAGGCTATAATAAAGGTGCATCGTATTTTGGCCTAAAGGAGGCGGAGCAATGTATATTGAGAGACAGCTTGAAAAGAAGTTTATCGCAATCAACGAGGAGTACGCCTGCGTGCTGCTGACCGGCCCGCGTCAGGTCGGAAAATCCACCATGCTGCGGCATCTGATGGAGGGGACGGCACGAGCCGAGGTCTCGCTGGACGATTTGGAAGAGCGCAGACTTGCCAAAACCGATCCCGCCATGTTCTTGAAATTGCACCCCGCGCCGGTTCTCATCGATGAGGTTCAGTATGCACCGGAGCTGTTTTCGTATATCAAGATCGCCGTGGATAACGGCGCTGCCCCCGGCTCCTATTGGCTGACCGGTTCTCAGGCGTATCGCCTGATGGAGCTTGCGCAGGAGTCGCTGGCTGGAAGAACCGCAATTCTTCATATGTCCGCACTATCACAATCGGAGCTTTGTGGAGTTGTGGATGTTTCGCCCTTTTCGTTGGAGCTTGATGAATTGCAGAAGCGCAAGGCGGTTCTTTCTCCCGCCACGCCGAATGAGATCTACCAAAGGATTTGGGGCGGTGCGCTTCCCGGCCACAGAAGCGGCAAGTATAAAGACCGCGACGTTTTTTACAGCAGCTATATTCAGACTTATATCGACCGCGATGTGACCACCGATATTCCCGGCGTGGATAAGGTGATGTTTGCGGACTTCATTCGTGCTGCCGCCTGCAGGAGCGGCCAGATGCTGAATCTGCATGACATCGCCGGGGATGTGGGCGTCAGTGATGATACCGCAAAGCGCTGGATGAAGGAACTTGAAAAATCGGGGATCGTGTTCTTCCTGCACCCCTACTCCAACAATCTTCTGAAGCGGACGATCAAAACGCCGAAGATGTATTTCTTTGATACAGGGCTGGTCTGCTATCTGACTCGGTACTCAAGCCCCGAAATTCTGATGAACGGTGCGATAAACGGAGCGATCTTAGAAAACTATGTTGTGTCGGAAATCATCAAGACCTACAGCAACAGCGCCAAGGATTGCCTGCTGCATTATTACCGGGACAAAAACAGCAACGAGATCGATCTGATTATGGAGAGCGACGGTCAGCTGCACCCCATCGAAATCAAAAAAAGCATCAACCCGCCCACACAAATTACGGGTGCTTTCAAGCTGCTGGACAAGGCCTCCGTACCGAGAGGCACCGGCGCGATCATCTGCCTTCGGGAGACATTAGGCGCAATCGACAGCAGCACATATATCGTCCCCGTGTGGATGATCTGATTTCGTTGCAAGAGCAAATAGTCTATACGCAGCCGCTTGCTCTTTGCGCGCAAAAGAACAATGTCATTTCAGAACGACATTGTTCCGAACTTTGTTGACATTGTTCTTTTGTTCGGGTATAATGTACTTGTGATTTTATGCGTGGAGGTATCCCCTATGGCTGAAATGATCTCGGTAAGAGAGGCAGCAGTGCGCTGGAATATAACGGAGCGGAGAGTTGCGACGCTCTGCAAGAATGGGAGAATCGCCGGTGCGAAAAAGCAGGGCAATCGTTGGCTGATCCCCGCTGATACGCAGAAGCCGGCGGATCAGCGGCTCAAGACGGGCGCTTTCCGCAAGACGGAGCGCGCGCCGAAGCTGCCCCTGCCCATCGGCGTGTCCAACTACTGCCTTGCATCGTCGGAATACTACTACATCGACAAAACAATGATGATCAAGGACTTCATCGACGAGCGTCCGATGGTGACACTGTTTACCCGCCCCCGGCGCTTTGGCAAGACGCTGAATATGGATATGCTGCGCACTTATTTTGAAAAGAGCGACAAGGATACTTCAGTCTATTTCCGGGATAAGAAGATCTGGGCCTGCGGCCAGAAGTACCGGGATTATCAGGGCAAGTACCCTGTGATCTTCCTGACCTTCAAGGATGTGAAGTTTGACACTTGGGAGGAGACCTTTGCGGCCATCCGGGATATTTTCGCAAAGGAGACCCGGCGGCACAAAGAGCTGCTGACCAGCGAAAAATGCGACGAGTATAGCAAAAAGACCTATGCAAAGCTGGCAGACGGCAAGGTCAACGAGGTTGAGCTGGCTTCTGCACTGCTGGACCTGTCCGCTATGCTGCACAAGCACTATGCCGTTGCGCCCATTATCATCATCGACGAGTACGACACCCCCATCCAGCAGGGCTATCAGAAGGACTATTACGACAAGGTCATCCGGTTTATGCGAAACCTGTTTTCCGGCGGGTTCAAGGATAATCAGCACCTGTCCTTCGGCTTCCTCACCGGCATTCTGCGGGTGGCCAAGGAGAGCATCTTCAGCGGGATGAACAACCTGTCCATCAACTCCGTGCTGGACAACAAATACAGCGCCTACTTCGGCTTCACCGCCGACGAGGTGATGGAGATGGCGGAATACTACGGCGCTGCCGATAAGTATGACGAGATTTGCCAGTGGTACGACGGCTACCGCTTCGGCAAGACGGAGATTTTCAACCCGTGGTCGGTGGTCAACTACTTCAGCAACGAGTGTGAGCCGAGACCCTTCTGGGTCTCCACCGGCAGCAACGATATTATCGGGGAAGTGCTTGCCCAGGCGGACGAGGAGATTTATAACCGTCTGACCTCCCTGGTCAACGGCGAGACCTTCACCACCTTCATCGACACCGGCGTGATCTATCCGCAGATCAAGAGCAATCCCTCCACCATTTACAGCTTCCTGCTGGTGACCGGCTATCTGAAGGCGCTGAAAACCACGCCCTCCTTCAGCGGCGATTTTATGTGCGAGGTCTCCCTGCCCAACCGGGAGATTTCTCTGGTGTATAACAAGGAGATCTTGCAGCGGTTGGAGAATCTGATCCCGCCGTCCACGGCGATTTCTGTTCAGGAGGCCATCTTCTCCGGCGATAACGCACGGCTGAAAGCGCAGATTCAGACGCTGCTGACCCAGTCGGTCAGCTCCTTCGATACTGCCGGGGAGAATTTCTACCACGGCTTTATGCTGGGACTGTGCGCCCTGCTGGGCGGCGCTTTCGTGACCTCCAACCGGGAATCCGGCGACGGGCGCTATGACATTCAGCTGAAGCCCACGCAAAAGGGTCTTCCGGGCATCCTGATTGAGCTGAAAGCGGAGAAAAATTGCAGCGACGAAAAGCTGAAAAAGCTGTCCGAGACGGCCTTACAGCAGATCAACGACAAGAAATACGAAACCGAGCTGACGACCGCCGGGGTCAGGACGATTTATAAATACGGCGTGGCCTTCAGCGGTAAAAAGGTCGAAGTGGCAGTCGGATGAAGCTGACGAATTTCAAAGTATCAGCTTTCAGCTTCCAAAGTATCAAATTGATACTTTGGCGAAATCCCAAAGTGCCAGCACGGTGGTTCCAAAGTGCCAAATTGGCACTTTGGAGATGTGCTTATATCAAATGCTAAATGAATTAACAAAAATCGAGGGAGACTGCTTATGAAATCAAATTTTGATTTTCTGAATCGATACTGGCCTGCATTGGCACAGATTGGCGCAACCGCAGAAACCTATGTCTATTCTGATCCCAATGCCTGTATCTATAAACTCGGAATGTTTGCCGAGCGCTTAGTGCAGGAGATCCTTGTCTTTGAGCACATTGCGGAGCCGGCTGTTGACAACACCCACGCAAATCGAATTCGCATTTTGAAGCGAGCCGGTTTATTGCCGCACGAAATTGACAACACGCTATATGTTCTTCGCAAGACAAGAAACTCGGCAGTACATATAGGTACGGACTCCGTGGACGAAGCAAAGACATTGCTATCCTTGACATACAATCTTGCTGTTTGGTTTATGGAAACCTATGGAGACTGGGGATATATTGCGCCTGAGTTCGTTATGCCGAGCGAGACCACGCACGAAGATTTGGAATCCGTTATTGCCGAGCAGGAAAGGAAAATCGAGGAATTGACGAAGCAACTGGCCGTGGTCAAGACCGCCGCTTCGGGCAAAACGCAGAAGGAGCGCGCAAGGAGGTCAGAATCTGTCTCCGCTATGATGAATTGGAATGAGGCGCAGACCAGATGCTTGATTGACGAGCAGCTTCGTCTTTCTGGTTGGGAAGCTGATACGCAGAACCTGCGCTACAGCAAAGGAACGCGTCCTGTAAAGGGGAGAAATATTGCCATCAGCGAATGGCCTACCAATTCGGCTTTTTACGAAAACGGGTATGCGGATTATGCATTCTTCGTTGGCGAGAAGCTCGTAGCATTGATGGATGCAAAAAAGATGTCGGAAGATGTGGCATCTACTATCGATGTGCAGGTAAAGGACTATGCTGCACATATTAAGCCGGAGGATATTCCACATACGGTTGGAAACTGGAATGGTTATCAGGTCCCCTTCCTCTTTGCTTCAAATGGCAGGGCGTATTTAGAGCAGCTGCGGACGAAGTCTGGTATTTGGTTTTTGGATGTCCGGGAACAGGAAAATCAACCGTATCCTATTCGGAACTGGTTTAGCCCAAGTGACCTGATGGAAAAACTTGGTCAGAATACAGCGGCGGCCAATCAAGCGCTGGCTGCGGCAGATAATTCGTTTATGACAGATCCTAATGGGTTGAATCTGCGCGACTACCAGATCAAGGCCATTGATAAGGCAACAGAGGCAATCGTTGACGGCAAGAGAACGGCCTTGCTTGCAATGGCCACCGGAACGGGCAAAACCCGTACTGTTCTGGGACTTATCTACAAGATGCTGGAATCCAAGCGTTTCCGTCGTATTCTTTTCCTTGTGGATCGAGTGTCCCTCGGTGAGCAGGCAATGGACACCTTCAAAGATGTCAAGCTGAAGGAACTGCTGACGCTGGACAAAATATATGAGATCAAAGCGATCGATGACAACATCATCAATCTGGAAACCAAGGTCAGCATTTCAACGGTGCAGGGGCTTTTGAAACGCACGATTCTGGCAGAAGAACCGGATTTGATGCCCGGTGCATTTGATTTGATTATTGTGGACGAAGCCCACCGAGGCTATATTCTTGACCGTGAAATGACGGAAGAAGAAATCCTCTACGATAATCAAGATGATTATATGAGCAAGTACAAGCAGGTTATCGAGTATTTCGATGCGGTGAAAGTTGCCTTGACTGCTACGCCCGCCCTGCACACGACCGAGATTTTCGGGGAGCCGGTCTATACCTACAGCTACCGTGAGGCGGTTATCGATGGCTGGCTGGTGGATCACGATCCTCCGTATCTGATTAATACGGATTTCATTGAAAATGACGCACAGTTCAAGAAGGGTGAAACCTTGGCGCAATATGACCCCAACACCAATGAACTTTTGAACGGTGCAGTTTTGGACGATGAAATGGATTTCGATGTGTCGGAGTTCAACCGCAAAATTGTTCTGCCGGATCATACCCGCAAGGTGCTGGAAGAAGTTTCGACCTACCTGAATCCGGAAAGTGGAGAAAAGACGCTGATTTTCGCAGTAAATGATGCACACGCTGACCGTATTGTGGATACGCTCCGAGAGATTTACAAGCCCTATGGCATTTCCAATGATGCCATTATGAAAATCACGGGCAAAACTGCCGGCGGCAACAAAAAGAAGATTTTGCAGGTGATCAAGCAGTTCAAGAACAACCAGTACCCCAACATTGCCGTAACAGTCGACCTGCTGACTACCGGAATCGATGTGCCGGCAATTTGCAATTTGGTGTTTATGCGCAAGATCAACAGCCGGATCCTCTTTGAGCAGATGCTGGGACGCGCTACTCGCCTTTGCCCGGAAATCGGAAAGACGCACTTCAATATCTTCGATGCAGTTCGCGTGTACGAGGACTTGGACGACACTTCCAATATGAAGTCAGTCTCCGTCAGCAAATCAATGGCTGAATTGTTGGAGGATTTGTTCCGTCCGGGTGAGGCCAGCAAGCAGCCTGTTAAAGATCGCATTTTGGCAAGATTGCAGCGTAAGAGCAACAATCTGACCGATGAGCAAAAGTATGATGTATCCGAGCGTTTAGGCGGAAAAACAATTCGGGAATATGCGAAAGAATTGAAAAGCGGCACAGAGGAAGCGTTTGTGCAGCGCTGTCGGGAGGATAAGGATTTCCTGCTTTGGCTTGATAACCTGAAAGGTAAAAAGCGCGGGCATTACTATTCCGAAAAGGAAGATACCCTTTTGGAAACGACCCGCGGCTATGGTGACACGGAAAAACCGCAGGATTATCTGGACTCTTTTGTGGCCTATGTCAACGAGAATAAAGACCGCATTGAAGCGATCCTCATTGCCTGCACCCGCCCCAGCGATATGACCAGGGCGCAGCTTCGGGAGCTGAAGCTGGAGCTGGATAAGGAGAATTTCAACGAGAGCAGCTTGAATGAAGCGGCCAGTGCGGTGAGCAATGAACGGATCGTGGCAGACATTATCGCCTTTGTTCGTCGGGCTGTACTTAAAACGCCGCTGGTGAACCACGATGACCGCGTGAAAATGGCCTTTTCTAAACTGATTTCGGCGCATCACTTTAACAAAATGCAGCTGGATCTGCTGGAAAAGATCAAGGTATATATGCTTCACGAGAGCATTCTCAATACCGAGACCTTTGAGGCACCGGCGTTCAAGATGGATGGCGGTTTCGCACGCTTTAACAAGAAGTTTGGCGGGCAGCTTGCGGAGATTATCCGCGAGATCAACACTTATATTTACGAAGGAGCAGCTTAAATGAGCACGCAAGATATTGTACAGAAACTTTGGAACCTCTGCAATGTGCTGCGGGATGACGGTATTACTTATCACCAGTATGTGACAGAACTGACCTACATTCTGTTTTTGAAAATGGCCGATGAGACCGGTGCAGATAAGGATATTCCCGAAGCATATCGTTGGGGCTCTTTGACCAGCCGTTCCGGCATTGACCTGAAAAAGCACTACTATACGCTGCTCAGCAAGCTGGGCGAAGAATCCGTTGGCCGCGTGGCGCAGATTTACGCCAACGCATCCTCCAGCATCGAGGAGCCGAAAAACCTCGAAAAAATCATCACGGAAATTGATAAGCTAGATTGGTATGAGGCCAAAGAGGAAGGTCTGGGCGACCTATATGAAGGACTCTTGGAGAAAAACGCCAACGAGAAGAAGTCTGGTGCCGGTCAGTACTTCACCCCTCGTGTGCTGATCGATGTGATGACGGAGCTCATCAAACCCCAGCTGGGAGACAAGTGCTTTGACCCGGCCTGCGGTACTTTTGGCTTTATGATTGCAGCCAACCGCTATGTCAATGCGCATAACGATATGTATGCACTCTCTGACCGTCAGGCGGATTTCCAGCAGAACAAAGCGTTCAACGGCGTGGAGCTGGTGCACGAAACCCATCGCTTGGCATTGATGAATGCCTATCTGCACAATATGAATGCCAATATCACATTGGGGGATTCTCTCGCACAAAGCGCCAAGGGATTGAAAGATTTTGATGTCATTCTGACCAATCCGCCCTTTGGCACGAAAAAGGGCGGTGAGCGCGCCACCAGAGATGATATTTCTTTCCAGACTTCAAACAAGCAGCTGAACTTTTTGCAGGTGATCTATCGCAGCCTGAAGGCGGACGGCAAGGCCCGCTGCGCCGTAGTGCTGCCGGATAATGTGTTGTTTGCTGCCGGAGACGGTGCCAGCGTGCGCCGGGAACTGATGAATTTCTGCAATCTGCATACCATTCTGCGCTTGCCCACCGGCATTTTCTATGCGCAGGGCGTCAAGACCAATGTGCTGTTCTTTACCCGCGGGACAACCGAGCAGGATAACACCACCGAGGTTGCATTCTACGATATGCGCACCAATATGGACAGCTTTGGTAAGACCCGGCAGCTGCGCAAGAGTGATTTCGACGAGTTTGTGGCAGGGTATGAAGACACATCCAAGCGCACCGGCGAGCGCTGGAGCAAATTCACTCGTGAGGAGATCGCCAAGAACCCGGACGATAGTCTTGACCTTGGCTTGATCCGCGACGACTCCATCGTGGATTATGACGATCTTCCTGACCCTGTAGAAAGCGGCGAGGAAGCGATTGCAAATTTAGAGGAAGCGGTCGATCTGCTGAAAAGTGTTGTGCGTGAGCTTCGTGCTCTGACGGAGGAGAAGTGATGGAAAGAGCAAAAAAAGAAACCGCCCTCACGCCCGAAGAGCGTTTGCAGGCAGCCTTGGTGCCGGATTGGGAGAGGCCGTATAAATTGCCGGAGAATTGGTGTTGGACAACTGTTGGGGCAATAAACCAATATGAAGGTATTTCTGCCGATCCTACGAAAGCTAAAAATGAGACTTTTGAGTTATACAGCGTTCCGAGCAGCGCAGACAACTACCCGGAGATTGTACTCGGCGCTGACATAGGATCAGCAAAACAATCTGTCAAAAAAGGTGATGTCCTTCTCTGCAAAATCAATCCTCGGATAAATCGGGTCTGGAAAGTCTCAAAGTATACGGACCACTCTTTGCTCGCTTCGTCTGAATGGATTGTTATTAGAAATAGTAGGTTAATTTCCAATTACCTAATGTGGTGTTTGCGGTCACCATATTTTCGCGGGTATATGCTTTCAAATGTATCGGGCGTTGGCGGATCGTTAATGAGAGCACAGCCAAAATTTGTTCAGGGATACCCTATCCCAGTCCCTCCACTTGCTGAGCAGCAGCGCATTGTTGACCGCATCGAAAGCCTGTTTGCCAAGCTGGATGAGGCCAAGGAAAAGGCACAGGCCGTGGTGGATAGCTTTGAAACCCGCAAAGCCGCTATTCTCCACAAGGCCTTCACCGGTGAACTGACTGCGAAATGGCGGGAAGAGCACGGCGTGAGGATGGAGAGTTGGGAAGTACGGACTTTGGATTCGGTTTGTTCAAGTATTTTTGACGGAGATCATATGCCACCACCTAAGGCTGAATCAGGTATTCCTTTTTTGGTTATTTCGAATGTAAATACTGGGCATCTCACTTTTGAAAACACAAGATTTGTACCGCAAGAATACTATGACACCTTAAGCGATACACGAAAGCCTCAACTAGGAGATGTGCTGTACACATTAGTTGGCTCGTTTGGAATACCGGTGGTTGTTAATAGCAAAAGGCCGTTTTGCTTTCAACGTCATATGGCGTTGCTTAGACCGATTGATGTGAGTCCGCAGTTTTTGTGGTATATATTGCAGACGCCAGAAATGTATGACAAGGCTTCATCAATAGCTACCGGGACTGCACAGTTGACGGTACCAATTAAGGGACTACGAGCAATGACAATTCCGCGTCCGAACATAGCCGAGCAGGTAGAAATTGTCCGCATTCTTGACGGTTTTTTTGCCAGAGAGCAGTCCGCTAAAGAAGCCGCCGAGGCAGTACTTGACCAAATCGACCTGATGAAAAAATCCATTCTCGCCCGTGCCTTTCGCGGTGAACTGGGTACGAATGACCCAAGCGAGGAGAGCGCGGTGGAATTGCTGAGGCAAGTAATCGAACAAGAGGATGGAGATGTGGTCAGGCCAAAGGCAAAAGCGAAGCGAATTGCAATTCCCGCAGAAATTAAGCCGTTGTTGTCAGGTGCTAATGAAGAAGCAATTGTCAAACTCCTATTAAAAGCTGCGCCCCAATCTGTTTCTACACAGACAGTAATGTCCATTAGTAAGAAAAAATTTGAGCTTATGGACGCATTACGCAATCTGGAGAAAAAACAGATTGTGTCGAAAAGTGATTCTGGAGAATACTCACTAGTGAGGTAATATTATGCAAATCAAACGGCTTCAGATCGATGATTATCTTTGCTTGGTTGACTTTGATATAGTATTTGACACCGTATCGGGTGGTAGCTCAACAATTCTGATTGGAGAAAATGGCGCTGGAAAATCGACGATGATTGAGTGTATTCTGAACATTCTGATGTCTTTTGATTCTCCCGCAATAGAAAAGCAGATTGACTACAGCTATTCTATGGAGTACAACTATGCGCAAAAGGCGGTATGCATTGTCCAAAGCAATCATAATTATCGTATCACGGTAGATGATGCTTTCTGTGAGGGAGGCTATAAAAGGGTGCGCTCTTTTATCCAATCTCATTCTTTGTTCCCTCAGCGCATCATTGCGTTTTATTCTGGGGCCAACAATAAGCTCTTGCCTCAAATAGAACAAATTAATAAAAGCTATGTAAGGCAATGCAGAAATACACTTGTGCGCTTTCTTAAAGCAATGAATGATGAATCTGAAAGCTTCCTGCCGAACTTCCCCAAAAGAAAGTACAATTATTGTGATGAGGGAATGACTCCAATATATTTGGCTTCTATTCTTTGTGGTCAGGATTCTTTTGAGCAGAATTATCTTGTCAATGCGTGCAATTTCGGTGAAGTCCAATGTGTGGATATGGTCATTAATATTGATAAAGTTGAGGTTTTTTTTGGCAGAGGACGGTTCGAAGGAGATGTGCCCACGGGCCTGTACTATTTGACGGATTTCATTGACCATCGGTTTACGGATTTACTGCGAAGAGGATTACTATATTCGGCTATGGGAAAATCTTATTTCGAAATTAAAGGGATTGAAAAGCTAGGATTAGATTCTATTGCAATTTTAGAATTTTTTGAGAAACTATACTCTCTGTTTGATGCTAGATTTGAGGTAACCGTAAATCAAGGGAATTCCATAGTGAAATGCAAATCAATGAGCGAGGGACAACGCCAACTTATCAAAATCCTTGGTATGCTTGGTATTTGCAAGACGGAAGATTGTCTCGTTTTAATGGACGAACCAGATGCGTATATGAACCCACGCTGGAAGTATGACATCAAAAGCACAATGGATCGATCCTTGAAAGACGCCATAAACGCTCAGGCAATCATTGCAACACACGATCCATTGGTGATCAATGGCGTTCCTAAGGAGTTTATTAGGATATTTACCCAAAATAAAGAACTTGAATCATCCGCAGGATTTTTTGTCACAAGAGTTATCACTCCCGTCGAGGACACTGAGGGAATGGGAATCGACGGGTTGCTACAAAGTGAATATTATGGGTTGCAGACTTCTTACGACCAAAAATCGCATAAGAAATTCTTGCGCAGACAAGAATTATATCTAAAACTTATTGGCGGGAGTGCTACGGACGGAGAAAAAGCAGAGCTTCGTGAAATAACGAGAGATTTGGGATTGCTGCCGCTATCGTATAATTCAATTGATTTTCTATATGATGATTTTTTGACCGTATATAAGAAGTGCGATCTGTATAATCAAGAGTATCTTACCTACGATCAAGTGTTAGAGCGCAGAGGAAAAATTAAAGAAATTATAGAGGCGTTATACGAAGGGCAAGTATGAGATATATAAAGATAGAAGATCTTCTGGTATTCAGAAGCAGGTGGGGACAAGGTAATGAACTTTGGAAAAACAGTGTGCTCAAAAAGGATTTCAGGGATTTCTTTCACAATAAGTGCTGGTATACAGAGGTGCCCCTTGTTGGGCAAGATGTGCATATTGACCACTTTCGACCCAAGGCAGCGGTAAAGCCTTTTGAGAATTTTAAATATAATCATTTAATTCAAGATAAGGGGTATTATTGGCTAGCAAATGATCCATCGAATTATAGGGCGTGCTGTATCTATGCTAATCGAAAAACAGGTAGTGGCGGTAAAGGGAACTATTTTCCTCTGGCAGATGATGGCGTATATCAATCGGAAAAAGATGAGAATAATGAGCAACCAATGCTGCTAGACCCATGCGTGGCAGAAGATGTTAAGTTGTTGTCTTTTCTGGGTAATCGCGTAGTTCCTGCAACAGACGATGAATTGGGCAAAGAAAGGGTTAGAGTTTCGGCATCTATTTACAATCTGACTGATGCTTACATAAGCAACGAAAGAGGGAAAATTTGGGCGAGCATTGAACAATTACTTGCAGAGTATGTCTCCGGAGATATTAGCAAGTCCAGCTGCATTCGCCAGCTAAGGGACGCTATATCGCCCAAAGCTCCCTTTTCAGCTTGTGCAATAGCTTGTGTTAATTCTCTTGCTCCAGACGAAATAAAGAGCGAGCTTGATTTGATACTCTAACTCTATGAAATGAGGGATGATAGTGCTGGATCAAACAAATGCAAATATTAAAAGACATATCAAAACCCACACAGAGCGTTCCGATGATGACCGTGCGGCAGTATCTGTTTTGGAAACATTTCTTCGTTCGAATGGAAGAATCAACACTTCTTTTGCCTCAGATGATAAGTGGCCCAATCACGATAACACTTTTGAGTTTGTTCCAAACCCGGAAATTTCGAGACGCCCCGTGCAAACTTTCTATGTCCAAATAAAGGGAACACGCAATTATACTGAGCGCGAGGGTGTTATCAAGTACACACTAAAAGATCTCGCTTTTCCTGCTTTTATATGTGACAGAGTATCTCTTGATCCGGGAATTTTGTTTGTGATTCTCAATCCCGCTGAACGTGGGAATGAGAGAGTATTTTGGAAGTATATGTCGCCCAACTTCCTCAACAGTATTGATTTTGCAAAAGGCAGTATGACAGTCAGTTTTTCACCGGAAGAGGAAATCTTGAACGACGACGAAAGTGTTTTAGCTTTTTGCGAGAGGTTAGAAGAAATTGTCGAACGGCATTCCTTTGTAAACCAATTGGAACGGCATAGTTATCCTTTTGAAGAAGCTAAGCGAATTGTCGAGGCCTGTGATGAGGAAATCACGGAAAGCATTGACAATTTAAGCATTCTAAATAAGAACCGCGATAATATTTCACGGAGAATTCTGACGAGATTGAATGATCTGTGCATTTCAGCATTACTGTTGAATGCAATGAAAGATGGCTATCAAAATCCCAGCGCCGGCTTTGCGTGGGAATACTCACTCTTAAGGGCAAATACAAAGTACTTAGGAAATTTTTACCGTGGATTGCAATATATTGGACGCCGGATCCCCGAGGAAGGCCAAGCAGAACGACTAATGCTGAAGTACTATAGCTTTATGTGGCAGATACGCCAATCGCTCTACGAAAACTACGGCATCACCGTGCTTCAGAACTTGGAAAAGTTTCAGGAATATACCGGAACCGATGAACAGGATAAACAATACTATGAGTTGGTGGCGAATGCTTTCTCAACCCCCAAAACCGAGCAGAAACATAACAGCAATACGAGGTTTTATATTCAGAAAAGGACGCCGTTTTATGTTGGTAAAGAGCGTTATTTTGAGGTAACACTGCAGCAAGCGGACATCTATGCGTCAAAGTATAACCGAATTACAGCATATACCAAACTTGACATTTCTACAGGCTATTCTGTACAAATCGACTATGTCCCATCATTCATTAATCTCTGGGGTGTCGATACAGAAATTAAAATTATCACAGCTTGGCGTGTTTCGGTAGATCCCAAATGCTTGAACAAGCTTGGAAAGATACTTAATATGCGCCTTCAGCTTTCTTCAAAATATGGAGAATATGATGCACTGATGAGATTCCTAACAGAAACAGGTATGGATTTTCTGGAAATGATTGATCTTCGGGAGATACATTTCTCGCATCTTTTGGAGTCGGTTTACAATAAAACAAACACCTCTTATTTCAAAGATGTCTTACAGCAGCTGCGGGATAACTATTCTACAGGTTCAACACGCTTCGGACGATATACAGTTCGCTATCTGTTACTGAATCTGCGCGAAGATCTTTTGGAACGCGTTATGCCGTCTCAGTTTAATCCGCAATGGAAATGCAGGGATTTATACCTATCTAAAAAATGCTTTCCGTTTGAGCGTAACCCACTTGCTTCTGATTTAGCAGACAGTAAAACAAGTCAACTAAGTCAAGCCAAGTACTTAGCCAGAGTAGTTGAAAAAGAAAAGACTGAGATCGCTGTTCCATACTGGTCTATTGTAAAGTCTATGCAAGATACCGGCGAAATTTACTGCAATCTTGGTGGAGACTTAACCGAACAGGCAATCCAGAAATATAATGATTGCTTAGACGATTGGGAAAGACAGAAAGGGTATGAAATCATTTCGGATGGAAATGTTGCTTGTATTGCAGCATATGAAGCTTCGACGCTCTTTATTTTGAATAAACTACTGGAACTATCGCAGCTCCCAAATAAAGGCCAAAAAGAAGTTAATGAAAGATACTTGAGAGATTGCAATATTGCTTTTTCTGATCCTAAAAAAGAAGAAACTCTTAAATATGCTTTTGTAAACTCCAGAGTACTTCTTGTTTACGGAGCTGCCGGTACCGGAAAGACGACCCTAATCGATATGATCTCGACAATGCTGTCTGGGCGTCGGAAATTGTTTCTTACCAAAACACATACGGCCTTGCAGAATCTGCAGAGGCGAATTAATAATCCGGGGGCTGACGCCAGTTTTGTAAGCATCAATAGTTTTACGAAGAGGGTAAACCTTCCTGATTATGATGTTATCTTTGTAGACGAATGCAGCACCATTGATAACCGTGCAATGAAGGTATTCCTCGAGAAAATGCGCCCGGATACATTCTTAGTACTTGCGGGAGACACCTATCAGATAGAATCTATTGATTTCGGTAATTGGTTTACTTATGCCAAGGATATTATTAAGACTAAAGGTTCGAATGTTGTACTCGTAAGCACTTGGAGAACAAAGGATCCCGGTTTAATTGAGCTTTGGAACGAGACTCGAAATAAGGGTGCGCTAATAACGGAAAAACTTGTTATCGACGGCCCATTTTCTGAAAATATTGGCGAAGGAGTGCTCAATTCCGAGATAATGGATGAGGTGATTTTATGCTTGAACTATGATGGAAAATTTGGCTTGAATAATATGAATAGCTATTTCCAAAATGCTAACACAGAAACGGCTGTTGTCTGGAGAGACTGGAAATATAAAGTTGGCGATCATATATTGTTCAATGACACGGACAGATTTTCTCTGCTTAAAAGGGCAAATTGTCCAAATAGAACTGTTCGACAGTAGAATCAGATTTACAGTAGATGTAGAGATCCCGTTAACAGAACAAGATTGCCAAAACGACGGCATAGAATTCATTGATATAATTGATGATGTGACCCGAATACGATTTGATGTATTTGATTTTGAAGAGGAAATGGCAGATGAAGATCGCAAAAAAACCATCGTACCGTTTCAACTTGCCTATGCGGTTTCAATTCATAAAGCGCAGGGCTTAGAATATAGGTCAGTTAAGGTTGTTATTCCGAGTAGCAACGCTGAAAAAATAACACACGGCATTTTCTATACAGCAATTACGCGTGCAAAAGAAAAGCTAAAAATCTACTGGAGTTCTGAAACGATGCAAGAAGTCGTCGCTGGATTTTCGATAGACACTTCAAGGCAAAAAAGTTTGGCAATTATTAAAGAGAAACTGAAGCAGGACAAGAATACTTAGAAATAGGGCACCGACCGCTTGGCCGGTGCCCTATTTATATATGAGACATCTATAAGTCAATAGCGATTATCAGCCGTCCTCCCATCATCGGGAGGGCGGCTTTTTTGCGTCTTGATAGAAAAATTGAGAAATTTCTCGAAACACCCTGCCAAACGGCACCCCTTATTCAGAGTAAGTAGAAGGATCTTTTGAAAAGTTGAGAGGATTTTTCAAATTACTTTGCCAAAATCTCAAAAAATTTCCCAATTGGTTAGTAGGAGGGGCACTT
>ERZ834722.1046-NODE-1046-length-28198-cov-5.252461_pt1 | contig 28198 bp, 19 predicted proteins | sample MGYA00519576_ERZ834722 | MGnify/ENA primary metagenome ERZ834722 (study PRJEB31850, sample SAMEA3708759) | human gut metagenome | biome: human gut; feature: human-associated habitat; material: faeces | place: China | collected 2014 ...
ATAGGTGGCCTCGCGGGGGTTGCCCGGGAAGCAGGCGTCGGCCATGGCGTCGCGGGTGAGGGTGTCCAGCTCGTCCTCGGTGATGGCTTCGCACACGGTGGGGATGTTGACGTCGACGGAAAGCTGCTTGACGGCGGCGATGGCGGCGTCGGCGGCCTCGTCGGTGCTCATGCCCGTGGTGTCAACGCCCATGGCGACGGCAACCTTGGCCAGACGCTCGGCGCAAACCGGCTTGTTGAACTCCATGGCGATCGGCAGCAGCATGGCGCAAGCGACGCCGTGCGGGGTGTCGTAGTGAGCGGACAGGGTGTGAGCCATGGCGTGGTCGATGCCCAGGCCAACGTTGGAGAAGCCCATGCCGGCGACATACTGGCCAAGAGCCATGCCCTCACGGCCGGAGCCGGGCTGGCCGGACTTGGCCTCGGCGACGGAGTCGCGCAGGTTCTCGCTGATCAGCTTAATAGCCTCAAAGTGGAACATGTCGGAGAGCTCCCAAGCGCCCTTGGTGGTGTAGCCCTCGATGGCGTGGGTTAGAGCGTCCATGCCGGTGGAGGCGGTCAGGCCGGCGGGCATGGAAGCCATCATGTCGGGGTCGACGACGGCGACCTCGGGGGCGTCGTTGGTGTCGACGCACACGAACTTGCGGACCTTCTCGGGGTCGGTGATGACGTAGTTGATGGTCACCTCGGCAGCGGTACCGGCGGTCGTCGGCACGGCGATGGTGAATACGGCGTGGTTCTTAGTGGGAGCAACGCCCTCGAGGCTGCGGACATCGGCGAACTCGGGGTTGTTGATGATGATGCCGATAGCCTTGGCGGTATCCATGGAGGAGCCACCACCAATGGTCACGATAGCGTCAGCCTCGGCGGCCTTGAAGGCCTCAACGCCGTCCTTGACGTTCTGGATAGTGGGGTTGGGCTTGATCTCGGAGTAGAGGCTCCAAGCGATGCCGGCGGCGTCGAGCTCGTCGGTCACCTTAGCGGTAACGCCAAACTTGACCAGATCGGGGTCGGAACAGACGAAGATCTTCTTGTAGCCGCGACGCTGGAGCTCGCCGGGGATCTCCTTGATGGCGCCGGAACCATGATAAGAGATGGTGTTGAGAACGAAACGATTAGCCATTGATAGCCTCCCATCGTGTGCGGGGCACCCATTACGCCCCGCGCTACAAGTTCCATCCTAACGCTTTTGAAACAAAAAACGCGTGAGAACGTCAAAAGTGTTAAAGCGTTTCAACATAATAACGGAGCCCCAGTCCTTCCCTCCCGACAGCAGCGAAGGCTAGATTATAGGAGCAATCGCCCAAAGAATACGACCAACTCAGTCTATAAATTGTTTCTGTTTTAGCAATATATGTTTGACAATACGTTTATAAAAGGATACTTTATAGTAAATAAAATGCATGCAGCAAATAGCGTCATTCATTTTGTTAGAAATTGCCCATGCGGTTATTGCAGCTGCATGTACCGCAACGTACAGCGCAATTCTCCGCACGAAGTAGAAGACGGTTCCACGAAGTAGAAGACGGTTCCAATTCGATCGAGGCGATGACGCGTAATGGCTACTGGTCCTAAATCGAGCAAGACGGCTACAAACGAATATCGAATCTCAATTGAAGGTAATCCTTATCCGCATACTCTGGCTCTCATCAACCCAGCGGGAGACAACCTCAACATCAAAAGACATGGGTTCACGGGTCCACTAGGACAGCTATCGAGTCTTAAATATACCGTTTATGACGATGCGAATGAAAAACTCTTCACTGTCGTCGACGGTGGCTTTAGCAACATGCCCAGGGTTGCGCTCATCATCGAACACAAGGAAGTTGCGGTGTTCGATTATGGTCTAAACAGACTTGAGATGAAGTGCGTAACGAACATACCGAATTACGCAATAAAAGGTAACTTCCTATTTGGAGATTACGATATATTCAGCCAACAGGAAGTGAAGCTATCTTCAGTTATCGTCCTTCAATGTGAAAAACAATCGTGCTTTAGCATACAGGTTTTGGATAAAGCCGAATTAGCCGCCGCAATTGGAATACCTACAGCCATTGCCCTTCTTAGGGCTCGGATTGAAGAGCATCTCGAATAAATCGCAAAAAGCAGTTCGTAACAACATTCAGGAGCTAGATAGTTTTTCTGGCTCCTGAATGTTGTTACGAACATGCACCTTAGCGCTTAAGACTCGTGGTCTGCCAGTCAGCTACGATGCGGGCCCATTTCCTGTGCAAGTCGCGTTCGCGATCGATAAACATGATGGCAAACGCGATAAACAGCAGCATGCTCGCCACCGCAATGGCGTGCAGCCCCATGCGCTCGATGCACCAGTTGCCCAGCACGGCGCCAAACACAAAGGTGAAGATCACGCCAAAGTACAGCAGGCCGTTTTCCAAAAAGCCGCGCTTGTGGGTGATGATGTAATCGTCCACGTTTTGCAGTGCGTTGCGCAAGTTGCCGATGCACATGGTCGTAGCGATGCCGTGACCGTGGATCTTGCGGAAGCTCTCGACCTGCATGCCGCAGGCAAACGAGGTGAGGCAGTTGGCGAGCAGGTTGAAATTGCCGCCCGGGATAAAGCTCACGCCCAGCAAGATGACGGCTTCAAAGAACACCGTCACTTGGCGCCAGTGAATCACGCTGCCAAACCGTTCGTGTACCAGGTCGGCAAGCATAATGCCCACGGCAAACGACACCACAGGGAAGAAGTAGCGCCCCGCAAGTGCCCAATTGCCCTCCGAGATGCTCACGCCCACCAGCAGTATGTTGCCCGTCTGCGCGTTAGCAAAAACATGATCGCGCCCAATGTACGAATAAACGTCCATAAAGCCACCGGCGAGCGCCAAGATGATGCCCAGCTCGATGGACTCCGATATCTGCTTGGCACGTTGCATCGTCGTGCATCCTCCTTGTTGACGACCCTCTCGTGCGTTGGCGGAAACATAGCCGCCGTTCATACTGTAACCCATTGACAACATGGCATGCGCGCGAGACGGGCTCCCCAACGCGCAGATACACAGTCTGGAAACAAACGGCGGGCGCGGCGCCACACCCGACGCCCGACGCCTCGTGTACTCCACCAGTCTTTTTAGCTCCGTCCCAAAAAGACTGGTTACAATTACGTGCAGCATACAGACACCGGGAGGGATCGTGGCAAAAAAGCCTCAGCACGCTCAGAACAGCCAACGCGGACAGCAGGGCAAACAGGGCCAGCAGCAAAAGCTCGGCGGCAAGGCGCAGGCCACGGTCGCCCGCGCCAAGCATTCCCAAGCGACGCCCACCCGCCCCTGGCGCCCGGGCCGCGATAAGTTCCTCCCCGTCAGCCGCGCCGATATGGACGCGCGCGGTTGGGACCAGTGCGACTTCGTCTATATCTGTGGCGACGCCTACGTGGACCACCCCAGCTTTGGTATGGCCATCGTCAGCCGCGTACTCGACGCGCACGGCTACAAAGTGGGCATCATCTGCCAGCCCGACTGGACCGACCCCGCCAGCATCACGGTGCTCGGCGAGCCGCGCCTGGGCTTTCTCGTCAGTGCCGGCAACATGGACTCCATGGTCAACCACTATTCGGTGACCAAGCACCGCCGCCACACCGACGCCTATACCCCCGGTGGCGAGGAGGGGCACCGCCCCAATCGTGCCGTCACGGTCTACGGCAACCTCATCCGCCAGACGTTCAAGGACGCCCCCATCATCATCGGCGGCATCGAGGCGAGTCTGCGCCGCCTGGCCCACTACGACTACTGGCAGGATAAGCTCAAGCGCTCGGTGCTGCTCGATTCGGGCGCCGACATCCTCATCTACGGCATGGGCGAGCACGCGATCGTCGAGATCGCCGATGCGCTCGACGCGGGCCTGCCCATCGATCAGATCACCTATATCAACGGCACCGTCTACCGCACCAGCTCGCTCGACGAGGTCTACGACTACGACCTGCTGCCCAGCTGGGACGACCTTGCCGCCGATAAGCTCAACTACGCGCGCAGCTTTAACGTGCAGCAGCAGAACATGGACCCCATCACCGGGCATCGCCTGGTAGAACCCTACCCCAACAGCGTCTATGTGGTGCAGAACCCGCCGTCCGCGACGCTTACCACCGACGAGATGGACGAGGTGGCCGAACTCCCCTACGCACGCGATTGGCATCCCGATTACGACGCAGCGGGCGGCGTGCCGGCTTTTGCCGAGATCAAGTTTTCAATCAGCTCCAACCGCGGGTGCTTTGGTGAGTGCTCGTTTTGCGCGCTGACCTTCCACCAGGGCCGCGTGCTGCAGATGCGCAGCCACGACTCGATCATGCGCGAGGCCGAGCTGCTCACACACGACCCCGAGTTTAAGGGCTACATCAACGATGTGGGCGGACCGACGGCCAACTTTAGCCGCCCGGCCTGCGACAAGCAGCTCAAACATGGCGTGTGCAAGAACAAGCGCTGCCTATGGCCGAGCGTGTGCAAGAACATGGTGGTCGACGAGAGCGGCTACACGCAGCTGCTGCGCGACCTGCGCCAGCTGCCGGGCGTCAAGAAGGTCTTCGTCCGCAGCGGCATCCGTTTTGACTACACCATGGCCGATGCCTCGGACGAGTTTTTGCACGAGCTGCTGGAGCACCATGTCTCGGGCCAGCTACGCGTGGCGCCCGAGCATGTGAGCGACGCGGTGCTCTCCGTGATGGGCAAGCCGAGCCGCGCCGTCTACGATGCGTTCTGTCGCAAATTTGAGCGCTTGAACCGCGAATACGGACTCAAGCAGTACGTAGTGCCGTATCTGATCTCGAGCCACCCCGGCTCGACGATGAAGGAAGCCGTGGACCTTGCCGAAGCCGTGCGCGACATGGGCTACATGCCCGAGCAGGTGCAGGACTTCTACCCCACCCCGTCCACCATGTCGACCTGCATGTACTACACCGGCGTGGACCCGCGCACCATGGAGCCGATCTATGTAGCGCGCGACCCGCACGAGAAGGCCATGCAGCGCGCGCTCATCCAGTATCGCAAGCCCGAGAACTACAAGCTCGTGCGCGAGGCGCTGGAAAAAGCCGGGCGTCGTGACCTGATCGGCTACACCAAGCATTGCCTGATCCGTCCCGTACCGCCGCGCCCGGGCGAGACGTCTGCTGGCGGTGGGCATGGCACCGGCAAGAAGGGCGGCAAGCCGCACGGTGACGCCGGCGCTGGCAAGGGGCCTAAGGGCAGCAAGGGTCACGGCGGCATGTCGCGCGCGCAGAACACCGCAGGCCGCAACCGCGCAGCTCAGGGGCGTCAGGGTGCCAACGGAGGCGGTCGCCGCAACTAGCGAAGTGGTGCACTCGCTGCGTCCATCCCACACGCTTGGCGCAGCGAGCGCATTGCCTCCACCAGGATCACGCCGGCGATCGCGACCGTGATTATCACGTCGAGCGGCGTGTTCACAAACCACAGCAGGCCCATGAGGTACGACCCGGCGTTAAAGGCAAAGTGCAGCAGAATCGTGTAGCGGAGCTTTCCGGTGGTCACGAGCACCCAACCAAAGATGAGGCCGGCGGCGCCCGCGTAGCAACCCTGCACCCAGTTCATATGCATAAAACCGAAGATTGCCGCCTGCAGCACAATCGCCGCGGTGATACCCCACGTGCTCGGGGCCGCCCAGGGCACCATGGCGGCGTCCTGCGCACCCGCACGACGCCGGCGCTTCCAAAGTGGGCGGCACTGCGGATTAAACGCTCGGAGCGAAAACTCAAAAATAATGCCGCGTACCAGCAGCTCTTCACAAAATGGTGCGCCGAGCACCGTGGTCAGGACGGCGAGATAGCTGGTGTCGCCCATGCCTGTTTCCTCGACAAGCTCGCTGTAGTCGGCCGCGGCCTCGGGCAACAGCGACAGCACGGCGTCGGTCACGTAGCCAACGACCACCTGCAGGGCCAGGCCAATCACGATAACGCATGCGATTCGCTTCCACGCCCCACGCGCTCCCCCGCCAAGCGGACGCTCGCCCTGCCAGCGCGCCATAAACGAACGCGGCCACAGATAACGCCACCACAGCAGCGCCATTAAAAACGATGCCGTCTGCGCGACGGCCTGAAGCAATTGAATATCGAGGTCGTCAATCGAAAAGCCCATGAACACCGACGCGACACCCAGAACAGAAAACAAAACCACGCTCAGGGCGATATCGGCAGCGACGACGCCAAAACAGGCAAGCGCCCAAATCATCGCATTGAGCATGCCAACCTCCTCAAAACCCGGCACTTAGGGACGTTCCTTAACTGCCGGCAGAAAAGGAACGTCCCCAAATGCCGGCAGTTTGGGACAGTCATTGTTGATGAGAATCGGGCGAAATGCCAAAAGCCCCGTTCGGCGAGATGTCGAACGGGAAGGTGCCACAGCGATTGAACGCGGCAATGAACATGCGGATGGCGTTGGACGGCGTGGTGCCCACGAGCTGAGTTGCCGCCGCGAAGGCTGCCTTCTCCTCGGGCAAGACCTTCGCGACTACGGGGGTCATGTGTTCTGCCATGGCGCTTCCTTTTTGAAACGACGGTAGTGCGGATAGATGCGGGCCACGCGGCTGGGCGACGGGCTGTGAAGGCAACCCGATTGGCCCGCATCTGGAGTTTGTTTCTGCGGCGTTGGTATTACTTGGTATTCCTAAGTATTACCCCGCAGATAGAATACCACATCCGACCCCATGGGGACGGAGGAAAACGGATCATTTTGTTGCTGAATTAGTATTTAGAGCGTGATGATGTCCGAGATATCGAGGGCCTGAGCGTCGGCGGCATCGTGCGTGGCAAGCAGGAGCATGCGACCGTCGAGCAAGTCGAGCACGACCTCGGCGCATGCGTCGCGCGCAGCGGTATCTAGACCGGTAAAGGGCTCGTCCAGAATCACCGCGTCGCCCGGGCACAGCAGGGCTCGAGCGATCTCGACGCGACGGCGCTGCCCGCCCGAAAGCTCGGCCACGCGAGCATGCACATCGACCCCCGGCACCAGCAAGCGCAACAGGGCCGCAGCACTCGAGGCGTCCACGCGTGCATCGGCGCACACCAGCGCGTTATCCAGCGCCGAGGCGGACTCGACCAAGCGCGCGTCCTGAAACACCATCGAGCACGGCGCGCACTCCCCCGCTGCCAACGAAAGCAGCGTCGACTTGCCCATGCCCGAGGCGCCCATCACACAGATACGCCCACCCGCGGGCACGTTGAGCACCAGTCCGTCGAGCGCCGGCGCCCAGGGCGCGCGATCGCCCACGGCAAGCGCAAGCTCCGCTGCAGCGCCATCGCCCGCAGCCCTCGCACGCCCGCGCAGTCCATGCCCATGCGCCCGCACGGCCGCGCGCCACGCCACGGGTCCCGAAACCCGCAGCAGCCACACCAGCACGCGCTCGCACGCCCACGAGGCGGCAACGACCAGCACGGTCCAAGCCAGCAGGTCGGCCGTCTCAATCAAAAGCTTTGCCTGATAGATGCGCTCACCCACGGTGCCCACCGCCATGCCGATCAGCTCGGCTGCCACGCCGGCCTTCCAGCTCATGCCGATCACGGCACGGGCACACGAAAGCACAAACGGCAGGACTTCGCGCCAGGTATGAGCGCAAAACAGGCGCCATCCCCGCACGCCATGCAGGCGGAACATCTGCTCCAGCGGCTTATCCACTTGTGCCAAGCCCTCGACCAGAGAGAAATATACGCCCGGCAGTGCCATCAAAAAGACCGCCGCAATGCTCACGCGTGCCGACCCCAACCAAATGAGCAGCAGGACCACCACGCAGGCGACCGGCGTCGCCTTTACAAACGACAGCGCCGGAGCCACCAGGTGCGCAAACGCACGCGAACGTGACGAAATTCCGGCAAGTACGCCACCGCACACCGCGGCAAGCGCCAACCCGCCCAGTATCCGCGCGCCCGAGCCCGCCAAAATCGCCCAGGTACCGCCATCGCGCACCAGGCGCAGCAGCGCCAAGGCAACAGCACCCGGCCCCGGCAAAATCAGCGGCTGCGCCACCAGCGCCGCCACCAGCATCCACGCGGCAAGCCAAAAGGCGGCGACGGCACCTGCTGCCGCCACCGCCTTCATACGCTCTGTCATTTGTCGAGCAAACGCACGCACGGGCTACTCCATGTAGTAGAAATCGTCAGCCGGGAGCTTACCGCCCACGGCACTCGCGTCCGCATCGGCCAGCACCTGCAGGTACCCACCGAGCGCCGCCTTCATATCCTTGTCCGTCTGGCAGACAAGCATGCACCCGGGAATCGCCTTCTCGGCGATCTTGGCATTGTCCACGATGCCGGCATCGACCACGGCCTGCGCCCAGTCTGACGGCGCCGCATTGACAGCCTTCACGCTCGCCTCGTGGCAGCTCAGGAATTCCGCCACGGCCTCGGGATGTTCCTCGGCAAACGCGCGGCGCACCACGGTCACACCCGTCAGCAAGCGCGAGCCCGTGTCTCCTGCCAGCTCGTCCCACACATCGGTCAGGCTCACCGGTGCCGACAGCTTGCCCTCGCTCTTGGCGATAGCAGCGGTCTTGAACGGCTCCGGCAGCACGCCCACGGCAGACGGATCGGCAAGCAACGCCGACAGCACCTCGGTGGGCTCGCTCTTAAACTCGAGCGTCACCTGGCCGGTCAGGCCCGCGCGCTCCAGCAGGTAGTTCATGACGTACTCCGGCGTCGTGCCCTTGCCCGTCATGTAGACGGTGCGACCCGCCAGGTCGCCAAACGAGGCCACACTCGCATCGCCCGTCACAACGTTCAGCACGCCCAGCGTGTTGATGTCGATGACCTGCACCGCGCCCTCGGTCTTGTTGTAGAGCGCGCTCGCCACGTTGGCTGGCACCAGGGCAATGTCGATATCGCCCTGAATGACCTTGGGCACGATCTCGTCGGCGGCGGTGTTGATCGTAAAGTCGAACTCGTTGTCCGTCTCGCCGTTTGCGGCCTGGTCCATAAACTGCACCAGGCCAATCGAGGTCGGCCCCTTGAGCGAGGCGACATGCACCTCGACCGACTCTGCAGCAGCACCGGCACCGTCCGTGGCAGCCGAGCCCGCGGCGGACCCGGCACCGGCAGCCCCGCCGCCACAGCCCGCGAGCGCAAGCGACAACGCGCCCGCGGCAAGCGCTGAGGCAAACCCTCGGCGCGACATCTCAACATTACATGCGCGCATCGTTAGCACGTCCCCTCATTAGGCATCGACCAGGCGTGGTGGTCAGTGTGCAGCAGCTCCTCGGCCAGCGGCGAGAGCGGCTCACCTAAGAACTCGCGGTAGCACGCTTGGACATCGGGATTCTCGTGCGAGAAGCGAATGTCCGCAGCGGCATCCAGGCCCCACAGCACCTGGCCGCGCTCGGCTGCCAGCTCGCAGCCGTCGTGGATGGGCTGACCGCCGCCACCGACGCAGCCGCCCGGGCACGCCATGACCTCAACGAAGTCATAGCTCACACGGCCGTCGCGAATCGCATCGAGCAGGCGGGCGGCGTTGCCCAGCCCGTGCGCCACGGCGACGCGAACCTTGGTGCCATCGATATCGGCAACGGCTTCCTTCCAGCCGTCGAGTCCACGCACGTCGGTAAAGAAATCCGCATCGGGGTTCTTGCCCGTCACCAGGTAATAGGCCGAGCGCACGGCAGCCTCCATCACGCCTCCCGTGGCGCCAAAGATCACGCCCGCGCCCGTGCCGAAGCCCAGCGGCGTATCGAGCGGCTCCTCGACCAGCGTGTCAACGCTCACGTGCCTCGCGCGGATCATGCGCACCATCTCGCGCACCGTCAGCGCAACGTCCACGTCGGGCGCGCCGCCCTCGCCCATCATGCTCGGCAGCGCACACTCGGCCTTCTTGGCCGTGCACGGCATCACGGACACCACAAACAGGCGCTCGGGCTCCACGCCCAGCACCTTGGCGTAGTAGGTCTTGGCGATGGCGCCGAACATCTGCTGCGGCGACTTGGACGTGGACAGGTTGTCGACAAACTCCGGATAGCGCGCCTTCACAAAGCGCACCCAGCCCGGGCAGCAGCTCGTGAACATGGGCCAGCCGCGGCTATCGCCCCCACCCTTGACAGCGGCACCCAGGCGCTCGAGCAGCTCGGAGCCCTCCTCCATAATGGTGAGGTCGGCCGAGAAATCGGTATCGAACACGTACTCAAAGCCCACGCGGCGCAGCGCGCACGCCAGGCGCTCAACGGTTGCCTCCTCGCGCGGAATGCCAAGTTCCTCGCCCCAGGCGCTGCGCACGGCAGGCGCGATCTGCACCAGCACGATCTTGTCGGGATTAGCGAGCGCGTCAAACACGGTCTCGGTATCGTCGCGCTCGTGCAGCGCGCCCGTCGGGCAATGTGTAATGCACTGGCCGCACGCGACGCAATCGGTCTTGCCGATCGGCGCGCGTCCGCGGGTACCCACGGCGGTGTGCGTGGCGCGGTTGGTCAGGTCCCAAATCCCTAGGCCCTGCACGCTCTCGCACACCTTGATGCAGCGCATGCATTTAATGCACTTGTCGTTTTCGCGGATGATGGGAAAATCGAAATCCCAGCCCTCGCCCGCCAAATGTCTTTGATACGGCAGATAGAAAATGCCCAGGTCGTTGGCGATGGTCTGTAGGTTGCAGTTGCCGCTGCGCACGCAGCTCGTGCACTGCGAATCGTGCTGGGACAGCAGCAGCTGCACGTTGGTGCGACGGGCCTCGCGGGCCTTGGGGCTGTTAGTGTGGACCACCATGCCGTCGAGCACGTAGTTGTTGCAGGCGGCAACCAGCTGGTCGCAGCCCTCGACCTCGACCACGCACACGCGGCAGCCGCCGATCTCGTTCAGATCGCGCAGATAGCACAGGGTGGGAATCTGGATGCCGACGGACTTGGCTGCATCCAGGATCGTGGTGTGCTCGGACACCACGACCTCGCAATTATCGATAGTGAGCCTGACCATGTTATGCGCTCCGTTTTCGGTGTTGTCGCTGACGGTGGGGTTGTTGAGCTCTACCATTCCAGGTTCCTCCCTCCGCGGAACGCACCAAAGCCAAAGTGGTCGCAGCGCAGGCAGCGGCTCGCCTCCTGGCGCGCCTCCTGCTCGGTAAGACCTTGCTCGACCAGATTCCAATCGTGAATACGCTCGCCGGACTCGCGCTCGCCCAGCTCGCAGCGACCGCACTCGTGCTTGCCCTTAAACCGGACGGTCGGCAGCTCGACCTCGAGTTTAATCTTGTGATCAAAGCCCAGGTAGCGGTCGATGTTTGCCGAGGCCACACGGCCAGCGTTGATGGCGCGGATGACGGTGGCGGGGCCGGTCTGGCAGTCGCCGCCGCTAAAGAGGCCATCAAAGTTGGGCACGGCGCCGTCCGAGTCGGTGACGACGCAGCCCCACTTGCAGGCAATGCCCATCTCCTCAAACGGCTTGGAATCGATGTCCTGGCCAATGGCCACAAACACGTGCTCGCAGGGGATGACACGCTCGGGCGTAGCGGCGGCACGCGGGGCCGGGCGGCCAAGGCGGGGCTCGCCGATAATCTGCGGTTGCACGCGCAGGCCGCACACGCGACCGTCCTCGCCCGTCTCGATGGCGAGCGGGGCCGTCAGCTCCAGCACCTCGCAGCCCTCGGCCTGGGCGCCGGCGATCTCGGCGTCCTGGGCCGTCATGTCGCAGATGCGACGGCGGTAGACGATGCTCACCTTTTCGGCACCGCAGCGCACGGCAGAGCGGGCAACGTCCATGGCAACGTTGCCGCCACCGATGACGCATACGCGCTGGCCACTCAGATCGGGCAGCTCATCATCGCCAATGGCGCGCAGCATCTTGACGGCCGACTCCACGCCGAGCGCCTCTTCGCCCGGAAGGCCGAGCTTCTTATCGCTGTGGGCGCCAATGGCGAGGTAGACGGCATCGAACTCGTCGCGCAGGCGGGCAAGCTCCTCGCCGTTGACGGAGTGGTCGAGTTCCACGTCGATGCCGGCGCTCAAGATCCAGTCGATCTCGGCCTGCAGGCGCTCGCGCGGCAGACGGTAGCTGGGAATGCCGTAGCGCAGCATGCCGCCCAGGTGGTGGCGCTGCTCAAAGATGGTCACCTTATGGCCCATCACGGCCAGGTAGTAGGCACAGGAAAGGCCGGCCGGGCCGCCGCCGATCACGGCGACGCGCTTGCCGGTGTTGTCCACTACATGGGGCTTGTGGTCGTTGAGGTCGCTGTGCTCAACGGCAAAACGCTTGAGGGCGAGGATGTTCATGGGATCGTCGACCATGCCGCGGCGGCAGTGCATCTCGCAGGGATGCTCGCACACCAGGCCGCAGACGAGCGGCAGCGGGTTGTTCTTGCGGATGACCTTTACGGCATCAGCATAGCGGCCGGCCTCGACCAGCGAAATGTACCCGGGAATGTCGACGTGCGCCGGGCAGCCCGAGACGCACGGGACGCGGGCCTCGCGGTCAAAGCCACAGGAGTGCTCGCGGATGTGGTGCTCAAAATCGTCGCGAAAACCGCGGATGGCCGTAAGCGCCATGGCGCCGGCCTCGTAGCCGATGGCGCAATCGCTCGAAAGATAGATGGTGCGGGCGGTGCGCTCAATCAAGTTGAGCGTGGACTCGTCGGCGCGCCCCTCGAGCACGTCGGCGAGCAGGTCGCTCAGCGCGCTCAGGCCCACACGGCAGGGTGTGCACTTGCCGCAACTCTGGGTGGAGCACAGGTTGACGAGCGCCGCCGTAAACTCGACGGGACACGGGGCGAGCGAGCTCACCGCCAGACGACGCCCAAGCGCATCATGCAGGTCGTCCATGACGGCCTGAGCGTGGCTGCGTTCCATTACGTGCAGTCGAGCCATAAGATCCCCTCTCACATGGCAGCCCGGAGGCGAGGCCGGGCGAAGTTGCTACATGCAACACACTGACCTAAAAAGTTTTTGGCTACAACACGGTTCGGCAGGCGGTATGAAACGCGGCCCTCAGCGGTGCTAAACACCTTTACCGCAGATAAATGCCATATTTGCTAAAACGCGTTACCAAATGACAATGCCCCGTCCGCGCTAATACGCGAACGGGGCATTGCTCAAGTTATATAGTCAGCGGCTTTTTGCGCCGGCGACCTTCTGTCATTACTTAAGCTCGGGCCAGAAGTCCTTGTTGGCCTCGATCATGTCGTCGAGAACCTCCTTGGCGACCTTCATCGAAGGCACGGTCTTGTTGAGCGTAAAGGCCTTGAGCGCTTTCTCGTACGAACCCTCGATCGTGGCCTCGACCACGAGCTTCTCGGAGTTCAGCTGCTGCATCATGAGGCCCTGCTGGAACAGCGGAATGTTGTCGCGGCTGATGACCTCGGGGCCGTTCTTGCCAATGTAGGCAGGCAGCTCGACCATGGCGTCGTAGGGCATGTTGGGGATAGCGCCCTTGTTCTCGCAAATGACCAGGAAGCGCTGCTTGGTGTCGTTCTTCAGAGCGATGGCCAGGTCGGCAATCCAGTCGCCGTGGCTGCCCGCATAGAACGTGCTCTCGTCGATCTCGCCCGTCTTCTCGTAGTGATCGATACCATCAAAGAGGTTCTTCTCGCGCGTCTCCTCAACCTCGTTAGCACGGGTGCGCTCGGGGTTGGAATGCTCGACGAACTCCTTCTGCTGCAGGTAGTAGTTCAGGTACGTGTTGGGCAGGTACTCCGGGAAGCACTCCATGATCTCGTACTCGCCCTTCCAGACGTAGTACCAGCTGCCCTTGGTGTGGCGGTTCTGCTCGGGGTGCTCGTCGGTGGCCTCCTCGGGCTTCTTGGACATCAGCGAGCTCATGCCCTTGAGGTACGAATCGGGCAGCAGAATCTCATGCTCCTTGATGTACTCGCGCAGCTGCGGGAGCACCTCCTCGCCCTTGTGGCGGATCGAGGTGAACCAACCAAAGTGGTTGAGGCCAAAGTAATCGTACTCAACATCCTTCTTGTCGATATCGAGCGCGGCGCAAACCACGTCGATAATCGCGATCGGCATGTCGCAGATGTTGATGATGCGAGCGTTGGGGCGCAGGACGCGGCAGCCCTCGGAGACGATGGCGGCAGGGTTGGAGTAGTTAAGAATCCAGTAGTCCTTCTTGGCATACTTCTCAACGTCGTCAATCAGCTCGACCATGGGGAAGATGGTGCGCATGCCGTAGGCAAGGCCGCCGCAGCCGCAGGTCTCCTGGCCCACGCAGCCGTGACGCAGCGGAATCTTCTCGTCCTGCTCGCGCATGGCATAGCCGCCCACGCGCATCTGGGCAAACACGAAGCTCGCGTCCGTAAAGGCAGTCTCCTTGTCGGTGGTCACCGTGAGCTTGATGTCCAGGCCGAGGTCCTCGTGCAAAATCCAGTCCACGAGCACGCCGATCTTGCGCTGGCGCTCCTCGTTGATGTCGTACAGACGAATCTCGTCAACGTCGAGCTCGTCCTTGCGCAGGGCGATGGATTTGACGATGCCGGGGGTAAAGGTGGATCCGCCACCACACAGAGTAATGATCATTGTTTACTGCTCCTTCTCAATTGCGTTTTCGACCTTGTCACGCATCTCGGCGACCTTCATGCCAAAGATGATCTGGATATTATTGCCGTTGCGGTTGATGCCGCTGTTGGGCACGTGGTTGATGAGGTCCTCATTGATGAGGTCCGGGTTCTTAACGTTCACGCGGAGACGCGTAAAGCAGTTCTCGAGCTCCTCGATGTTGTCCTTGCCGCCAAGACCTGCGACCAGGTCGGCGATGCCTGCATCGACGCCCTCTGCGGGAACCGCGGCAACAGCGCCCTGCTTCACCGCGACAGACGCGGCGGCCTCGCCCTCGGCAACGGACTCGGCGAGCTCGGACTCCTCCTCGCGACCAGGCGTGTGAAGGTTGAGCTTCTTAATAAGGAAGGTGAAGAGGAAGAAGTACAGAGCGGCGTTGACGACTCCGAGCACCAGCATGACCGGCCAGTTGGTCTTGTCGACACCGAGGACCAGGTTGGAGACCACGATGTTGATGATGCCGCCTGCAGTCGAAGCGGGCACGGAGAGGACCTTGAGCAGAACCAGGAAGATGCCGGAAAGAACCGAGTGAACGACAAAGAGCACGGGAGCGGCAAAGACAAAGAGGAAGTCCATGGGCTCGGTCACGCAGGAGAGCACGGCGGTGATGATCAGCGGGATGATAACGGCCTTGGTCTTATCCTTGTTCCCCTTGTAAGCGGTGAAGATAAAGGCGAGACCGATACCGATGTAGGGCCACAGGTTGTTGAAGGTGTAGCTGTTGAAGTAGGTGCTATCGGAGAAGGGCTGGCCCGTCATCGCCATCTCGGCGACACGGATGGGATAGGCGCCGGCGATAACCTGATCACCCAGCGTAAGGGTGCCGCCCACATCGGAGAACTGGAACGGGGTGTAGATGAGGTGGTGCAGGCCGGTGGGAACGAGCAGCTTGTTGAGCATGCCGTAGATAAACAGACCGATGTTGCCCGACTCCTTAATGATGCCGGCAACGGAGGAGATGGCACCCTGAACCGGAGGCCAAACGATGCAGAAGCCAGCGCCCATGATCCAGGAGATGATGATCATGATCAGGAACGGGAAGCGAACGCCCGAGAACATCGAAAGAGCAATGGGGAACTGCTTGTTCGAGTACTTGTTGAACACGGCACCGGTGATGCAACCAAGAATGATGCCGCCAAACACGCCGGTATCGAGCACCTGAATGCCCATAACGGTGCTCTGGCCGGTTCCGGTAAGGCCGAGCATGCCGCTCGCCTCGGCAAGAGAGCCGGTGGCGTTGAGCACGATGTTGTTAGCCTGCAGGAACAGGAAGAACGACATCAGGGCAATCAGCGAAGCATGGCCCTTGTTCTTCTTTGCCATGGCGCCGGCGATGCCCACGCAGAACAGAATCGAGAGGTTGTTGATGATAAACATCAGCGACTGATAGACAACGGCGCCCACAAGCTGGAACGGACCGGAGCCCAGCACAGGGATCACGGCGCAGATGGTCTTGTTGGTCAGAATGATGCCCACGATGAGCAGGATGCCGGCAACCGAGAGATACATCATCGGCTGAACGATCGACTTCGCGAACACCTCCAACGGCGCTTTGAAATTGAACTTCTTTTTTGCGGTCATAGCGGTACTCCCCTTCCTTTTCCGCAAATTGAGATAGGTGTGCCCTGGACAAGACCGTGAGCCTTGCCTTATATCAATCGATGTGTGGGCACGTTATGCCTAGAGACCAGGTTCTCCAAGCAGGTTAACAATGTGACATGCGAGATAACTCTTCTCGGCATCGGTAACGACGACGTTATAGGTAGACGATAAGTGGGCGGCTATGGCGTCCGCGCACGAGAATGCGCACGGATACGCCGTTTCATCGATTCGGAACAGCGCGTCGCCATTGACCTGCCCCGCCGCGGGATCGAGCGCTCGCTGCGCAAAAAACTGCAGATGGCGAACGAAACGCTCGTACGGCAACGAGGTGACGTCAAGGGTCGTGGCATAGTGCTCGGAAACAATCGCGAGCACGTCGCGAACAAGCTGGACCGAAACAATCAGACGGTCAGAGCGCTGCGGCATGGTGGCGTTGACGATATGCAGCGTAATAAAACCCTGCTCTTCTTCGCTCATCTGGATGCCCATATACTCCTTGATAATCTGCAGCGCACGGCCCGCAAGCGCGTACTCCTTGCGATAGAACTGCTGGATCTCGAGCAGCAGCGGGTTCTCGCAGGGAACGCCTTTGCGCTCGCGCTCCAAAGCAAGGCTGATATGGTCTGCGAGAGCAATGAGAATCTTGTCGTTGATATCAACATTGAGCTCTCGACGGAGCATCTGAACGATGTCCTCGGAAATCACGAGGTTGACGGTGGGGATGGACTCCAAAAGATGTGCCAAGCGGTCAATCGTACGCGAATCCTGAGAAGTTCCCTCCTGCAGCGCATAGGTCTTTTCGACCGACGCCTCGTCGATAGCGTCGCCGGCATGGCGGCCAAAGCAGAGGCCTCGGCCGATGACGATGAGCTCGGAGCCATCGTCCGAAGTGACCATTGCGACGTTATTGTTGAAAACTCGCTTGATAACCACGGTACCCACCACAAGAATTTACTCGGAAAGCCAGACGACAGGCTCTTTAACAGCAACAGGGCCGGAAGCATGCTCACGAAGAGTCGAGTTCTCCGAACGCTCGCACACGATAACGAAGACCGTGGGGTCGAAGCCAGCGGCGCGAACCGCCTCGAAATCGACCTCGACGAGGGGCTGGCCCGCGTCGACATGGTCACCCTGAGCAACAAGCGCATGGAAGCCCTTGCCCTCAAGTTTAACAGTGTCGATTCCGATATGCAGCATCACCTGAGCAGAGCTGTCGTCGGACATGATGCCCAGCGCGTGCTCAGTCGGAAACAGCGCCGCGACGGTGCCGGAAACAGGAGCGCACACCGTTCCCTCTTGGGGAACCACGGCAACGCCATCGCCCACGGCACGGCTGCTAAAAGCGGGGTCATTGGTTTTTTCCAGATGAACAAGCTCGCCGGAAACGGGAGCGAGGATTTCGAACTCGGAAGATGCAGTCTTCTGCTCATCCGAACCGCCCATCAGGCGAGAAAAGAAACCCATGGTGGCATGTCCCTTCATAAATATAGCCCAACCAAAATCAAGCGAATGCGTCCATAGAGACACATCCGTTCAAAGACTTTGGTTAGGCCCACGTCCGAGGGACTCGGTAACCTTCCGCATTTCTTTTTACGGGAGCTATTGTAGACAAGCCCAAAGCCAGAACAATCATTATGACCGGTGAGCGGTATTTTTTCTTCGATAAACGGTATTTAAGCGGCACTTAGGGACGTTCCTTTACTGCCGGCACCCAGGGACATTCCTTGCTCTGACACCTTTGCACCAAAAAGGGCCCCGAGCGTAGTTGCTCGGGACCCTTGGTTCACCTCGCTCTAGCGCGCGACGCGTATGTTATCTGCGCTTGCCGCCGCCGTCGCCGGGGCGACGGGAGCTGCCACCGCGCTTGCCGCCACGGCTGTTGCCGTAGCTGCCACGGTTATCGCGACCGCCGGCACGGCCGCCACGGGAGCCGGCCTGGTTGCCGCCACGACCACCACGATAGCCGCCGCGACGCTCTTCGCGGGTATCGTCGTAGTTGCGCCAGTCATCGCGACGATCGCGGCTGGCACGCGGGTCACGACGATCGCGCGACTCGTTAGAACGACCAGCGCCGCCGCGGCCGCCATTGCTGCGAGCACCCTCGCGACGCTCGCCGCCGCGGCTACCGCGCTCTTCAAAGCGCTTGCCGCCGCGGGACTCACCGCCACGGGCGCCTCGCTCACCGCGACCCTCGCCGCCGCGACGCTCATCACGGCCACTGCGCTCATCATCACGACCGGAACGACGGCGGTCGCCCGCACCGCGCTTGCCGCCGCGCGAACCACGGCCCTCGTCCTCGCGCTCAACACGGCGACGACCGCCGCGGTCCTCGTCCTCGCGGCGACGACGATGTGCCTCGCCCTGGAACTGCTTGGCACGACGCTCGGCACGGTTGCCGCGCGGGCCCTGCTCAACAGCACCAGCGCGCTCCTCGGCAGCCGCCTCGCGAGCCACGCTCTCAACAGCCTCGTCCACGCGAGCCTGAACGCCCTCGCGCACGCGGGTCTTGCCGCCGCGCTTGGGACGGCTCGGACGCTCGCCGTCGCCGCGACGCTCATCGCGACCGCGGTTGGAACGACCGGCAACATCGCCGTAATCGTCGCCGTTGCGCTTGCCGTCGCGACGTGCCTGCTCGAGCTTCTTCTTGCTCTTGGACTTGCCGCGCTTGGTCTTCTTCTTCACCTTAAAGGCCGCAGGGTCGCGCTCGGGATCAACCGCGGGCGGGTTGGGACCCACATGCAGGTCGCCGGCCTCGTAGATGTCGGCGGTCTTGTCCATGAGCTTCTCGATCTCGTAAAACTCATCGACGTCCTGCTCGGTCACAAACGTAATGGCCCAGCCCAGCTCGCCGGCGCGGCCCGTGCGGCCGATGCGGTGGATGTAGTCGGTCGGCTCGGCCGGCACGTCAAAGTTCACGACGTAGCGCACATCGCTAATGTCGATGCCGCGGGCGAGGACATCGGTTGCCACCAGCACGTCGACGGTGCCGTCGCGGAAGGCCGAAAGCGCGCGCTCGCGCTGGGCCTGGCTGCGGTTGCCATGGATTGCGGCGGCCTTGATGCCCTTGCGCTCCAGACGACGGCAGCAGCTGTCGGCGCGGTGCTTGGTGCGCATAAAGACGATAGTGCGCTCCGGGCCCTCCTTTTTGAGGAACTCGGGCAGCAGGTTGTTCTTGGCCTCGATGGACACCGGGAACACAAACTGGTCGACGGTGTCGGCGGTCGACGTGGCAGGCGCGATCTCCACGCGGGCCGGGTCGCTCACCAGGTCGGTGATCTCGCCCACGGCCTCCTCGTCAAGCGTGGCCGAGAACAACAGCGTCTGGCGCTCGGCCGGCGTCTCGCGCACAATGCGGCGAACGGCGGGCAAAAAGCCCATGTCGAGCATGCGGTCGGCCTCGTCGAGCACCAGCACCTTGACCTCGTCCAGGTGGCAAGCGCCCTGCTCGATCAGATCGACCAGACGGCCCGGCGTGGCGACCAGGATGTCGCAGCCGTACCTGAGCGCCGCGGTCTGGGGCTTGTAGCTCACGCCGCCCACGACGGTCACGGCAACATGGCCGGTGACGTCGGCAATCTTGCTCGCGACCTCGTCGATCTGCTGGGCAAGCTCGCGCGTGGGCGTGATGACGAGCATCACAGGGCCGCGGCCGTTGCCCTCGGGCTTCTTGGCACCGCGACGGCGGTTGCGGCCGCTACGCTCGCGCACGGGCTTGGGCGGAGCAATGTGCTCCAGATTGTTCATGGTCGGCAGCAAGAAGGCGGCCGTCTTGCCGGTGCCGGTCTGAGCGGCGGCAAGCAGGTCGCGGCCCTCGAGCACCACGGGGATCGAGCCAGCCTGGACAGGCGTGGGCGCCGTGTAGCCCAGGTTCTCGATGGCACGAAGCATCTCGTCGGAAAGGCCCAGCTCGTCAAAGGCGGGCAGGCTCTCGGTAGCGGACTCAACGGCCTCGGCGGCATTGGCCTCGTCGGCCGCGTCGAAGGCAGCCTGAGTCATGGCCTCGCGGGTCTCGTCCAGAATCTCGGCGTCGGTGACGTCGGATACAGAATTACGCATATGTTGTTGTTCCTTATCTGCACGCGCAATGGACACAGCATGCGGCCGCGCGGGCGTGCTTGGTAGTGCGCTAATACATACAAAACAGGTGCGCACAGAGAGGACGTTGCTCAGCACGCTGGCGATCGCTTTGGCAGCCCTATCACGCGCCGTCCAGACGCAGCAGCTCTAAGCGATGGAGCAGATTCGCCGCCGGTTAGTATACCCGCACTCCGTATGCCCCCACGTAAACCACAGATGACGAGGCGGACGGGGCGGACCTGGGCCAATTGTCTCAATCTGTAACATCTACAGGGCAAATCTTCCTCTGCGTGTTACAGGTCGAGACAAACGGTCGACACGGTTCACAAACGTCTCAATCTGTAACAGTTACCGAGTAAAATCGGTCCTAATTGTTATAGATCAAGACAGAGGGGGATTTCCGTCCAGTCCAAACCAAATCTCTCAGTCTTCCTGCAATTTCGAACATGTGGCCTATAATGTTGCTTTGGTTACGCTACATATTGCGCAGCCATTTAATACGTCGCCCACCGGGGCCATTAATTCCTATCGCCATATTGGCTAGGAAGCAATCAAAGGAGGTATCCGTGGCAGCAGAGACACCTTGCTCGGTCCTCTATAACGATATTCGCTCGTTCGGCGGTCTTAGACATCTCGAGATCGCCCGAATGCTCATCAATGGAAACTCTTATCTCGGCAGTACCCTGCTCGAGAAATGCTCTTCCAACCGCTCGTATCTCACCCGTTACATCGTCCATCGCGAGCCTGACCAGTGCGCGCCCGCCATCTACAGCGACTTTGCCGTCACCACGCTCAATCTTTCCGCGGCAATCTGCAGCAAGCTCGGCGGCGGCGAGTCCGCCTATCAGGCAATCGCCGAGCACTATCGCGGCCCGGCCGCCAACGAAATGATGTCGGCTCTCGCCAGCTACAAGTTGGACAGCCGCCTATATGCAAATGCCCTCAATCACATCGACAACTTTGACGGCAATGCCGTGCGCGAGAAGAGTACGCTTTACCTTATGCTCTTTGTGGCAACGGGGGCGCTCGCCGACCCCATCCAAGGCGTGGCCACCGTCGAGCGCTTTTGCGACAGCAAGACAGGCGGGCACTTTGGCACCACCGAAACTACCGTCGGACGTGGCTTTATGAGCAGCCTGGAGCAGCCGCGCACTGTCGCCCCCAACCTCGGTCTGCTCAGAACCCATGCCGACAACTGCGCCGACATGCAAATCCATCCCCTCACACGCGATCCGCGCGGCACGGTAATTGGGTCCTTGCCCAAAACTTCGCCCAGCATCACCGATGTAGGCGCTGATGCATCGCGCGAGCATCTCCGCATTTGGCTCGAGGGTGGACGCTGGTACGCCCAGGGCCTTGGGTCGACCAACGGCACAGTGCTCGAATCGGGCGCGGGCGACGGCGATATTGTGATTGAGCCGCCGCGCGACCAACGCGAGCCCGGCAAGATCTATCCCCCAGTGGAAATCGAAAACAGTGACAGGCTCCATCTGGGTCTCTACACGACATTCCTTGTCATTGTGGACTAGCGCGGACGGCGATCGAAAGACGGTCGCCGTCTGTCTTTCGTCTTCTACCTTCTGCGTCGTAAACGACAATACTCAGCGGTATACGTGGGCAGTGTGGCTATCATGGTACTTTACCGATATCCACACTGCCCACGTATACGCGCAGCAACCCATGCTAGACAAAGGAACGCCATGGATACTACCGATAGCGCCTATGGCGACAAACTCATCCGTCTTGACACGTTCGACACCGCCGTGGCGGTCGACCCCAGCGCCGAGGACGACGCCAAGCGTCGGTTTATGACGCTTATTCTCCAGACGGCCCACCGCAACAACGGCAACATCGGGCACGTGCTGCGCGCGACCAACACGAGCGGCGAGGTCTTTGCCGTCAAGCTGCTCAAGGACAACGCCATCCTTTCCGGCCAAGCCCCCGACCGCTCCGCCGAGCAATCGGCCGCGCACCTGGCCAACACCGCCGCACTGTTCGAGGAGTACCGTCATCTGTGTACCGTCTCGCACCTGCGCGGATTTCCGCGCGTCTATGGCTACGGATCGTGCGAGAACGACCCGCTCATCCTCATGGAGTGGGTCGAGGGCACCTCGCTCAAGCAGGCGCTGCCCTTGCTTCCGCACGACGCCTCGGGCGGGCTGACCACCCAGATGGTCGCCGCCGTCGGAAACGCCGTACTTCGCGCGCTCTTGATGACCCAAGGCCTCGTGAATCCGGTCATCCATCGCGACCTGTCGCCTGCCAATATCATGTTCCGCACCACCAGCCGAACGCTCGAGCAGCAGATTGCCGATTGCTCCTTTGACCCCTGCCTCATCGACATGGGCTCCGCGACCATGGCCCTCGGCGACGACACGATCACCCGGCGCGCCGACATCTGGCGCTTTGCCACGCCCGCATACGCCGCGCCCGAAATGCTCACGCAGGATATCGAAGGCATCGCGGCCCTTCGCCGCTCGCCCGCGATCGACGTCTATGCGCTTTCGAGCATTCTGTACCAGCTCTACAGCGGTCGCAAACCGTTCGATGTCGAGTCGACGGGTGCCGCGGCGACCGGCTCGTTCTACCTCATAAAGACCAAGACCAAGCCGGCGCCGCTCGAGCCGCGCTGCGAGGGCGACAAAGCGCTCGTCCAGATCATCATGAAAGGCATCTCGGTCGAACAGGGCGATCGCCCTACCGAGCAGCAGATGCTCGAGGTGCTCTCGACATACCTCCCCGCTGCAGAATCTGAGGACCGCGAGGGTGCAGGAGACGAGGCCGCAATTGATATCGATTCTGGCACGCACCTTAAGGTCGACGTCGCCGGCGAGCGCGCACGAGAGATCCTGGAGCAGGCCCGGCACGACGCCATGACCCGCCGTCGCTTTATTATCGGCGGCGTCGTTGCGGTCGTTGCGGGACTCGGCGTCGTTGGCGCGGCAACCCATGGCTTCGGCATCCCCGACTACCTGGACGGCATCCGCGGTACACTTGACGACTACACCTGGGATCAGCTGCAAGAGATTTCGCTCAAGATTAAGGCGGCGAAGAGCAACGCCGAAGCTCGCAAGATCGCCAAGCGTTATCATCTGCTCGACGACGACGGCCGTATTCCCTACCCGAGCACCAAGCGCGTTACGCTCACCAACGGGCTGGAGGTCGGGGCGCAACTCGTGGGCATTCTTCACGACGACCTGGCGGATACCAACGGCAAGGCCGGTCTGTCATTTATCTTTGACGCAGGTATTGCCGAGCACGATGCCTCAGAGCACCCGCTCAACGGTGGCTGGGAAGACTGCGAGCTGCGCACATGGCTCGATGAGGACGGCATTAAGCTGCTTCCCAAGGAACTGCAATCGGTTATCAGTCCGGTCAAGAAGATCTCGAACAACGTCGGCGCCACCAAAAGCACTTCGTGCCTGAGCGAGCTGCCCGCGACCCTTTGGCTGCCCGCCATGGTCGAGCTCTGCGGCGGACAGGCGCCCAAGGACTTTAGCGAGGACTGCCATTACCTATCCGGCATCTACAACGGCGAGGGCAAGGAGTACCAGCTGTTCCGCGAGCTTAAGGTGAGCCCCTTTACCACGAACAGCATGATGATTCGCCAGTGGAAGGGCAAGGATGTCTGTTGGTGGGAGCGTACGGCGAGCCCCGACACGTCGGAGAACGAGGGCACGCTCTATATGAACCGCGTGGGCGACGACGGCGATGTCTTTAATTACGCCACGTCTGCAAGCAAGCCCGATAAACGGACCTGCGTGATTCCCGGATTCTGCATCTAGGCGGCGGGCGTCTTGCCGTGACGGGACCCCTCCCCGGCAATTGTCTCGATCTGTAACACTAGCTCGGCAGATACAGGTCTAGATGTTACAGAACGAGACAAAACCCCAACCCTGCGAGACAACATCTCAATCTGTAACAGTAAGGGGTCAAAAACCGGTCCAGATGTTACAGATCGAGATGTTTGAGTTGACCGCGGACGGTCTGTCTCGATCTGTAACATCTAGCAGGAAAAACGATCCTTAGGTGTTACAGATTGAGACGTTAAGTTGTGGCTCGATGTAATGTCTCGATCTGTAACAGTTACTCGACAAAAACGGGTCTAGTTGTTACAGATTGAGACATTAGACCGGCTACGGTCCGCCGACCTGGCTATCACCTCGACCAATACCAGAATGTCATACATTTCAATCTCCACTAGACACCCCCAGGGGGTATGGGTGTATAGTATCGGCAGGTTAACATTTACGACACGAAACCACAGAAAGGAGAAGCCATGGCTCAAGATACGTTCGACGTGGGCGGTATGACCTGCGCCGCCTGCCAGGCGCACGTAGACCGCGCCGTGAGCAAGCTCGACGGCGTCGAGAGCGTCGCGGTCAATCTGCTCGCCGGCTCCATGATGGTCGACTATGACCCCGCGCAGGTCACTCCCGACGACATCTGCACCGCCGTCGATCGCGCTGGCTACTCGGCCTCACCCGTCAGCACGGGCACCGACGCCGCCCAAAGCGGCAGTACGCAAGCCAGGTCCGGCGCCGCCCATATGGAGTCGCCCACCAAAAAACTGGAGGCCGCCGCCTCTGCCATGCGCACTCGTCTCATCGTCTCAATCGTATTCCTCATCCCGCTGTTCTACATAGGCATGGGGCACATGCTTGGCTGGCCGCTGCCCGGCGTCTTCACCGACCATACCCACAGCATGACGCTCGCCCTCACCGAGCTCGTCCTGCTCATCCCCATCGTCTATGTCAACGACGCGTACTTTATCAACGGGTTTAAATCGCTCGCGCACGGCGCGCCCACCATGGACGCCCTCATCGCCGTGGGCGCCACCGCCTCCATCGCCTGGTCGCTCTACGCCATGTTCATCATGGCCGACCAGTTAGCCGCGGGTCAGGTCCACGAGGCCATGATGACGGGCATGGACAATCTGTATTTTGAGAGCGCAGGCACGATCCTGTCGCTCGTCACCGTGGGCAAATACCTCGAGACGCGCAGCAAGTCCAAAACCGGCGGCGCTATCGAGGCGCTGATCGACCTGGCGCCCAAGACCGCGACCGTCGTGGCAGAGGACGGCAGCGAGACCACCGTCGACGTCGACAGCATCCTTCCCGGCCAGATCCTGCGCGTACGCCCCGGCGAGTCCATCCCCGTCGATGGCGTGGTGCTCGAGGGCAGCTCGGCCGTGGACGAGAGCGCGCTGACCGGCGAGTCCATCCCCGTGGAAAAGACCGCCGGTGACACCGTCAACGCCGCCACCGTCAACCGCACCGGCTCGTTTACCTTCCGCGCCACGCGTGTGGGTGCCGAGACATCGCTCGCCAAGATCATCAAGCTTGTCGAGGACGCCAACGCCACCAAGGCGCCCATCGCCCGCATGGCCGACAAGGTCGCCGGCGTGTTCGTGCCCGTGGTGTTCGTGATCTCGGCCGTGACCTTCTTGGCGTGGATGACACTGACCGGAAGCGTCAACGAAGCGCTCACCTCCGCCGTCGCTGTGCTGGTGATCAGCTGTCCGTGTGCACTCGGCCTAGCCACGCCCGTCGCCATTATGGTGGGCACCGGCAAGGGCGCCGAGATGGGCATTCTGTTTAAGAGCGCCGAAGCGCTGGAGAATCTGCGCAGCGTGGGCACGGTGGTGCTCGATAAGACGGGCACGGTCACCCGCGGCAAGCCTGCCGTGACCGATATCGTGGTAGCCACGCGTGCTGACGGCTCGCGCGCCATGAGCGAAAAGGCGCTGCTCAAGCTGGCCGCCGCGTTGGAGCGCTCAAGCGAGCACCCGCTGGCCGAGGCGATTATGGCCGAGTGCGAGGCGCGCGGAATTGTCGCGCGCATGGTCGAGGACTTTGCCGCCGTGCCCGGTCGTGGCGTTACGGCGCGCGAGGGACAAAATGTCATCGCAGCCGGCAACGTGCGTCTGATGGACGAGCTGGGCGTTACCGTGCCCGCGGGCCTTGCCGAACAGCTCGCCGCCGAAGGCAAGACACCGCTGTTCTTTGCCAAGAACAGCGAGCTTGTCGGTACCATCGCCGTGGCTGACGAGGTCAAAGAGACGAGCGCCGAGGCCATCGCCGCGCTGCGTTCGCTCGGCGTCGACGTGCGCATGCTCACCGGCGACAACCGCGTGACGGCCGAGGCCATCGCCCGCCGCGTGGGCCTCGACCGTGCGCAGGTCATCGCCGACGTCCTCCCCGCCGACAAGGAGCGCCACGTGCGCGAACTGCAGGATGCGGGCGGCAAGGTCGCCATGGTGGGCGACGGCATCAACGACTCCCCCGCCCTGGCGCGCGCCGACGTGGGCCTTGCGATCGGCACAGGCGCCGACATCGCCAAGGAGGGCGCCGACGTGGTACTCATGCGCAGCGATCTCATGGACGTCGCCCGCGCCATCGAGCTTTCGCGCGCCACGATCCGCAACATCAAGCAGGACCTGTTCTGGGCGCTGTTCTACAACGGCATCGGCATTCCGCTGGCGGCCGGTGTGTTCTTCCCCCTCACCGGTTGGCAGCTCTCGCCGATGTTCGGCGCCGCGGCCATGAGCCTGTCGAGCGTGTGTGTTGTTTCCAACGCGCTGCGCCTGCGAACCTTTAAGCCTAAAGTGGCAAAATAGGCTCACTATTACGTCCATTTAGAACGGGTTTTCCAGGTGCCAGAGATTGACCTGAAAGAGGAGCGACGCGTACTTTGGTACGCGAGCGACGGCTTGAAGGTCAAGGTCGGGTGCCTGGGAAAGCCGACACAACAGAGAGGAATACCCATGCGTTACACAATCAAGACTTCCGGCCTCATGTGCGGCCACTGCGACGCCACCGTCGAGACGGCGTTGCTCAACGTGGCCGGCGTGACCGACGCCGACGCCGATCACGAGACTCAGACCGTCCAGGTGGAGTGTGCCGACACCGTGACCGCCGAGCAGCTCGCCGCCGCCGTCGAGGGCGCCGGCGAGAAGTTTCACGCCCTGTCCGTAACCGCCGCGTAACGACCCACGCGCACCCCGACCAGAAACGAGGACCCGCCATGATGGCAGACCATAAATCGGTGACCCGCATGCTCAAGACGGCACGCGGTCAGATCGACGGCATCCTGCGGATGGTCGAGGAGGACCGCTACTGCGTCGATATTTCCACGCAGCTTATGGCCACACAGGCGCTCCTCGCGCGCATTAACGCCGACGTGCTCAAGGCACATATCGAGGGCTGCGTGACTTCGGCAATCGAATCGGGCGACGAAGACCTCAAGGCCGCCAAGCTCGCCGAGATCGAACGCGTCGTCGACAAGCTCTCCAAGTGATTGGGGCATTGGAGACAGACTTCTTTGCACCATCTTGGTGCATCGGGGATAGGTACGTTTGCACCACCTTGGTGCAGATTAACCTGTCCCCCTTGCTCTAAATCGGGTATAAAGGCGTGCAGCATATCGAACGAAAGGCAATTTGCATGAATGACTTTATGAAGGGCCGCAATGGCGCCGATGAGCTCACCATCGTTATGGGCTTTGCCGGCATCGTCATCGCGATGATCGGATCGATAGCCCGCATCCAGTGGCTCAGCTGGATCGCCATCGCCGTGATCGTGATTGGCGTGCTGCGCGGCCTGTCCAAAAACATCGATGCGCGTCGCAAGGAAAACGCTGCCTTTGTCGCCGCGACCGCGAACGTCCCCGGCTTGGGCAAGTTCGTCGCCAGCTTGGGCGGCGGCGCTGCAGCAGCCAGCACCTCGCGCGCGGCTGGAACGAGCAAGGAAGACTTTGAGCGCGCCAAGCGCACGGCCAAGAAGATGTGGAAGGGTCGCAAAACTACGGCATACCTCAAGTGCCCCAACTGCGGCCAGATGCTCTCCGTCCCCAAGGGCAAAGGCAAGATCCGCGTCACCTGCCCCAAGTGCCACGCCAAGATGGAAACCCGCTCCTAGCGCCCGCACGCGGGATTAATTAATCAGGTTTATTTGTCCCAAATCTTAAGTATTTGTTCGATAAAAAAGGGCTCTTCGGGGGTTTGTGTGGGTTAGCCGCCCGGTAAAAGTGCCCGCCTAGCA
>ERZ834722.1050-NODE-1050-length-28166-cov-6.273807_pt1 | contig 28166 bp, 21 predicted proteins | sample MGYA00519576_ERZ834722 | MGnify/ENA primary metagenome ERZ834722 (study PRJEB31850, sample SAMEA3708759) | human gut metagenome | biome: human gut; feature: human-associated habitat; material: faeces | place: China | collected 2014 ...
CAATATATCACTTTTATCACAGTTTTTGAATTTACAGAGATTTTTTCGCAGAGCCAAATCACATTGTATTCATTGCCGTATTGGTTTTGCTTTTTTATTAAGGTTAATCCAATTTCTTGTGATTTTTTTGTTAATTCTCGGCAATAGCAACCGTCATAATACTCTATTTCAGAAAGAAAACCTTGTTGTTCTAACCAAGAAGTAACATCAGAAGATTTTAATTTCTTCATATTATCTGTCGAATATGCCAAATTGATTGAACGCACAAATGCACTTACTGAAATAGGTTCATCTGATATTACTATTCCTTTAATTTGCTCAGAATTTAGAATAAAAGGGGCTTTTTTTCTTTTGCCTCTTTTAACGAGCTTGCCTTCTAATATTTCATCTAATATCTTTATAACTTCTTTGAATAGTATTTTATTGTCCCAATTATTTAACGAGGAATCGTCTGAATACTTAATATTTGTTACAGGATCAATCCCTCGAGAAAGCATTTCAAGCTTAGATTTTAAACTAATTACACTTTGCTTATCCATAATAAACCTCTCAATAATCCCACTGTATTCGGTCAAGAATTTCAAACAGCTTTTTTCCTTCATCAGGTTCAACCATATTTACAAAGTATGCTTTTCCATACAAATGCTCTTTAAAAAAAGCTTTGTTACAATTAATCCTTTGCATATGGTCTGCTACGCCATATTTTTCACAATAATACAATTCTTGATAAAGCTTACGTTTATATCGCTTATCTACTCTTACTGTCTCATTGTTTACAATTAAGCCAGTTACTTCTTGTTTTTGATGTGAATACGCTATTCTTGTCTTCTTATCATTTACTATAAATCCTTCTTCATTTATTATCTTTTTTGATAGATTGATAATCCCTACAATTTCATCTGTTCCAGAAAAGGTAATATCATCAGCATATCTTGAATAATTGGCGTGATATAACTGAGCTAATGCCGATAATCTCGCATCAAGCTTTAAACAACTAATATTTGAGAGATAAGGACTAGCTGGAGATCCCTGCGGCAAATGATCATTAAATGTACAGAGTTTAGATAATACGAAAGAAACCTCCTTGGTGTAGCCATAGTATTTGAAAATCATAAAAACCTTATTAAAACTAATTGAAGGAAAAAAATCCTTTAGATCCATATTTATAACACACGATTGACCTGTATGTCTTTTGGCGTTATCTAAAATCGAACGATTATCATAAAAACCTGTAGCAAACTCAGAAACATGCATATTGCTTAAAATATTATCCAATATCCATCGCTGTATATATTTTAAATCTGCCGATGGAACATCCAGTTCTCTTTTTCCACCGCTTTTTTTTGAAATCTGAAACTGCGTGTAAAAACAATAATCAGCATATATAAACTTAGTTAAATCGGCCTTTTTAATCCCAATCAATAAACATAAATGATCTATATCAAAAATTACTGGCAAACCGATATCCAACAGCCGTTTTGCAAACGAGACACATATTCTAGCATATTTCTGTCCCAACTTACTACGCTTTATCTCTTTTTCAAGTTCTTTGAGATAGGTTTCTTTTTCCATAGTGTCCACCTTATATTTATAAAGGCAGTATGCCAATACCCAAAAATAAAATATTCAATAGCATATAATATCTTTATTTGATAATACAGCTTTATTTATAAAGCTGTAAATGGTTGTTATGCCAACCATTTACAGATAATTGGCGCTTGAGCCAATTATCTGTAATATTAAGAGACATTAACACTATGGAAAACAACTTGTTTTCCGCTTCTATTGACATACTGCTTTTATTCACTTAGTAATATTATATTTTTCTGTCAAACTTTTTGGGTACATAAATAGTATCCAATGGAATTGCTTTTTCTTTGTTTATAACTGATAGATGTTTTTCATCTGATATATATTCATGTTTAAGAGCTTGTTCCTGTTTAATATAGGATAATCCTTTCTCAGATAAGCACACTTCATAATCGATGTATTTCAGATAGTTTTTTTCAAATAGTGAAGAAATCAGTTCATATAATTGATATTGAGTTAAACCTAGAATATACCGCAATTCGCTCAAATCATATTCTTTCCCTTTATCTTTGAAGTAAACAAGCGCCAATAATTCTACATAATTATTCCCCATAGTATTCATTATCCATCCGTACACGTATTATTATAATTAGCATTTTTCCTTTGTTTTGTTCTATTATTCATTTTTTTACAATCATTTCTTTGCCATATAGGTTTTTCATCATTGATTCTTGGAAATAAAGGAAAATAATTATTTGAACGATTATGGATAAATGCTAAGGTGTTATTAGGGGTATTGTTATAAAACGAAACAAGAGCTTCAGTATTCTCAAATCCAAGTTTCCAACCTGATTTACTACTGATACCTTTTGAATCACAAAACGATAAATAGTTTTTCTTTGCCGTAGAATTATCAGGAAAATAATCCTGCTCAAAAGCCTTTTTAAAAGCGTAATTATAAATAAAATGGATATTTATACTATTCGTTTCTCCAAACTTTTTTAGTTTTTTTACGGCTGCTTCCATAGTACATACTACAATAATATATACATTTTTACCATGAAAGATATTAAGAAACTTTTCTAATTCTTTTTTTATACTTTCTCCACTACCACTGAAATCATCAATGAATACGATGTTTTCTATGTATTTCCACCCAGACCCTTTAATTGCATTTAAGTTTTCGTAGCATATATTTCTATTAAGGTTATTAAGTAGTTTGTATTCAGTCCAATAGTCATTTGAACTATTAGAAATACCGTCTTTTGATTTTATGTAAGCAAAAACGGTATTGTCTATTGTCATATTTCTATTTGATAATAGTTGCTTATGTAAACTAACAAGAATGCGATTAGCGTCCTTATGAGTATAATACTTGAGTTCTTTTAAAAGTGTAAGTAAAACTTCAATATATTGATCTGGTATTTGTTTTTTCCATTCATCAAACTTTTCGGCAAAAAATGATAATCGTTCATCTAATTCCCCATCATCATCCCATTTTGCAAGACACTTCTCTTTGAAATCATCTTCTATCAGCATTTTACTCACCTCCCCAAATATTAAACTGCATTAATCAAATAATAAAAATATATTATCCTCTTCCCAATCTCCGCTTCTGCATCTTCTTCCAAATCTGACGACATGAAATGCAGACTTCCTTATCAATACCCAATACTTCAACGAGCAGTCTATGATCCACAAGGTCAAGAGCTTTTTCGATATTATCATCGTTACGAACGATAGAATCTATCTGCTCCAAAAGCTCGTTTTTTAAGGCTTCATCAATATCCTTAACCACTGGCAACATTATATTACCGACTTCTCCAGGGAGAATTTCAAGTACACCGCCGCCATAGCTTCTACCACATATTTCTGTGAATGCAAAGGAAATGCTGTTATAGTACGACAGAAGGACATTTTCAGCATTTACTCCCTCATTGAACTTTATGCGGTGCATTGTATCTGTTGATACTGCATTGCATCTGTTCAGCACAAACTTAGGGTAGAGGTTATTTCTTCTGAGAAAGAAAGCATCAGGTATCCATACCGACGGGACGATATACCACCTGTCACGGATAGAACACTTATATCCTTTGTTTTCTTCGTTCCTCTCGCCAAGTTCAATGTATTCCTTATGTTTAGCAGGATATGCTTCATAAGGTGTGTCAGGAAAGCTAATAAGCATAGCTCTTTTATCTGCTTTTATATTCTCCTGCCAATCTTTATCAGTAAAATATATACCATGTGCGTGAGAGCTTCTGCCAATAAGCGGAAGCGTTACAGAAGTGAGGTCATATCGTTCATTTGTTATTTTGTCAACAGAAAAATAAGTATTGTTTCCTGTGGTGATACCTACATTAATAAGTGCTAAATCAGCGAATTTCGTGAATCGCTTATCATCACGAATGGACTGAATCACTTTTATTTCTTCCGCTGAGACAAAATACTTTGTCCACTTTTCCTTAACGTGCTTTAGCTTCTGGAAGCCATTTGAATTAAGATCAAGTTTTTTGAAATCTTCGAGGTTACTAAGTTCTATTATGCGTATGCCTTTCTCTTCCTTGCCTTTTTCGCCGATGAAAACAAGTATTTCCTGTTCAATATCAGGGAAAACGAGCTGCTCAAATGTCAGCAATGTTATTTTTGAGAGCTGATTGGAGAGGAAAAGCCGCAAATCTTCGGCATAAACTACTTGAAGTATCTCTGCAGGAATGACAAACGCTATTTTTCCGTTATCAGAAAGCAACTGAACACAAGCAACAAGGAAAGCTACCCACGCATTTATCAGCTTATTGGACTTCATTCCATGAGAAGTGAGTATGCTTGACTGTATTTCACGCTGTTCCTCGGTGAGATACTGGTAACGAATATAGGGGGGATTGCCCAGAATCAGATCATAGGTTTCTTTTCCGTATACTCGCTGATAAAAGTCCAAGAAATCCTCATTTAGAACGTGGACATTAGTGTTGTCTTTATAGTTATTACCGACTTTCTCTGCTTCATCAGGTTCTATCTCAACGGCAGTAATGTTTGGAATATCGTTGATGAGGTTCAATGACGCAAGGCTATCAAGGAATACTCCATCTCCGCAGCTCGGCTCTAATACATTGGTGATGTTTTGGGACGCAACAAGGCTCACCATTGCATTGGCAAGCTGCAATGGTGTATAGTATGCTCCTCTTAATTTCTGTTCGGAACTATCCTTTTTGAGTCTCATAATAATTACCTTCTTTAAAACTCTAATCTGTAAACACGGGAAATAAGTTCATCTATATCCTTGATCAGAGCAGTTTTCCTGCGTATAAGAGTGGTTTCAACTTGCTTTGCAGGCTTTTCTGCAAGCTTATCGTTGATAGTATACACTTCACGAGTCGCTTCAACTACTCGGTCGTATAGTGACTTTTGTTTCGGATCATCGAAGTTTAGCATTACGAACGGTAGTGATGAAAGTACAAATGTACCTCTCGAAATGAAGCCGCCTTCAAAGTCACTGCCGACAATATTAAAAATCTTCTCGGTGTAGGAATTAGCAAGCCAAGCCTGTATATATTCAAGATCATAGCAGCTATCAGCTTTCTTTGCAACAGCACAGTATCCTGCCGTTCCACCGGAAGCAATAAGCATATCCGCTTTATCCATAGCATACATAGGATTATCTTTTGCCATGACCTTAACGATGAGCTTGGGAGTATCAATAAACGCTGTTAATGCCTGTGTTCTGCCGTACTGATACCAAGTATCGGCTGTGGCATTGGGAACATCTCTTATTCCTTCTTTTGATACACACTTAGGTACTAACCTATCATAATAATCTAAGAGATAAGCGTATGTTCCAGGATAATCAGCCTTCATCGTTTCAATAGGAATCAGGTGACCTTCGCTGTCATAAGGGAAGATGATCTTCTTATCCGTTGATAAACTATTATAAGTTGTTAGCCCTTTTTCCGCCTTCTTGGTAGGTTTAAAATATGGCTTTAGTATCTTCTTTTCAATAGAATAAACCTTTCTGTCTTTATTGACAGTAATCGTATCATCATCTTCACTGATTATTTCATCGCCTGCAAACCAATATATTGGCTGCGGTCTTTCAGCACTTGTTTGGATGCCATTGAAGATCTCTGCAAAACGGTCAAGCTGAGCAGATACAGGCTCGATCTTTTTAAGTATCTCCAGAAACTCAAAGTCAGATGTGAGCTTCCACGGCAGCTCATCAAGTAATGAGGTGTTTAGCTCTATGCTGTTTGTTGGTTTGCCAAGCCACAGATTATTGGCAGAATCAACATATGTATATATGAAGCTGTCCTGAGCCTTTTTCTCCATCAGTATAATAGAACTGTATATTGTCTTATCCTCAAATAACTGTGCTGCACCAAAATCGTCCAAGCTGACGAGATATTTTGCCTTAGCAATATAATCACGGAGTTTAGCACCTGCACCGATTTTGAAGAACTTGTTAGGCACTATGTAACATACATAGCCGTTTCCTTTGACTTTCTGTAAAGCTCTTTCAAGGAAGATAAAGTATTTATCAAACTGCTTATGTGCTGCCTTGTACTTCTTCTTGTAAATATTAAATTCGGGAGCAGGGATAAGAGAATGAATATCCTCGGTAGTGACATAAGGCGGATTTCCCACTATAGCATCGAAACTATTTACAGCAAGTTCGTCCCAATTAAGCGGTACGATCTCAACAAGCTGTTCATCTGTGCATTTTATTCCTTTCAGTTCAGCATCACTGACCAATGAATTTCCATGAAGAATATTAGTGCTGAGATCAGGCAATATAGGGGTTACTGCCTTAACAGAGGGAGCGGTTTCATTCTCTATCAGCTTTATAAGAAGAGAGAACTTAGCGACCTCAACAGCGTGAATATCAATGTCAACTCCGTAGATGCAGGAGCAGAGGAGCTTCTTCTTTTCTTCAAGAGGAAGCTTGTATCCTCCGTTGTCTATCTCTATCAGGTGAGACTTATCATTTTCAAGGTACCACTCTACACAATAAGACTGCAAATACTGAAATACTTCTTCAAGAAATACTCCTGAACCGCAAGCAATGTCAGCAACATTAAGTTCACATATTTCATCAGGTGTTTTTCCGTCACAAAGGCGAGAGAGCGTTTTCTCTACCATATACTTCACGATCTCCGTAGGAGTGGTAACAACAGAACGGTTAAGGCATTCTTTTTTCTGTGCCAGTCCTATTTTACCATTATCGAGTATGGTGAGCTGCTCTGTAAGGAACATCTCATAGATTTTGCCGAGCATATTCGGCTCTATGATGCTGAACAGATACGGGCTTTGTGGGTAGTACAAGCCTTTTATCATATCTGCGATAACGCTGTTGTTGAGGTCGAAAATGATATAATCTCCTGAGAACATACCGGAGTTATATCTCTTGTCAGCATCACGGAAGAGGGCTTCCAGTTCTTTTTGAAGCGTTGCAGAATCAGTAATTGTATCTTTGAGCTTGTGATAGAGAGGAAGGTTTTTGTCCTCACATATTCTGATAAAAACGATCTGGTTGATAAACTCCTGAACGACATCATTCAACACATCAAGAGAGGCATATCGTCCGCCTTTAGCATACAGTTCATTACTTAATGCGATTCGCCAATCATTGATCTGCTTTAAGAAAAGAACATCGACCTGCTGTTTCTGACTGTCTGCACCTGCAAATGTCTCACTAAAATACTTATCGAAATCACCGCTGTAAACTGAGTCTCTCGATACAAGTTTGGTGATCTCATCAAGTTTCTCCACGTATTCAGTGTACTTATAGATGCGGTAGCGTGAAACGGAGCATTTATCATCATCATGCGGTACGGTTGTAGTATCATAAATAATGAAATACTCAAAGTTAGTGAGAACAGCTATTTTGTGCTTTGCGTTCCAACCGTATTTTCTTGCCTGAACAGCAGGAGACGGGTCTTTGCTGATGTCAACATGAGGTTTCTTAGCTTCAACAAAGAACTTGGATACGCCTCTCAGTGTAAGAGAGTAGTCAGGACGGTCGCTTGAACTTGCGTGGTACTCTGCTATTACTTCTCTATACTGCGGAGCTAAACCCTTGCTGTTGGTAACGTCCCAACCAAGTATTTCCAGAAAAGGATTGATAAACTCATCACGGCAGGAGTGTTCATTATATGTATCTCTCTTATATTCTTTATAGTTTTCATCGAAACGCTTGACAAGCTGTTTCAGGGCATCTATTCTATCCATAACAGCGACCTCTCATATAAGTAAAATCATATAAAATAATATATTTACTCATGCTAATTATAGCACAAAAGAGTTCGTTTTGTCAATTCAGAATTAGTGTTTTGTATGGTTCCTTTGTAAACACTTGATTTCTTTGACTATTGGTGATTGGGTGCTTGATAGCGTTATAATTCTCTCATTCAGTCAAGCAGATGAATAGCCTCTCTGAACTCTTCCTCCGACATTTCCCCCGACATGAACGCTACCTTCGCAGTATGCAGCTCCCTGAGCCAGTCAGCATAGTCGTTATAGGACAAGTCCTTACCATGCTTTTCGTCTCCGAGCTTTAGTTCATACCGCTCCACCCGCCGGTAATTGCGATTGATAGCTCTGTCATAGTCAGCCAGCAGTTCGCTGTGTTGAAGCCTAAATTTATATATCTGCTGCGGACCTATCTGTTTACAGGTGCGCCCGTCATCAGTCCTGACCCGATCACAGTATCGGGTCTTTTTCTTTGTCTTGGGCTTGAAAAAATGACCGCAGTAGTCGCATTGACTGAAACCAGTGTCGAACTCCATTGCGTGCAGGAAGATGTACCATATATAGTCAGGCAGATTGTCAAAGCGGTAACCTCTGCTGTATGGCAGCTTAGGTCTTGTCATCTGAAACATTTCCGTGCCGACATCTGTATGAGCAATGACTTGCTCAAATTGGCACTTGAAAATAGTTTCCCTGCCTAAGAATGCTTTAGTAGTCTTTTCCTCGTGGGTGCCTTCAAATCTGCAATACGCATCTGCGATAGTGAAGAAAATGTTTTGAGTGTGTAACATATCTCGCAGCATTTCAACAGCGTGATCCTTATGCTCAAAAAGCTCTTCATAACTTGATATATCATAACTGTCAACGTACAGTTTTGTACACAGCAGAAAGCTGTACACAGGTTCTTCCTGACAAAAGATCTCAGCAGTATATCCAACAACTCGGCACACGCTCAAAAGTTCATCAGGAGTCGTGTTCTCCTTGGTAAATGCTTTCAGTTTGTCAAGAAGTCTGTTGAACGGTGTCAGATCGATCTCAAGAAAGTCTATCAGTTGCTGCTCAAATGTAATCTCAGGCAGTTCGGTTGCTTCATCACCATCGTACATAAAGCGTCTGATAGTATTTTTATTTGGGAAAACGTACAGTCCACGACTCAGATACATAAGTTTTGCCTCCAAAAAATAGGTTACCACTATTATAGCACACATCATATTGAAATGGAAGTATAAATAAACAATTGAATTTCATTTCGCATTTATTATGTGAAAAAAGTCTGTTATGATTGAAACTGAGGAAGAGTCTTCGGACTTGGACAGCAGCTTGAAAATTGAATATGGAATCAGGAGTTACGTTGTTTCCGATGGTGGGGCGGTGAGCCGTACCAGCCCAGAGATGCGCGATGACGCGAGAGCCGAGCGATAACATCTTTGGTTTCACATAGCGCAGATGTGAAGCAGCGATGAAAGTCGGGAACGGATACTTACACTCAGCCACAGTCCGAGCGTGATAAAACCGTCGCAGGCAATGGGAGTGTGCTGGGGCAGCCGAGCATTTAGCTGCCTATGAGTCCGATGTGCAGTCGGGCGGCTTATGATTCGTCAGGCATAGTACGGCGGATATTGCTGTAAAAAACAGTGTGTCCGTTATGCTGGGCGTACTATGTCCTGATGCGTTCGTGATGTGTCTGATTTATGTGCCCAAAATAGTTCAAATTGCAATAAAGATACTGCTTTCACATTTTTCACTTGGGATAGCAGAAATCCGTCGGACACAGCCCACACAAATAGTTCACACGAGCAACTTGCCCGTAACGAAAAAAGCTGTCGGCTGTGTTCGGGAATCTCATGGGAAAGGAGGAATCACATGAGTAATATGTTACAAACGAAAACCGCAGAAGAAATATTGACAACAGTATTCAAGCCGAAGGAGTTTATTATTGACGGACTGCTCACGCAGGGATTGTATGTACTTGCAGGTGCACAAAAGGTTCGTAAGTCTTGGATGGCAATGGATATTTGCCTCAGCATTGCAACAGGAGTTCCTGTACTCGGACGTGGTACTATTCAAGGAACTGCTTTGTATCTTTGTCTCGAGGATAACTATCAGCGACTACAGCGCAGATTGTTTCAGATGAACGCCGAACCGATTGAGAATCTTCACTTCGCACTTGCTGCTGATAAGATAGGCGCAGGTCTTGAAGAGCAGATAGAAGCGTTCAAGAAAGAGCACGATGACTTGAAAATAGTTGTTGTCGATGTAATGCAAATGGTGCGTAGCAATGTTGAGTCGAGTTATGGTTCGGATTACGCAGAACTGATCGCACTCAAACAAGTCGCATACCGCTTAGGTATATGCATACTGATGATACATCATATGCGAAAAGCTAAGGACGATAATCCGTTCAATATGATGACAGGCAGTACAGGTATCGGCGGTGCAACTGATGGAAACTTTGCGCTCAAGGAAACAAAGTGCGGCTCAGGAAAAGCAATCATGTATTGTCAGGGACGTGACATTGAATACACTGAACTGCGAATGAATTTCGATATCGATGCCATGCGTTGGATAGTTGAGAACGAAGCTACATCGAAAAAGAGCTGCGACAATATTGTTCTCTCTGCTGTTTATCTTTTCATCAAGGGGCGAATCCACTTTGAAGGTACTGCAACTGAGTTAGTCACTGAGCTGAAAACAGTTACCGATGAAGTCATTTATCCGAACAGAGTTACAAGAGACTTGGTTCAGAATGGTTATGAACTCAGCAAGTACGGAATTGATTTCAAATACGAAAGAGTTCACAAAGGTCGGGTTATTATTCTTCATTACAACGGCAAGCGTGACAGTAGTGACGGTAGAAATGTTACCGTCACGCAGGCACTGCCTGACAGCTCACAAACGTCTATATAGCTTCATCTGCGGGGCGTGTCAGTAGGTTTCCGTGTCGGTAGTTTTACTGTCACGGCTGAGTTACTGTCACGCACAAAAACGCCCGTTTTTGCCGCCAATACAGAAATCGGGTAGTTATCCCACCCAGATCCACAAAAGAGATTGTGGCGCAACGTGGAGCGAGTGTGGCGGCATTGGCATAAGGAGAAAATTACCGCTGACGGAGCAGTACAGACGACGGAAGTATGAAATGCCAGCATCGCATTCGGCAGTCCGCCGAACGCTTGCTGGTCGGGGCGAACCCCGAACCCCCTCTCAAAAATCGCACAAAGAAAGGAGTATGATACTATGAGAAAACGCAATCGAACTATCACTATCCGCTGTACCGATGACGAGTATGAGCGGATACACAACAAGGCTCAGCGATACAAACTGTCCCTCAGCGACTTCGTTCTCGGATCGGCACTCGATAAGAAAATAGTAGTAGTTGATGGGCTGGGCGAGGTCGCAAAGCAGCAGAAAGCTATCGGTCGTAACCTAAATCAGATAGCAATGCTGGCTCATGAAGGACGGCTCCACTCGGTCAGACTGGACGTGCTTATTGAGCAGCACAAGGCTGTCACCCAAGCCGTTTGCGACATAGCCAAGGAGGTGAGATAGTGCCTATCATCCATTTCATAAACAACAAAACTCAGACCGCTGGCGGCATGAGGAATGTCCTCGCATACGTCAGCCGAAAGGAGAAAACAGTCTCAGAGGACAAGCGTTTCGTGACCGGAGTCAACTGCTCGCCCGAGACAGCCCTCGCTGAGATGAACGCGACCAAGAATCTATATCACAAGAACGACGGACGGCTCTACTATCATCTGGTGCAGAGCTTTCCGAGTGGGTATGAGATTGAGCCTGAGCTCGCACACAAGATAGCAGTGGAGCTTGCTGAGAAAGCCTTCGGAAAGTATGAGTGTGTAGTTGCAACTCATATTGACCGTGAGCATATACACAGCCACTTAGTGGTGAACTCTGTCAGTTTCGATGACGGAAAGAAGTATCATTCCAACAAGGAGAGCATTGAGCAGCTGATGAAGATCAGCGATGCGATCTGTCAGAGGCACGGAGTCCATGTCCTCGATGCACCAAAGAAGAAAATGAACAGAGACTACCTCTCCGACAGCGAGTACAGGTCAGCCAAGCGCGGCGAGAGCTTCAAGTGGGAGCTGATGAATGTCATAAACCAAGTCATGAAGAAAGCCAAAAGCAAGAATCAGTTCTGCTACTTAATGAAACAGCAGGGCTACAGTGTCAGGTGGGATAACAACCGCAAGTATATCACATACACTTGTCCTAATGGCAGGAGATGCCGTGACAATAAGCTTCACGGCGACAAATACAGAAAGGAGAATATGGAGTATGAATTCAAAACAAGAAGAATTGCAGCAGATGTACGACAAGGAATTGTCAGCAGCGGCGGACACTCAGCCAACAGTGGTGGTGCTCGATTCCAACTGGAGAGCGCTGATAGAATTGAACAAGCTGATGTCGCAGGAGCAGTTGGAAATACTCACCAGACTCTCGGTGCTGGCGACGAAAGCGGATACAGAACAGGTGCTGAAAACAGTACGCTCCGAGCAGAGGGATACCATAGCGACCTGTCGGGAGCTGCTGAATCAAGCAGAAGAACTGTCGGAAACAGCGACGGCTCAACTGGAGAAAGCAACAGCGGACCTGTCCTCACAGGCTGGGAAGTTGAGCGAGGAATATGGCTCGAAACTGAAAGATCTCGACGAATACAAGCACAAGCTAAGATCAAAAGCAGTCAAGTGGATAGTGATCTCGCAGTCGGTATTGATAGCATTGTCGGCGGCGTTGCAACTATGGCTTTGATAATCGAGGACGAGCCTGCCGACGATACCGAGTACGCTCGTGAGAACGTTGACAGAAAGGCACTTGCAGAGGAGCGAGAGCGCAAGGAAACACTCGGAATACACATGGGCTGATGCCCAAATCTAAATCGAAAGGAATCTTTAAAATGAACAATTCAAATCACATAGGAAACATGAACAAGACAATGAGAAGGAGTATGATCGAATGGCAGAAAACAAAACAGAAACTAAAATCGTAATGCTGACCATAAAGGAGGCGGCAGCTCTTGTGGAAGGGCTGACCGAATACAGAGTCCGTCAGATGTGCATCAATGACCAAGTACCTCACATCATGGTAGGCAAGAAGTATCTCATCAACAAGGAGCTTTTCCTGAGATACTTCCGTGGAGAAACAGCATGAGCGATTTTATCAGTAAAGTAGATTTTTAACACGAACGGCGCATTTCTGATAGACATTTCCGCAGATCTGTGGTATAATGTCGGTGGAGGAAATGCGCCATAGTTTTGAAACGGAGGTTTTAATATATGGCGACAATCAGAAAGCGTTCCGAGGGAACGTACCAGATAAGAGTGTCATGCGGCTATGGTGTAGACGGCAAGCAGCGGAATCAGTTCAAGAGCTACAAGCCTGAGCCGGGTATGACACCGAAGCAAATCGAAAAGGAACTCACTCGACAGGCTGTCCTGTTCGAGGAAGAATGCAAGAGGGGACAGATAACATCTGCTGTCAAGTTCGAGAAATTCGCAGAGCAGTGGTTTGAGGAATATGCCAAAGTCAACCTCAGACCGACTTCGTATGCGAGAATGAAACAGCTCACCAAGCGTGTCTATCCTGCCATAGGTCACAAGCGGCTTGATAAGATAACTGCTCGTGATATTCAGAAGTTCGTGACAGATATGCTTGTCAACGGCAAGAATATGAACACAGGTAAGCCGCTGTCGAGGAAAACGGCAGTGCATCACCTGAGCTTTATCAGTGACGTATTCAGCTATGCTATACGCATGGGAATGCTGACGGACAACCCTTGCAGGCGAGTATATGTGCCGAAACAGGAACAGGACGAAAAGCAGATCTACACCATTGATGAGGTGAAGAAGCTGTATGAGAACCTGAGAAGCGAGCCGATGAAGTATCAGGTCTACCTGCTGCTTGCAATATACAGTGGTTACCGACGCAGTGAAATGCTGGGACTGGAATGGAAAGACATCGACTTTGAAAATAACATTATCCACGTCCGCCGAACATCACAGTATACAGCCGAGAAGGGTATTTATACCGACACTACGAAAACAAGAAAGTCAAAGCGAGTGTCCAAGATGCCTGTCTCTATCATGAACTTGCTCAAACACTTCAAAGCTGAACAGGAGGCAGAAGCTGCACAGCTCGGCACCAAGTGGGAAGACCATGACAGGCTGTTCACAAAATGGAACGGAGCACCTATGAATCCGCAGACACCGTTCGAGTGGCTGAAAGGCTACTGTGAGCGTATCGGAGTGCCGTTCAGGAATATCCACTCACTGCGACATCTCCATGCAAGCCTGCTTATATTTGAAGGCGTAGACGTTGTAGCGGTATCCTCGGATATGGGACACAGCGTCGTAGGAACTACCTTGAATCTGTATTCTCATATGTTTCAGGAAGCCAAGGCTCGCAACTGTGATGCGATAAGCAACGCCCTGAGCTTCACAAACGATATAGGCACAGAGGAGGAAAGTCCTGCCGAGGACGATACCGAAACTGAGACCGAGCAGCAGGTGCTGGCATTATGAGCAAAAAAAGTACCGCAGAGCGAAAGCTCTGCGGATACCCAAGATACCCAAATTAATAGTTAAAAGATAATAAGTGCCAAAGCCTGATTTTTAGAAAAAAGAAAACCCACAAACGGCTATTTTAAGCCATCTGTGGGATTGCTAATTGTAAAGGTGGAGCGATAATAACCCCTTATTTCGTTTGCCGATATATAGCCGTTTTAAACAACTATGCAAAAAATATAATGCTTAAATTACCATTGTATAATACGATTATAACTATTCCAAAACAAACAATTCTTTACATTAAAATAGTTAGCTGTGTAGCCTGACGTTATTAAACACCATATATATTTAATTATTTAATTCTTTATTTAGTCTGCTTATGACACGCCTTAGAGCCTGAATCATAACGACCATACTGCCGATAGCAAATCCAATAAGGAAACCTAACAGCAGTCCAATGAATAAGTTTGCCAAAATATCGCCTCCTTTTTTACTCTTGTATCTTCTGAAAATGCCTCTTAATACGTTCCCACAGAGCTGCCACAAATCGCCTGTATTGGCTTTTGTTGCGCTCTATGGTATAACTACCCTATATCGACTAATACTCTCAAAAAAATCGCCTTTATTTGCGCCGTTTTATTTTGTGTTTACCTGAGCGAAAAACAGCCTGCAACTGCAAGCTGTTTTTCTATATATCGTTAATTTCCAAGTTCAGCCCTGACCTCATATCCGCCCTTGAAAACAATTATTATTTCTTCTTTGCTGATTACCTTTACGCACTCAATAACCTTACGAGCTATAACATCATCATAGGCTTCAAGCTTAAATATTGTACTGTCAATATTTGCCTTTATCTCGTCTGTGAGTTCGTTTTGTTTTGAGTCTGCCTGAGCCTTTAGTGATAATAGCTTTTGACTTAGTTCTTGTTCCTCATTGAATAGCTTTGCAAATTCATCATCGAGGGAGTCCGAGTCGCAAGCTCCTGTTGCAATCAGGTTTATGAAGTCATTCCGAGCCTTGTCAATATCCTTGAGCCGCTGCTCTATTCGTTGAACCTCGCTGCTTCCGGTGAGGACAGTTTCTGTTGCAGATTGAAGTGCTGCTGCAACCTCATCGCTGCAGTTATAAAAATCGTTTATTGCTTGTACAATGGCATTGTGAAGCGGTTCTTCGTCAATGGTAGGTGATTTACAGTATTTCGGACCATGTTCAAGTCGGTTTATGCATCGCCAAACCGTTCTGTTCCTGTTATGTGAAGTCCAGCGGCAGCGTTTACAAGCTGTTCCACATTCGCCGCAGACAAGCAGCTCAGTCAAAGCAAATTTACTACTGTACTTACTTTGTTCCGTTGGATTCTTAGTGCTTGCGGAGCGTTTGGAATTGCGCCGAGCGATTTCCTGCTGAACAAGATGAAATGTGGTCTTGTCTATTATCGCTGGATGGCAGTCGTTTACATAATACATCGCCCTTTCACCGTTGTTTTTGGCTTGCTTATGCGTGATACAGTCAACGGTGTAAGTCTTTTGCAGTAAACAGTCACCGATATATTTTTCGTTTTCAAGAATGCGCTTGACCATTGAATTTACCCAACGTCCGGTTGAACTGCGATTAGGATAATTATGCTCGTTCATATAATCGGCGATGCCTCTATGTGACATTCCTTCAAGGTACAGTCTGAAAACAATTTGTACCGCTTCAGCTTCTTCGAGAACAATTTCGGGCATTCCGTCTGCTCCCTTGCGGTAGCCGAGCCAATGCTTATATTGATAACGTGCCTTGCCCTCTTTGAAAGCCATTTGATTGCCAAGTGTAATATTCTTGCTTATAGACTCGCTCTCAGCTTGAGCGAAACTGCTGTATAAAGAAAGTATAAATTCACTTTGGGCAGTCAGCGTATTTATATTTTCCTTTTCAAAAATCACACCGATACCGAGGCTTTTCAGCAGCCTGATATATTCAAGGCAATCAACGGTATTTCTGGCGAATCGGCTCGTTGACTTGCAAAGTATAAGGTCAATTTTTTTCTTTTTGCACATACGGATCATGCGGTTGAACTCTGTCCTGTTTTTGGTCTGTGTACCGCTTATGCCCTCGTCCGCAAAAATGCCAGCGAGTGTCCATTCTGGATTGGAGCTGATGTAGCTTGTGTAATACTCGATTTGGACCTGATAGCTGTTCTGCTGCTCCTCTTGCTCTGTCGATACGCGGCAATAAGCTGCAACATTAAGCCGTCTGTGCTGATTTTTACTGTCAACAAATTGCGGTTTTGCAGGGATTATCCTGACATTAGGAGCTATGTTCATTTTCCTCACCTCGTTCCGTTGTATTTTTAATTATTGTACCGTTGATAAGTTCAGCTTCGATAACGCACGAATGGCTCACCAAGATCCGCTTTACGCACGATTTCAGCAAGCCAGTATCAAGGGTATTAAGTTTTCCTCTGCCAAGCAGCAACGACTTTAACAGCTCCGTTTTCTGCGGAACATCGCTATAAGTACAGCGAGTATATTTCAGCTCGGTAAGTCGAAGAATATCGCTTTTTATTTCTTCAGCAGATTTAGTTCCATTGTCAATGACACGATCAATATCGCTCTGCTTGCAGAGTATCTCCGATGTCGGAATATAATCGCTGACAATAGCTTCGGCTTCAATAAGCGTTGGATTTGCAATAACCGTATTAAGAATATTGAGAATCGCGCTTGTAAGCATTTCATCCGTCAACTTGAATAAATAAGGGTGACAGTTATGATTGCGGCAATCCCATAATTCAGCCTTTGTCCTAAACAATCGCTTGCCACACTCCTTGCAGACCGTAAGGCTACGGACTGCTTGAAGTTCATCGGGAACTATGCAGAGTGAAGTTGCCTTTGCGGTCTTTCGCTCATTTACAGCTCTGAAAACGTCCTCGCTTATGAGCTGCGGATAAATCTCCGTACCGAGGTATTTCTCGTTTTCAAGAACACGCTTTACCATGTTCTTGTTCCAAACTGCTCCCTCGCTGTATGGTACAGCCATTTCCCTTGCTATCTCGTTCAGACTGCACCCAGCCATATACTCGCTGAAAATAGCGAGTACCGCAAGCACCTCTGTAGGCTCAGTTTCAATGACTCCATTTCGCATTGTGTATCCGAATGGTATAGTTCTGTTTTTGCCCATTTTTCGCACCTCCTTTCCCACACCACTATACCACAAAAGGTCTGCTTTTTCTATTCACCAACACCAACAAAAATGCTCCCTGTTTTTCGTGCAGAGAGCATAAAGGCGGATATTATTCGTTTTCAAATAGCTTTGGGTAGTCTCTTTTTGAATTAACAATGTGATAAACATAAATTTTCTGTCCTATAACTCGGTAAAAACAAAGGTAGTTTCCACTTACAAGCTGTCTGAAATTATCTGAGGCGAGAATTGGCTCTTCACAGGCTTTTCCCATATATGGACTGCTTTTTAGTAGTTCAAGGTCATCGAGTATTTTGTCTGTTATTTTCTGAGCCGATCTTGCCCCGACAAGTACGAGGTGCATATCAGCTATTTCCTCAAGCTCACGCCATGCAGGAGCAAGTAACTCCAGTTCGCAATTATACATCGTACTTCGCCGCCAGTCTTTTCCTTGCTTCTTCAATGGAAACTGTTGGCTCTCCCGATAATCTGCTCTGTTCGGCAGCATCGAGCTTGGCTTTGAGCCTTATAAGCTCCTCACGCTTTTCAAATGCGTCTATACTCATAATTACAAGGTCACCCTCTCCGTTTTTAGTAATGTAGATCGGTTCTTGCTTTTCATGTGCAAGATTTGAGATCTGCAAATAGTCATTTCTTAATGTTGTCGATGATTTAATAATCATAGAAATCACTCCGTTCAGTTTATTCTATATTTATTATATCATAATTCTATAAGAATTTCAATAGTAAAATCAAATTTTCTCAATGAATTTTAACCCTCCCATGATATGAAATTCAAGGCTATTACCGTTTACAATTATTTTGTCAACAAGGAACTCAAAAGCCTCTGCTTCAAAATCTATCATAATATGATCACGTTTCTCAAAGTAGTCTATGAGCATTTCAATGTCCTTGAGCGTATCATCGCTGTTATGTGATAACAGACGCAAGTCCTTAGTGAGCTTATTTATCCTGACGTTTATCTCTGCTGTCTGCTCGCTGCATTTTGCTTCGCTTATAAAGCCCTTAGTCCGCAACTCAGCTATTACTCGTAGCTGTTCCTTTAACTGCAATATGCTTCTTCGCAGCTCTATAACATTAGTGTTTCCGACAGTTTGCTTATGTTCAAGCTCCTGCAACGATTTTCGTATTGGTTCAAACAGATTTTTATACTGAAATAGCAGTTTATTAAATAGTCGGATAAACGATGTTGCTATGTCAGTTTCCGGAATCGGCATATTTTCACACAGTTCTGCATTAAGATTATGTTTTGTACAAGTCCAATGAATATTTCCGTTAATCAGCTTTCGCCTGTAGGTAGCTCCACATCTGGCGCATTTTATTTTTCTGCTATATGTATAAGTACCACCCTTGTCATGACCTGTAATATTTTGTGCGCCTTTATGTAGAGACTGAACAGCTTCAAAAACTTCTTTTGTTATAATGGCGGGCATAGCGGTCTCGGTATAATACATTTCACGCTCGCCCTTATTTTCCTTTTGCCGAAATGGAAATTCATTGGTCGTATAGAATCGTTGGAACAAGGCTGAGCCTGTGTATTTTTCGTTAGTCAATATGTATCTGACAGTATTTTTGCACCATATAAAGCCTTTCTTCCCTTTTGTGGTATTTTGGTTTAGATAGTTTGCAATGCTTTCCATTCCGATACCGTTTAAGTAGCTGTCATATATGAAACGGACAATTTCCGCTTCAGTCTGGTTTATTATAACCTCGCCATTTGCTCTTGAATACCCATAGGGAAGAGATGGTGCCTTAAATGTACCATTTTGCATTCTTCTGCGAATGCTCCATCTCATATTGTGCGAAATTGAAACCGATTCCTCCTGTGCCAGTCCGCCCATTATGGTTATCATAAGCTCATCCGTAATATTAGCGGTATCAATATTTTCTTTCTCGAAAAAAACGGTCATGCCGAAAGCTTTCAGCTCACGGATATTTTTTAGGCAATCCCTTGTGTTACGGGCAAATCGACTTATGGACTTAACATATATCCGATCTATTTTTCCACGTCTGCAATCATCTATAAGTCTCAGAAATTCAGTCCGTTTGGTTTCACAAGTACCTGTTATGCCCTCGTCTGCATAAATGTCAACGAGCGTTTCAGTCTCCGATTCCTCAAATTTGTGGCTGTAATAATTGACCTGAGCTATGTAGGAATTAAGCTGGTCGTCGCTGTTCGATGATACTCTGCAATATGCAGCGACTCGCAATTTTCGTTCAGTTAAGTCCGCCGTTATCGGCTGTATTACTGTTACTGTCGGCATAGATGCCACCTCCGTTCTCAGCCACATTATACCTTTTTTCGCTCCGAATTGGAACAACCATAACCACCTATTTTTCGAAGTTGAAATTGTGCAGAACCGACTAAGGCTCTGTGTCGTCCGTCTGCCCTGCAATCTGACATAAGCACGTTGTAAAAGTTCCAATGCAGCCGCCTATGATCATGCCTAAAATAAAGCGTATCATTTCTCTAACTCCCATTCCGCTGCTGTCGGATATTCCGAGGTTATCTTTTCGCAGCACTTATTTTCAATTTTCTTTTTCTGCTCATCTGTGAGCTTGTCCTGACGCTCTATAAAAATATGTACCAAAGCACACATAATGTCAGCCTGACCGTACTTTTTCATTTTGATCCTCCTTAACGCATTTATAGCGAGTGCAGAGAATGTATCCGGACTCTGTATCAGCCCATATACATTTCTCTCACTTAAATCTTGGTGGAAGTTCAGCCGTTTTGAGTCATTTTCGCAGCTCGGCCCAGCTAAGTTTTTTCTGCAATTTATCACGCTCCTTATTTTTATAATATCTATAACATAAACATATAACTGTGCTTATATGCTTATGTTATATCTGCGCCCAACGTTCAAGTCAGGCGCAGAATTACATAACTCATAATTTTTAGCCATCGTCTGATTCTTATTGTTTCAGACGTTTATCGTGATATTTGACCTCGCACCCGTCACGCCGGAGCAGCAAGAACGGTCAACAGTTTCTTGACCTCATGGACATCTCATCCCACTATGGTTCGCATAGAGCCGACCTCATTGCTTGTTTCTGTGACTGGACGGAAGTATCATTATCCTCCTGTGTTTCATCGCCAACGGAGAACTGCTCCGCTTTTGAAACGTCATATTTATCGCTCGCTCTTTCGAGGTCTTGGCGTATGGTTTCTCTGGCTGTCCGCTTTTCTGCCGACCACAGGATTAACGTATTCTTGCTGCTGTTATTCTGTTTTCAAGGTTCTGTGTAAGAGCTTAGAGTCCCCTACATAAAAACAGCCCACGAAAGCAGATGCTCTCACCAATTCACTTTAGAATTTCAGTGATTTTAACAATCCAGTATGATAACGTTTGCTGTGGTATTGACAGTTTTGACGAAATTTCATCTTGGTATAAGCCTAAGACCTTATACATATAGAAGGCTTTTCTCATTATTGGTGGTATTTTCATAAGCCTTTTGTATATCTCGTCACTGTCTATAAGTTCAGTCCAGTATGCCTCTAAATATGTATCAGTATAATCATCCAGTGTACCTTCGGATAAGATTTCGGGTTCTGCAAGAAGCATTGTCCTTCTATAAAAAGCTCTATCAAGTCGGAACATTCGCTCATCATAATCTCTAAGTGAGGCTATCTGCTTGTCTGTCATTCCAGCTTCACGATAGAACTGCTCATTTCTATTCCACTGTTCCTTGAATTTTCTTTCTTCTTTTGCATGATTATATGCCATTATTATTTCCTCCGTTTTGATTTTCTTGTCGAATCAAAACGAAGGCTTATGGGTATTTAGCTGCTATGCACAGCCATTTACAGAGCAAAAACATATTAAGTCCTATCTCCTGATGTGGAATGAGGACACAAAAAAGAGCCTGCATACAGATATGCAGACTCCGCTGTAACTGAAAAGGTGCACAAAGATAAAGGCTACCTATACATCAGTTTGCAAAAGCAAAATGAAATATCTGTATCCTCGACCTTTAATGCGTATCAGGCGTTGAATATTATGTTGTATATATAAAAAAGACAGGATAGCCGCCGTTTAGGGTAGTTATCCTGCCTTTTTTATCAACTTATACGTACTTTTTCAGATTTAATATGTTTTTGCGTTGGCTATAATAAAATTATAGTACTTTAGAATTTATATTGTCCATAGGAGATTTTGTCGGATATATGCAGTTATAGTATTATAACGTCGCAGAAAAATTTTTTATAGCAATCAATATGTAAGCTACGCATCTGAATACAATATTGAAACTATGCTGCATATTTTCCTATTGTCAGTTCTAACTTTTGAGTTGCCTCTGCAATCATTCGTGCAATTTTCAATGCTCCTGCATTGCTCAGATGTGTATTATCAAGAGTGGTTTTAGCAGTATCGGTGTAGCAGTGCATTTTTGCAGTTTCCTCAGCACCGCCGTAATTATACAGGCTTGTGTAAAGCTGAGTTGTAAGCGCGGTCATATCTATAACCGGAACATCAAAGGTCGCGCCGAGCTGTTTCATCGCCTGCTGATAGGGAGTATGCTGCTGATAATTCGCCTGACCGTCCAGACCGCGGCGCGTTATCGGTGTTACCAATACCGGAACTGCACCTTTGTTTTTTGCAAGATTTATATAGTACGCCGCGAGGATATACTCATAGGAATACCGCCCCTGACTGTCCTTGCCAGTATTGTCGAGGGTACTCCAATCCAGTCCGGTATATGTTCCAAGTCCCGGATACTGGCTCTCATCGGTCTTTTCATCATTGTGTCCGAACTGTATAAACAGGTAGTCGCCTTTGCCGAGAGAGTTCTTCAGCGTCTGATAATTCTGCTCCGCGAGGAAGCTGCGGGAGCTTCTGCCGGACAGCGCAAGGTTATGCACGTTCACGCCGCTGAACTGCTCAGCAAGCTTCATTCCCCAGCCATAGCGGTCGTATGGCTTGCTGTAATTATCATCATAATAGCAGACTGTAGAGTCACCGACAAGATAAACATTTCCTGAGAATACAAATCCATCCGGTTCATATTTATTCTGCACTGCGGAAGTAGTGGTAGTTGTTGTTGTTGTCATAGTAGTCGTTGTCGTTGTGATAGTTGTAGTAGTTACAGTTGTTTTTCCGGACATTGAAGGTACTGCTGAAAATTCACTGCCAAAAAGTTGACGACGCATAAGCACCATATCAAAAACATCTATTCGCTCATCATTATTCATATCGCCAAACTGCCAGTCCTCAAGACTGCCTGCTCCGAGAAGATATTTTTGCATTGTAACAAGGTCTGCAACATTGAATTTATAGTCAAAATTAACATCGCCCTTATGCTCGGCGGCAATGACAGTATAATTCACGCAGTATGAGGACTGTCCGTTAGTGCCGAGGACGATTTTTTCGCCCTGTCTTACACATCTGCTGTAAACCGCAAATGTCAGATCGTTGCTTGTTGTCAGACTTATAGCTGTTTTCTGCCAATCGCTCAGCCAGTCCGGGATATTTTCAACTCTCACGTCAACTGCTGCATAAACGGTCATATTCTTTGCCGCAGTAAATTCTGCCTGATTACCGTCAACGAATTTTCCGTCGCAGTTTGTCTGTATCATCTCCGCACCTGTCAGCAGCTCCGGCACTGAAAAATAAGTAAAGTCCCTGTCAGTGAACACCTTGTCGCCAGAGTTCATATTTTTCTTAATGCTCCACAATGCCCCGTTTTCGGGACGAAGCTCCTTGACAAGCTGACCGTCAGCAGGTGGTGCGGCGGTGGTAGTTGTAACAGGTAAAGTAGTAGTTGTTGTTGTGGTAGTGACAGTTTCGTTCATAGATACAGACGGTGCAACAATGAATCCAGCGGAGGGATAGCCGCTTTTGCTGAGTGTTGCATAGGTCATATTCGATGCCGATGACTGCGGACCGCTGTACTTCTCGCAGTAGGTTTTTGCGTCCGCCGCAGACTTTGCAGTGTAGGTGTAATTGGTATTCGGACGCCACGAGCAAGCCTTTGCGGTCTTTCCCGAAAGCGAATATTTTGACCCTGTAAGTGTCGAGCCGACCTCTGTGTACTGGCCCGGATATTTTGACGAGATGTCACTGCTTGAAACGGTATCATTCACAACAGAGCCTTTTCCGGTACCGCCGTTGTAGTAATTGTTTTCGGCGTAAAGCTTTGCGGCTGTGTAGATAGTGTAGCCCATATCGAAATTCACCACATAGTTATTGAACGAGTGGAAATAGCCGTAGCGCATAAGCGCCGGAGCACGTGTCACGCATTTGTTGTAATAATTATCTGCAATTGTAACGTGGGGAGTACCGTTGAATGTGTTGTAGGACTCCTGCGTATCCACCGGATAACCAATAAGCACGCCGTATTCATGCAGACCGAATTTACAGTCGGAAATGGTGATGAAATCCGTGTTGTCATTGTCGGTATTGCCCTTGAAATTGAGGAATTTATCCCAGTCATCAGTCTTTGTGGATGCACCGTTTATCTTGTCGTGCCCGACAAATTCAACGTGGTCTATCCAGAAATTATAGCCGTATGCGAACTCCCAGATGTTATCGGCATTCAGCTCCTTGTCGTGGGAGATCTGAATATTGCGGAGAATGATATTGTGTCCCGGACCGTAATTCTTGTTATAGGTCGTGAAGTAGACGTTGTAAAGCGAATGAGCCGCGTAGCTGCCGACAACAGTTTTGTTCGGCTGCATATAAATTTTTGCATCATTAAAGCGGTAACGTCCGTTGCCGTCTTTTGTATATGTACCGGTCTTGCTGATATTTTTTGTTATAACTATGGTGCAGGGCTCTTTGCTGGTGCAAGCTGCTTTCAGCTCGTCAAAGGACTGAACCTCAACTACCTTGCCGAGTGCGCCGCCGATATCGCTCGCCTTGACCTTGCCATTTGTATCCTTGCAATAGCCTGCAAAGCCCTGCTCCCCCACAGCGTTCAGAAGCCATTTCTGCTCATTCTTTCCGCTGTATGATGACAGAACGATTTTATTACTGCTGTTTGTGAGGGCAAGAGAAGTATTCCCGTAGTTCACTATCCTGTAGTGCAGGTCAGTGCCGTAGCTGTCCTTGTCAACGGATATAACATACCAATACTGAGAGCGTGCACCCTCGTTTCCGAAGATAATACACGAACCGCCATCAGTGACACTATAGCCCGAAGGCGTGAGCACTCTGCCTGTTCCCATGTTGGTTATCCTGTAAAAGCTGCCGTTATTGTCTGTACCGACATAATAAAAACGCCAGCTTTCATTTAGTGTATTTTTCAGTTCGGAAGCCACGACCTCAGACTTGTCATCATAGCCTGAGATGTTAATGTGACGGCTGTTGTCGTGAGTGCTTATCCGCAGCAAAACAGCGGGATAGTCAGCGGAAACAGCTTCTGCAATAACAGGAGAGAACGCATTGGCAAACAGAATGCTGATTATCGCTGAAAAACACAAGCTACGGTGAAAAAACTTAAATTGAATATTTTTTTCATGGTGTACCTCCTTTAAATGACTGGTTTTGTTTTTCTTCACTATGATTATACAATAAATAATTGCTGCTCTCAATGCAGTAATCGCTCAAAAAAATGACATTTTTGAGCAAAAAACACCGCCCACAATTTTGCTTGTGAACGGTGTTTTATGGAGTGACTATGATGATTTCTTATATTAAGCCTTGCTTTTTCATTTCGTCAGCAACAAGCTTAGCAACAGCCTTTGCGCCTGTCTCAGTGAAGTGTGTCATGTCTGTGCTGCCTGTTGAGCACATATGATACTTATACGCAGCGTCATATCCGATAGAGTTATAATGTGCGACCATGAGCGAGTTCAGGTCGATGCAGGGGATATTATAGTATGCCGCAAGCTGTTTCATAGCATTGCAGTAGTTGGAGTAGCTGCCTACGAATTGCTTGGATTTGCTGTCGTAGGATTTCAGTCCGATAACGGTTGTCACAAGTATGGGAGTTGCGCCCTTTGCCTTAGCTCCCTCGATGTACTTTGCCATGTAGTCCTCAAAGCTGCCAGCCGTTCCGGGGACTTTGCCGCAGGTCGGTGCATAGCGTTCAGCCTTACTTGCGGCGGAGTCGTTTATGCCGAACTGAATGAGCAGATAGTCATTCTGTTTTATCGAGCCGAGGATTGTGTCGAGTCTGCCGTTGTCGTAGAAGCTCTTGGAGCTGCGTCCGGCAATAGCGTGATTGGAAACTGTAATTTTATCTGAAAGGTTCTCACTGAGATATGCACCCCAACCCTGCTGCGGTGCATATTTTGCATTATAGGTCTGCACTGTCGAATCGCCTGCAATGTAAATTGTTCTGCTGACATTGGACTGTACAGGCGTTGTAACTATGGGCGTTTCTTCATAGACCTGTGCTATCGGCTCATCAGTCCATTCAATGTGAAGATAGTCCAGATTAGGACCACCGCTTGCAGTCACGGAGGTCATCTTTATGGTGTTCTCTCCTGCTTTCAGAGGGAGAACGATTCCACGCTCCTGCCATATTGTCCATGCACCTGTCGTAAGGAAATCCTGCACCCAATAATCAGCCTGACCATTGACCTCTATCTTCATTTTTCTGTTATCAGCACTGCCGTTTGCCGTGCCGAATGTGCAAAGGTAGTTGCCGTCAATGGGAGCATTGATTTTCCATTCGATATTGCTGCCGACTTTATTGTCAAGATTTACATACGCCTTGTCACGGAAGCCCTCGTTTGAGTTTTCCTCGATACCATAAGATATTGTCTGGTCAACTGCATATGCAAACATTCTCTTTTCTGTAACTGCACTGAAGCTGCTGCCATTGAGTAGAAATGATTGAAGCTGTACTGCATCCGCAACCCCAATTTTACCGTCTGCATCCACATCTGCACGGCGTTTAGTTTCTCGGTCAAGCTTATCGCTGACAAGCTCCTGACGCATAAGAACCATATCGAAAACATCAACTCTGCCATCGTAGTTCAGGTCGCCGTATATAAAATCGTTGCTTGTTTGAGGTGTTGTTACAACAGGCTCAGTTGTAACAGGTACAGTCGGTTCAGTAACAGTGCTTTCATTGTATTCGGTTGCAGCAACAACATAATTCACAGCAGTGTTCATATTAACTGCACCGAGAGTTACTTTCTCGCCGCTCTTTACATCTTTTTTGTAGATATTATATGTTACATTGGGATTGCCGTCATCGGTCAAGGTAAGGTCAGTCTTAGTCCAGTCCGATAGCCAAGCCGCATTGCCCTCTGCACGTGTGTCTATTCCCAGATAAACTGTAATATCCTTTGCGGCAGTGAAGGAGGCTTCATCGCCCATGTACTTCTTTGAATCACAGGCAGTTCTTATCCATTCCGCCCCCTTGAGCTGTTCCGGAACAGAAGCGAATTTGCAGCTTCTGTCGCCGAAAACCTCCTTTCCGCTGTCAAGTCCCTGCTGGATAGACCAACTGTAACGATTCGTCTTGTCATTTACTTGGAGTGACTTTATAAGTGTGCCGTCTGCAATTGTTATCTCAGTGGGAAGTGTCTGCTTGAACTGCGATGCAAACAGCTCCGCCAGCTTTTCAGCACCTGCACGGTTAGGGTGGAGAGTATCCCCGTTCATGTAGAGCGCAGTTGTTTTATCAGCTCCGATACTTATACAATAGTTCTGCCAGAGGCTGAACAGATCAACCACCTGACAGCCCTCAGCCTTTGCTACATTATCAAGTTCACCTGCATACCAACGGCTTGTCAGCAATGGATTGCGCTGTGCATCGCCGTTTCGTCCCTGCTGCTTGACGAGAATAACATCCATTCCTTTTTTCTTAGCCCGCTGAACCATATCCTGAATGACCTGTTGGTAAACATCACCTTTGTAGTATTTTGAATCATTTATACCGATAGATATTATGTATACATCGCCGCTTTTGCCGTAGGTCTCGATAGGTGTGAACTGTCCAGCCTGTACGAAGCCCTGTGCATACTGTCCGCTTGCCGCCATATTGCGGACGTTCCAGCTGCTGTCAACATAATGATTGAGCATTTGTCCCCAGCCACCCTGCACGCTTGTATCAAGGGGATAATAATTACACACGGTCGAATCTCCGCAAATCCAGATAGTCGGCGGAAGTGTAGGATCGTCAGATACCTTTGTTATTTCAAGCGCACTGATAGAAAAGGCTGTTCCCGATTTGCCTGCACCGGCACGAATGTTAAGCTGACCGTCAGTGACGGGAATAAGTATCTCATCGACAGCATTGTTGCCGGTCATATTCACGATCTGGAGCATATTCTCCATATAAACGCTCGTGCGAGAAGTGTTTCCGAGCGTTACCCTTACTCTGTAAAGTCCGATTGAAAGGTCAACATTAAAAGTAGTATTTCCTGTGAACTGAACTGCATCACTGAGTGCCCCCTGTCCGGCTGCTGAGACATTTTTTATGTCACTTCCAGAGGAAAAGCCATAACCCTTATTTTTATCATAAAGCTGTGATGAGCTGACACTCGTCCAGCCGCTCTGCGCATTTGCACCAAGGTCGAATTTCATTGTACCTGCTGCATTAGCTTTTATTGAAGGGGCACTGAATGGTAAAGCTGTTAAGGTAAGCATAATTGCCGCCAAAGCTGCTTTTATTTTACTGTATCTCATATTATCACCTTATTCATAGTTATAGTTTTGCTCCCACAGCTTATAGGCATACATCTGTGGGAGCTTTTGGAGGTGTGTTTGTCAAGTAGAAAGTGCATAAAAGGGGCTCGAAAAA
>ERZ834722.1056-NODE-1056-length-28068-cov-5.520080_pt1 | contig 28068 bp, 20 predicted proteins | sample MGYA00519576_ERZ834722 | MGnify/ENA primary metagenome ERZ834722 (study PRJEB31850, sample SAMEA3708759) | human gut metagenome | biome: human gut; feature: human-associated habitat; material: faeces | place: China | collected 2014 ...
GGGTGGACAGTTGACAGCCATGCGGGAGAGTCCCATCAGTGGTACCAAAATAAAATACATCTCGAAGGGGTGTGTTTTTATTTTGCTTTGATGGAGGACTCGAAAAATGGCTCTTAGGCAACTGTCCGGGTGGACAGTTGACAGCCATGCGGGAGAGTCCCATCAGTGGTACCAAAATAAAATACATCTCGAAGGGGTGTGTTTTTATTTTGCTTTGATGGAGGACTCGAAAAATGGCTCTTAGGCAACTGTCCGGGTGGACAGTTGACAGCCATGCGGGAGAGTCCCATCAGTGGTACCAAAATAAAAAATACACCTCCAAACGTTAGATTTTTGTCTAACATTTGGGGTGCACTTCAAATTGTTCTTATTTGGTTCTTCCTTATTTTATTGATATTTTGACAGCTTGATATGATATAAAAAATTAGTTCATTTTGTAGCGAAAACAAATTTTAGAAGGTTTTTAGTTATGAGAGAAATAACTTATCATAAAGAAGGAGATTATTATATTCCTGACTTATATTTAGTAGAAGATGAATACGAAAAAAATTATCATATTGGAAAGTATGGTCATTTAAGATTAGAATATTTAAAAAATCATAAAAAAGCTGAATATACTATAATGCTTATGGATGGAACTTTAAGAAAACATATCATAGATACTGATAAACAAGCCAATGAAAGATTTGAAATACTAATGAAACAAATACTAGATAAAAATCCTATTGATGAAACTTTGAAGGATACTGACCCTTTAAAATGGGTTGGGCTTATGAATAATTATAAATATTCAGTTGAAGAAATTATTTTTAAAGAATTAATTTATATTTAAATATTTCACTTGACTTTTACAAACAATTGTTTTATGATATATAAAGATTTTACAGAGATTGGAAGTGGTATCATGAGTAAAGAACTTATACAAACACAAATGAATGTAAATAATAGACAAGTAAGAGTTATGAGAGTAGATAATGTAGATTATATTTCTTTAACAGATTTAGCAAAATATCAAAATGAAAATGATCCATCTGGAGTTATACGAAATTGGATGTCAAATAAAAATTCATTTGATTTTTATAACCTTTGGGAAGAATTGCACAATGAAAATTTTAATTCCGTGGAATCACACAGAATTAAAATTGATGAAGTTGGCTATAATCGTTTTACAATGACACCAAATCGTTGGAAAAAAGATTTTAATGCAATTGGAATTATTCCAAGTAGTGGAAAATACAGTGTTGGAACATTTGCACATCCTGATATTGCATTTGAATTTGCAAGTTGGCTAAATGTAGAATTTAAATTATATTTAATTACAGAATTTGAAAGATTAAAACAAAATGAAAGCTATCAAAATAAAATAGAATGGTCTGTAAGACGAGAGCTTGCAAAAACAAATTATAGAATACATACTGATAGTATAAAAGAAAATATCGTTCCTACACTAACTGAAAAGCAAAAGCTATATGTTTATGCAAATGAAGCAGATATTTTAAATGTTGCATTATTTGGAATGACTGCAAAGGAGTGGAAAGATAAAAATTCTACTTTAGATGGCAATATGCGAGATTATGCAAATATTCTTCAGCTAGTAATTTTAAGTAATCTAGAAAATTTAAATAGCGAAATGATAGCAGAAGGAATAGAACAAAAAATTAGACTTGAAAAACTTAATTTAATAGCTAAAAAACAATATAGTATTTTACAGGATAATAAAGGAATTAAAAAAGTTGAAATGTTAGACGACAATAGTAATACTAAATTATTAAGTTAATAATCAAAATAGCAGATAGACAATATGTTTATCTGCTATTTTACAAAACTATATAATATGGTTTATTAATTATTTTCTTCTAAACATATTTAATAATTTCGTAAAAATTTCTTTATACCATTTTTTTTCACTTATAGTTATTAACATGTTTTCTTCCTGTTTTTGTTGGTTATCCTCGTTTGAAAAAATATCAATATTTCCATACTTTTTCATTTTTAATTTTTCTATTTTCTTCTCATTATTTTTTATTAAATTCTGTAGATAATTTTTCTCCTTATCTGAAGCACACCAATAATTATAGTATAGGTAATAAATAATAGACAGTGCTTCTTTACTAACTCCTTGTATATTTAAAGATATTTTCAAATCATATTTTGGAATATCATATATCTTCTTACCATTTTCTATTATATAAGTCAAATTTCTAGTAATATTATTTAAAATTTCTTTTGGTATTTTATTTATAAAATTATTTCCAAGAGCTAATAATATTCCATATACTTCATTGTATGAATTTCTTATAACTTGTCCTTTTATATTATTTTCCATTTTTGTCTACTATTTCACCTCCGTTTTTTATTATGTTTGCTCTATTGTATGATTTCTGCTATCTATTCCAAGCATTTTTTTTGCTTTTGTAATATCTTCACTTGTTACTTCACTTTCTGTAAAAGCTTTAATAACTTCTTTTTTCTTATCTATATCACTTGGAGATTTTGTATATTCTTTTTCTATTTCATCAAATAATTCTAACATTTCATCCACAGAAAGAGGGCTCTCTATTATTTTATCTTCTGCTTTAGTACTATTCTCTTTCCTTTTTGATTGGAGAATTTTTACAGCGTTAAACTTATTAACTTGTCCATCTACTTCATGATTTCTCTCAATCATTTTCTTTGCATAAATACCATTAACTTTTTGAGCAAACAAAACCATTTTTCTGGATTTTGCCGAATCTGTTCTTAAATATTCAGGATTTAATTTTCCTCTGGTTCCAAATCTTTCTCTGTCTAATGCATCAGCATCTTTTAAAATAGTAGAAATTTGAACTACTCTTTCAAAATCTCCTTTATATCCATACTCTTCGCATAATTTACTAATCTGTGTTCTATCTACTTTTCCTTTTATTTTTTCTTCATATTCATGGTATGCTATTGCTACTTGAATAAGTGGTATATCCTTTGCATCAACACCATAGCTATTATCTAAATTGCTTTCAAAATATTCTTTAGCCTTTTTTGCACTTCCAATAGCATGCTCTCCATGCCCATCATTTCCTGCTCTATAACTATCATGAAAAGCTGCAGTTGCTAATAAAACTTTTGTATCTTTATCATCTAATCCTTCATTTTTTGCAAGCATTAAAGAAAATAACATTACTTTTTCAATATGTTCTATTGAATGTGCTTTATTATCTTCGTAATAGTCCGTATTTGCTATTGATCTAATATCTGTTTCAAATATTTCTTTTATTTCCTTAGGAATAGTAAAATCGATGTCACTCTCTTTTCCTATATACTCTTCATATTTTATCAATTCATCTTCTAATAATTTAGCCTTAGCATCATAATATTCTCTTATTTGTTCATCTGCTCTTATTCCATCAGCAGAAAACTTTGAGCTTTCTTGTTGTATAATCTCTGTTACTTGACTTAAGTATTTATATCTTTCTTCGTAAGCTATTTCTGGCATTTGTTCTATTACATTCATAATAGTTGAAATTAAATTTTCTCTTTGATCTTGTGTGAAGAATTTAGCTTGTACATCAGATTCAGCAAATTCAAGACCAACTGCATTATTTTCAAATTTAACAATGGCTTCTTTTGCAATATCTACCATGTTTTTCCCAGCTGGTAATTCTAACTCTCCTTTTAATATTTTTTGCAAATTATCAATTTTTTCAGTCTCTTTTTCAGCACATTCTTCTCTATTAATTATTACAATAGGTACACCTAGTTCATGAGCAGCTCTTTGAGTTTCCTCCCATAAATGTACTTGTGCTTTATACTTTAGCATAGCATTTTCGTTATCTTCTGGTGGTTCTATAAACTCTGGTGGAAATTTATCAGTCTTTCTATCCTCTACCCATATTAAATAGCTTGGTCGCAATTTTTGAACATTTCCATGTTCATCTACTAATAATCTTTCCATAACTGTTTCATTATGAGTATGTCTTGTATTATCAATCATTTCCTGTAATCCATAAAATTTTAAATCTAAATGTAAATTATCATGTAAAGGAGCTAAACTTCTATTTGTTGTTCCTAAATCATACGGAGCAGAAACCAACATAGAATTTTGTGGAAAAGAAGCATATCCCACTACTATATTTCCATTCTTATTTCTAGCTAATCCTATTTGGTCTTGTCCTATTACACTTTCGCAATTACCATGTGCAGAAATATTAGGATTATCATAAAATTCTCTATAATCTGGAATAGAAGTTAACGCACTATTATATGCTCCTTCAACACGAGCTAACATTTTAAAATCATCATGTATTCTATAAACATTTATATTACTTCCATTATAATCTATCTGTTGAATCTGATCATTTTCATAATTTTTAGGATTATATACTCCTCTTTCAAAAGCTTTACTAAATAAATTTATTGCTTTAGAATCTAAATGTATGTCTTTTAAATATTCTGTAGGTAGTATTTTTCCTTCAAGAATATCGTTTATTATTTCATCCAGTTCTTCTATATTTGCATTATTTAAGTTAGAAATACCTGTAACTAGTTGTTTTATATATTCACTGTTTTCTATTTCTAGTCCGTGGATACCTTGAAATCTAATTTCATATTTACTTAGTGCCTCTAAATCCATTCCATATAAATATTCTGAAATAGCAAACTTTTTAAGATTTTCTTGGCTAAAGTCCTTAATACTATCAGGTAGTTCAACATCTTCTCCTCTCATTATTGCAAGAAGCATTTGATTTCTTTTACCATCAACATCAAAATATCTTTCTACATCCTCTTTACTTTTTATTCCAAAATAATTTGGTTTTGATAAAATTATACTTAAATTTTCATAATACTCTGGCGAAATCTCATTTTCATTGATTTCTAATAATAGTTCATCATATTGCCTTGCATCGATGTTTTTAAATATATAATCAGCAGCTAATGTCCAATTTTCATTTGTCTTTAACATGTTTGCAAATGCATTAATGAAACTCTTATTGTCTTTATTTTTAACTAATTCTTCTTGAACTTTAGGATAGAGAGTGATTCTTAGCATTTGTTCGTCTGTTAATGAATCCATTAAATCTGATGCTATAAAATTAAAGTTTATTGTTGATGCTATAGTATTGTTTTTTCCATTTATTTTTTCTAATCTGCTAAGCACAATATCTTTTTTTTCTGGATTATATTTTTCAAAATATTTTATAAAATATATTTTTGCATCCTCAAAATTTTCGAAATTCATCATATTATATAATTTATTTATTTGCTCTTTCAATTTATCGTTTTCTATAAAATTAGTATAAATATCTTTTTGTTTTTCTATTTTTATCGCTTTCCAGTATTCTTCTGCAACAGGTGGTTCATAATCAAGTCCTACCTTTCCATAAAAAGTTAATTCTTTTTTTGCTTCCTCTAAACCTCTACTAAAAAAATTTTCAATAAGAATACCACTTGAATTTGCATCTAAATAATTTGCAGAACGAATCAGCATATCTTGATATCTCATTCCAGAATTCACAAAAAGTTCTAAGTTAGATGAAAAGTATTTTCCAATAACAGATGAATATTGTTCTTTTACTTCATCTGGACAAGCATTCAAAAAAGTATTTAAGTAATCTATATTTTGTTTAATATTCGCAAATAAGTATTGAAAATTCATCTCATATACTTTATCTTTAGCATTAAACAAATCTTGAACTAGTGGTGAGTTAAAATCATATTCACTATTTATATATTTTCTTATATCTTGAGCTAATAACTGACTTTGTAATTTACTATTTGAAACCTTATATAATTCTTTTCTCTCTGCTATACTTACACTCTCAATAAATGCTCTACCAACAGGTGAATTTTGTACAGTGTCATTTGTATTTTCCCACAATCTTTTTAAAATGCTTTCTGATTCTTTTCCATTTTTTCTAATCGCGTTAATAAACATATTTAAGTATTGACTCTGGACATTGTCTTTAGTTGAGGCCCACATATATTCATTAAATTCACATTGTTTACTATCATATAATTCCAAAATTATAGCCATATGTTTTTGTTGTCCTTGTTCATTAAGTTCGCCCCATGTTTGAGAAATACGATACGCTGGTACATCAGGTTGTAAATACAAATCATAATACTTTGATTTAGATTCAGTAGATAAAACATCCCACATATCATCTAGTACTTTTGCATTAGCTCTAGATCCATTTAGTATTTCTTCTTCATGTAACTTTCTTATTGCAGGATTTAAATCACCAATATGATACATTGATGATTCATTGCTTATAAATCTTTCAAAATATTTTTCTTGTATTTCTGGAGATACATTTCCTATTGATAGAGTTAAAGTAAAATCACTTACATTTTTTAACACCTTGTCTTGTTGTTGAATTGGCAAATTTTTTAAAAAATCTATTATTTCTTGAAAAGCTTCTCTATTCTTCCACATATCTCTTGTAAACTTATCAAAATGTTTTGTTTTGATATTTTTTGAAGAGTTCTGAAAGATTAGTTGCGTAGCTTCTTCCATCGAAATGCCATTTCTTTGTAATTCGTATATCATACTATCTAGATTTCTGCTTTGCAAAAAGCTTGGCATTATTCTATATCTATTTATTACTTTTTGTTGTTCTTTAGTTAATTCCATTATTATTTAAACAAACTCCCTTTTATATTTATCCAAAATATTTATACCATAAAGTTACAAAAAATACAACTAATTAAAAGTTAAAAATATCATAATTTATTTGAATGTTATCTTGATTTTTGTGGTAATTCGTGATATCAATATTATACTGAAAAATTGAATATTGATATTCCTCTTTTACTCATTTAGAGGAGCCATTAGAGTTAAAAGTACCCGTCAGTGTATGTATGTTGTAAGGGCGATGAATTTAATGAATAATAAGTGCTACAAAATATCATGTTTGATTTGCAGAAAACACATTTAAAAGCGAATAGCCTTAAAATCTTCTAAATTTTAAGAAAAACCTAAATTGCCAAAAGTTATATGCTTTAGGTTTATTAAAAGATGTTAAAAATAAGTCTTTTAATGTTCAATATTCACTTAATACTTGTGTCTGCAAGTAGATCAAACACCTTTAATCATTTATTGATTAAAGTGATAACGAAAAATTATTATGCAGGTATGCTTATATAATTTTTCAGTTTGTAGAAAACGAAACTTATTAGTTATTAAATATCTTATGGTAATAAATATATAAGGTTTCGTTTTGATACAAAAAAGCGAAGCCTTTTTTGTATGTAGTAAAAATATTTGTATTAAAATATTTTTACTACACCAGAGATATAAGCAATTTATTGGTTATATCTCTCAAGAATAATAAACGAAGATTTATTATTCTTGTATCAAATATCAAATGTAATTTGGTATTTGATATGCCCTCCGCTAAGGAGCCCACTGACATCTTTGCAGACGATAGTCTGAAAGTGTCATAGTGGGTTACACACTTTGAAAAAGTAGTGTAACTGCTTCGCAGATTTGCCATAGTAGATACTTTCCTTAAGCAAGGTAGAAATTAGTTCTTTGAAAAGGCTTTATAAAAAATACCCTCTCTTGCATACCTGCAGGAAAGGAAAATGCACTTATGGAAAAAACAAACTATTCTGTTGCAAGAGTTGTTACCTATACCAAACAAAGTATAGGTAAAGTAGAAAGACACAATGAAAGAAAAAATAAAGTATATTCCAATATGAATGTCGATTTAGAACAAACTAAAAATAATATTTATTACAAAACTTGCAGTACAACTTACAACGAAAGATTAAATGAACTAATTGATGAGAATAAAGTTTCATTAAGAGGACTTAAAGATAATGCTAAAATATTTGATGAACTTGTATTAGACATCAATTCAGATTATTTTGAAAAACACGGCGGATACGATTTTGCAAAAAGGTTTTATGAAGAAGCCTTCCATTTTGCATAGAAAGAATATGGTGCAGATAATATTATCTCTGCTGTTATGCATGCAGATGAACAAAATATTGCATTAACAGAAGAATATGGCAAACCTATTTATCACTATCATTTACACGTTATTGCTATTCCCGTTGTGAAAAAAGAGATAAAATACTCTAAAAGAACCAAAGATAAATCACTTGTTGGAAAAGTTAAAGAAATAATTATGCAAGTTAGCCATAGTAAGAAATGGAAAAGTCAAAAGGCACTTGATAATGAAGGTTATGAAATTCTAAATGATAAAGGTAAGCCTGTTTTAATTAAGTCATATAGTCTACTTCAAGATAGATTTTATAAATATATGTCTGATAATGGTTTTAGAGACTTTATAAGAGGTGAAAAAGGCTCAACTGCTGAACATTTATCTGATATGGAATTTAAAGCTAAAAAAGAAAGAGAAAAATTAGAGGCGATTACTGATAAGGTAAAACAGCAACAAACAAAATTTGCTGAAACCATTTCTACTACTCAAGATTCTGAAAAACGAAAAAGTCAAGCACAACAAGAATTAAACGAAATAAAGAAAGATATTGATAATTCCAAAGGTTATAAAGGCGACATTGATAATATTGATGTAGGAAAATCCAAACTATTTGGTAAAAAGGTTGAACTAGATACAGATGATTATCAAAATCTTGTTAAATATGCTAAAAAGGGCGTTGTTGCAGATATTGAGATTAGAAAACTTAAAGATGAGAATACAAAATTAAAGCACGATTTTAATGAACTGAAAGAAAAGACTAGAGATTTTATCCGTGCAATTGCCTATGCTCCAACTAAAGTAATGAATTTCTTTAAATCTCTATTCAAGGAAGAAGAACAAGAAAAACAAAGACAGCTAGAACTTGCAGAACAACAAAGACTTGAAAAATTATATACTCCTGCTGAAAGAGAAATATTAGCAAATATTACTGATTATGATAAAGCATATCTTAATAGTTTTGAAGGAGAAACTAGAGAAAGAGTTGAGCGTGGCTTAATTGAAGAATACGAAAAAGAACGTAGATATCAAGAAAAAATCAACTCTCCTGAATATAAGAAAAGGAGGGCTGATAGAAATGCAAGATAATATTATTTATAGATTAGAATTAACAGATGAACAATATATATTTTTAGAGCAAGTTAAAAAAGAATATATTGAGAAATTAAGCAAAATGACTTTAGAAGAACGATTACAATATTTCAAAGAACATTATTGCTTAGAACAAAATTTGAACATTGAAAAAGAAATAAACGGCACAATATATAAAGTAAATGCCTATTTTAATGGACAAGCAGATGAAAGTGTTTTGAATACAATTTTTAGATTAACAAAAAAATCTTAAAATCACTTGAACTACTAAAACGAGTATGGTATTATGTGAATGACTACAAAATGATTTGTAATAATTTATATCATACTCGGCTGTCTGAAAGAAAGGAGAATGATAATGGGACAGTCAAATAATGATAGAATAACTGCTTTATACTGCCGTTTATCAAGAGATGATGAACAGCTAGGAGAAAGCAATAGTATAACAAATCAAAAATCAATATTAAGTAAATATGCAGAAAACAACAATTTCAAAAATATAAAGTTCTTTGTAGATGATGGCTATTCAGGAACAAGTTTTACAAGACCTGCTTTTATGGAGATAATGGAATTAGCAGAGCAAGGACAGATTGGAACGATAATAGTAAAAGACCACTCAAGACTTGGTAGAAATAGACTTATAGTAGGTCAATTATTAGAAGAAGATTTCATAAGACTTAATGTTAGATATATTGCTATAATGGATAATATAGATACTGATAAAGGTCTAAATGATTTCTTGCCTATTCAAGACTGGTTTAATGAAATGCACGCTAAAAATACAAGTCAAAAAGTTAGAGCAGTATTTAAGAATAAAGGTAACTCTGGTATTCCTCTTACAACATTTCTACCTTATGGGTATATCAAAGATCCAAACAATAAATACAAATGGTTAGTAGATGAGCCAGCAGCAGAAGTTGTAAGAAAGATTTATAATTTGTGTATTCAAGGTTATGGAACTACACAAATAGCTAGAAAACTAAAAGAAGATGGAATTATGACACCTACTGAATACTATCAAAGTTTAGGAAGAAAATCGCCTACAAAAGTACAGGAAGTAAAGAATTTTTGGAATGCTGATACAGTAAACAATATATTAGCTAGACAAGAATATATTGGAGATACAGTAAATTTTAGGTCAACACAAAGGTCTTTCAAAGACCATACTAAAATCTACTTACCAAAAGAAGAATGGAAAATATTTAAAAATCATCACGAGCCAATAATTGACGAAGAAACTTGGAATACCGTGCAAAGAATTAGAAATAACAAGCGAAGACCTACTAAAACAGGAAAACAAAGCATATTCTCTGGTCATCTATTTTGTAAGGATTGTGGAGCAAAACTATATTATTGTACCGCTAACAATTTTACAGCAGATAAAGACTTTTATAGATGCTCCAATTATAAAAACAATTTCACAAATGCTTGTACTAGCCATAATATAAAAGATATTGCTTTAAGACAGATGGTTTTAGAACAAGTACAACAAGTAGTTTCATATATTCATAACTTTGAATGGCTATTTATTAAAGAAAAACAAAATGCAAGTATTGAAGAACAAAAGGTTCAGGTTGCTAGAAATAAAAAGCAACTCACACAATATCAGAAAAGATTAAAAGAAATAGATAACTTAATTCAGCATATTTATGAAGATAATGTTTCTGGAAAGATTACAGATGAAATGTTTTCTAACTTCTCTACAAATTACACAAATGAGCAAAAAGACTTAAAAGAAAAGATTGAAATATTAAGCAAAGATATTTCTAAAACAGAACAAAAAGAAATTGCAATAACTTCATTTGTAGATAAAGTTAAGAAATATACTGAAATAAAAGAACTGACACCAGAAATTATAAATGAATTAATTGATAAAATATTAGTCCATCAGCAAACCAAAGTTGATGGAAAGAAATATCAACAAATAGATATATATTATTCAGGAGTTGGAATTATATCAGTTTCAGCTAATGAATATGATTTTGAAAAAGAATTTCAAAATATATTAAAAAATAAAAGAAAAACAGCATAAAAAAAGCCTTAGGAGCATTTTTAATAAGAATTGTCCTTATTAAAATGCTCCTAAGAGGTGTGTTTTTATTTTGCAACTATTACAAATCTTCCGTCTTCTTGACTATATTCGCAAGTTGAAAGAGTTAAAAGTTGCTCTCCATATTTTGCTGTAACTCCTGTATCATAAATACTTGCATCTTTACTTTGTTTTACGTAATTATTATATTCGTTTTCATCTTTTGCATTTACAAAATAATAATATCTAAACACATTTTGTTCATCTTTATAATATACTCTTGAGTAAAATACCGCCATTATTTCGTAATCTCTATCTTCTTTATCAGTAGTAAATCTTATTTTTTTATGTTCTTTATAAAAATCTTCTTTTGCATATTTCAACAAATCTTCAAACATTAGTCCTTGCTTGTTTCTATGACCATATATTAAATAATTACTACTTCCATTTTTTATATCAAAATCTTTGTCTAAAAATAAACTCCCTGCTAACGTTTCCTCTTTTTTATAATTATAATTCAAATAAAAGTCGTTATTTGTAGTGTGCAAAACTGGATAGTTTATATTTGTTCCTTCTATTTCAATCCAAGCCACAATATCAGAGTTTTCTTTTTGCAATTCTTTTACTTTTTCTATTCTGTCTGACTTCTCGTCTGTATGGTTTTCTGTTGCCATATTTTCTTGCAAGTTTTTATATTCTTGTTTTTCTTTATTTGCTATACACAAATAGCATACAATTCCACAAATGCTTGCAATAAGTATAATAATGAATATTAATTGTATGCAATTTATTTTTGTTTTTTTTCCGTGTTTCAATTTATAATCCTTCCTTTAAAAAATAGAGCAGATGTTGGTCTGCCCTATTTAAGTATCTTATTTGTTTTCTTTAAATATTACAATTCCACATACAGATATTAACATAGCAATTCCTAAATACGCTATTAAATTAACTGTTCCTGTTTTAGGAGTTTCGTCTTTTTGTCTTTCTTCTGTTGTTTTAGCTTCTTTTTCAGCTAAAGTATATATACTGAAATGGTCTGTTTCAAATACTGCATATCCGTCTTTTATAGCTACTTCATATTCTACTATTTTGCCGTTTTCGTCTACATAGTAAACAACTAAGTCTTTTCCTTTTAATGATTCGCTTACAGGTATTTTTACTTCGAATTTTCCATTATCTAGTTTTGTTATATATTCGCCTATTGAATTAGAATATAATTTTAAATCAAACATTTCGCTATTTGCTACTTCTAGTATTTTGATAATTTTTTCATATTCACTTCCATTGGTTATTTTTGCAACTTGTATAAGTGTATCAAATGGAATTAATGCTGTTTCTGCACTTATTGTTACATTGCTTCCAACATCGCTTGTAATAAGAGCTGCATTATCATTTACTTTTGAACTGTCTTTTGCTACTAAGAATTTGTATTTCATATCATTTATTGTTAGTTCATAATATCTTTCATAAAATTCTGGGCTTACTACAAAACTATAGTATGCTCCTTCTTTATAGTAGTTTTCGTTTAGCATTGCTTGAGCATATTCTTCTGCTGAATTATATTGCATTTGAGCCCATGTGCTATCTGCATAGCTATCTATGTACATTTGTCTTTCTTCATCTATGAAACTTGCAATAGTTTCACCTTCTGTTACATGAAAGTCTTGTCCGAAGTTTTTGATTAGTCTTGTTTTTATTGCTGTTAGTACATCTGTTGTATCAGTATCAACATATATTATGTGTTTAGCTTGTGCTGTAGCTAATTTAAAGTAGTATGTTGTACCATTGTAATCAAATGCTGAGTTTCCTCCTCTTTCTGTAAGGAATGGACTATCGTCTCCCATTCTTATATCAATGTAGAAGTTCTTATATCCTACTGCTTTTTTCAACTCCGAAGAATAGTTTATCATACTTGAATCTTCTGATTGATTTAATAAATAGTTGATGAAATCAATTTCATTTAGGCTGAATGTGTCTTTGTTTGCTATATTTTTTGTTAGATTATCAACTACTGCTTTTATGTCTTTGTCATACACATAAGATATTTCTACTTCTTTAGATGGTGTGTTTTCGTCAATCATTCCTGATTGGTTTTCACAATAATAAATAGTACATTTTGAAAAATCACTATTAAAAGAATTTTCCCAATCTAAAGAATATTTTTCGTCAACTTGCATTATATTATTTTCATATACTAAAGTGTATGCAGCTTCTTTTGATGTTGGTTCTATTGAGTGAACCACTAACTTTCCGTCTGTTAGAAGTTTGTCAAAAACGTCGTCTGCTGCAAATGCTTTGTTTTGTAAGAAAATAATTGCGAGCACTATAAGTGCTAAGATTAATAATAATTTTTTTAACTTTTTCATAAGTTTCCTCTTTCTTTTCATATTATTTTTATAATATGTTAAAGCAATAAATCATTTCGAGACATTATTGTCAATAGTTTTTTTGGATTATATTTAATTTATTTTTTTAGCAAAATTAGGTGTATTTTTTTGTTATTTGGTTATACTATTTTTGAGTTTTGGAGGTTTAGTTTATGGATAATAATATTAATTTAACTATTTTAAATGAGGTTAGCAAAGCTGCTAAAATGGGCATGGAGTCTATTTCTTTTGTTATGCAAAAGGTTGGAGATGAGAATATGAAGGAGAATCTTAGCACCCAGTATGCTGAGTATGGTAAGATTGCTGATAGGGTTAATACAGAGTTTGAGAAATATGGAGAGGTTCCTGATGAGTCTCCTTTTAGTACGAAGATGATGAGCTATATTGGTACTGAGCTTAATACTATTAAGGATAAAAGTAATTCTCATATTGCGGAGATTATGATTCAAGGTGGAAATATGGGAATTGTTGAGTGCCAAAAGCTTCTTAATCATAATCCTCAGGCCGATGAACCTGTTAAGAATATTTTGAATGATTTTGTTTCTATGCAGAATAATAATATAGAGAAGATGAAGGTTTTTTTATAAATAATTATAGCACAGCTTTTGCTGTGCTTTTCTTGGTGGCTTGAAGTGGAATCGCCGAGCCGCGTCGGGAAAATTGTCCACCCGGACAATTTTCTTATCCTCCTTTTCGATTCCATATCTATTATATTTTTCTCAACAAAAAAAGAAGCTAGTTTTATTTCCAGCTTTCTTTGGTGGCTTGAAGTGGAATCGAACCACTGACACGAGGATTTTCAGTCCTCTGCTCTACCAACTGAGCTATCAAGCCAGTTATTTTTGCCTATATAATAAAAAAATGGCGACCTGGAACGGGCTCGAACCGTCGACCTCTAGCGTGACAGGCTAGCGTTCTAACCAACTGAACTACCAGGCCGTAAATAAAAAAATTTAGAATATTCTAAATTTCTTTATAAAGAATGGTGGTCGCTATAGGGCTCGAACCTATGACCCCCTGCTTGTAAGGCAGATGCTCTCCCAGCTGAGCTAAGCGACCATTTCTTTTGACTTCCTTAGTATACTAGACTTTTCTGTTTTTGTCAATACTTATTTTTAATTTTTTTAATTTTTTGTTCAATTTTTTTGAACATTCATTATTGTAGCTTTCTTTTTTCTATAACAACCCAGATTAATCGTCTTTATAATAAAAGTGAGGAGACTAAAAGCCTCCTCACTTTTATCTATTTTAATACATTCCACTCATGTCTGGTGTTTCGTGTCCACCACAGTTACAAGATTTCTCTTCTTTTTTGTCTGTTACTATGCTTTCTGTTGTTAATATCATTGCTGCAACTGATGCTGCATTTTGTAGAGCACTTCTTGATACTTTTGTTGGATCCACTATTCCAGCTTTTTTCATATCTACATATTCTTCTTTACCAGCATCAAATCCAACTCCAATTGGTGAAGCTTTTACTTTTTCTAATATAACTGCTGGCTCTAGTCCTGCATTTATTGCAATTTGTCTTACTGGTTCTTGTAATGCTCTAAGAACTATATTTCCTCCAAGTTTTTCTTCTTTTTGTAGACTGCTTACAAATTTTTCTACTTCTGGTAATATGTTTACAAATGCTGTTCCACCACCTGCAACTATTCCTTCTTCAACTGCTGCTTTTGTTGCAGATAAAGCATCTTCTATTCTTAGCTTTTTGTCTTTCATTTCTACTTCTGTTGCAGCTCCTACTCCTATTACTGCAACTCCTCCTGCTATTTTAGCAAGTCTTTCATGTAGTTGTTCTTTTTCGTATTCGCTCTTTTCTTCTGTTATTTGAGCTTTAAGTTGACCAATTCTGTCTGCTATTTGTTGTTTATCTCCTGAACCATCAACTATTATTGTATGCTCTTTGTCTGCTTTTATTTGTCTTGCTCTTCCTAATTGTTCTATTTGAACATCTTTTAATTCTAGTCCTAAGTCTGATGTTATAACTTCTCCACCTGTTAATATTGCAATATCTTGTAACATTGCTTTTCTCTTATCACCATATCCTGGTGCTTTAACTGCTAGAACGTTTATAACTCCTCTAAGTTTGTTTAGTATAAGTGTTGATAATGCTTCTTGTTCTATATCATCACATATTATTACTAGTTTTCCAGATTGTTGCATTAAGTTTTCTAATAATGGTAGTATTTCTTGGATATTGCTGATTTTTTTGTCTGTTATTAATATGTATGGATTGTCAACAACTGCTTCCATTTTTTCTGTATCTGTTACCATATATGGAGAAACATATCCTTTATCAAATTGCATTCCTTCTACTACTGTTAGCTCTGTGTTTGATGTTTTTGATTCTTCTATTGTTATAACACCATCACTTGATACTTTTTCCATTGCTTCTGAAATTAGTTCTCCAATTTCATTATCATTTGCTGATATACTTGCAACTCTTGCTATATCTTCTTTTCCAGCTACTTTTGAGCTTATTTTCTTTAACTCTTCAACAGCTTTATCAACTGTTTTGCTCATTCCTCTTTTTATTGCCATTGGATCTCCACCAGCTGCAACATTTTTTACGCCTTCTTTTATCATACTTTGAGCTAATACTGTAGCTGTTGTTGTTCCATCTCCTGCTACATCGTTTGTTTTTGTTGATACTTCTTTAACAAGTCTTGCTCCCATATTTTCAAATGGATCTTCTAATTCTATTTCTTTTGCTATTGTAACACCATCATTTGTAATTAGAGGTGCTCCAAATTGTTTATCTAAAACTACATTTCTTCCTTTTGGTCCTAATGTAACCTTAACTGTATCAGCTAATTTATTTACACCATTTAATAATGATTTTCTGGCATCTTCGCCATATTTAATTTCTTTTGACATACTAATTACCTCCTAATTATTCAGCTATAGCTAAAATATCTCCTTGTTTTACTATTATAAAGTCTTCTCCTTCGTATTTTATTTCTGTACCAGCATATTTGCTTACTACAACTTTATCTCCTACTTTTACATACATTTTTATTTCTTTTCCATCTATATTTCCACCAGGGCCTACTGCTATTACTTCTGCTATTTGTGGTTTTTCTTTGCTCCCTTCTGTTAAGATAATTCCACTTTTGGTGGTTTCTTCTGCTTTTGTCATTTTTAAGACAACTCTGTCTGCTAATGGTTTTAACATTTTTATTACCTCCTTGAAATTATCGAGCACTTTTTAGCACTCTTTATTTGTGACTGCTAATAATTTATACCTTTTAACATTAAATGTCAATATCATTTTTATAATTTCACACAATTTTCACATTTAATTTTATGTATTTGGCACTTTTTTATTCCTTGTTTGTTCAACAAAAAGCTTCCGGAAGTTTTTTCTTCCTGAAGCTTTTCCTTTTATTCTTCTATTTTTTTCTTTGCTGCTTTTAGTAATCCAACAAATAATGGATGTGGTTTATCTGGTCTTGATTTTAATTCTGGATGGAATTGAGAGGCTATAAAGTATGGATGATTTTTTATTTCTATTATTTCTACTAATTCTCCATCTGGTGATGTTCCCGAAATAGTCATTCCATTGTCTTCCATTTCTTTTCTATATTCATTATTAAACTCATATCTGTGTCTATGTCTTTCTGATATTTCCTCTGTTTTATATAATTTACTTGCCAAACTAGATTTCTTTAATATGCAAGGATATGCTCCAAGTCGCATTGTTCCACCTTTTTTTGTTATGTTTTTTTGAGATTCCATTATATGTATTACTGGATTTTTTGTTTTTTCATCAAATTCTAGTGAGTTTGCATCTTTTATATTAAGTATATCTCTTGCAAATTCTACAACTGCCATTTGCATTCCTAGGCAGATTCCTAAGAAAGGTATGTTGTTTTCTCTTGCATATTTTACTGTTTGTATTTTTCCTTCTATTCCTCTTCCTCCAAATCCTCCTGGAACTATTATTCCATCTATTCCTTGAAGTTTTTCTCTTGCGTTTCTGTTTGTAACTGTTTCGCAATCAATAAATTTAATATTTGCTTTTACTCCATTTTCGTATGCTGCGTGTTTTATGCTCTCTACAACCGATAAGTACGAATCTTCTAGTTTTACATATTTTCCAACTATTGCAATGTTTACTTTCTTTTTATCAGTGTTTTCATATTTTTCATCTATTTTTCTGAAGTGGTTTATCATTTTTTCCCACTCTTCATTCTTTGGTTCTGCATTTTTTAATTTTAGATGCTTGCAAACATCTATTGCCAATCCTTCTTTTTCAAGCATTAGCGGAACTTCGTATAAATTTTTTGCAGTCATATTTGCTATTACATTTTCTGGACGCACATTGCAAAATAACGCAATTTTCTCTCTTATATTTTCTGTTATTGGCATCTCTGTTCTACACACTAATATATCTGGTTTTATTCCTATTGATTGTAGTTCTTTTACAGAGTGTTGAGTTGGTTTTGATTTCAGTTCATTTGAACCTGATATATAAGGAAGTAATGTTACATGTATGTATATTACATCTTCCGGATTGTTTTCTATTCCAACTTGTCTGATTGCTTCTAAGAATGGTAGGCTCTCTATATCTCCTACTGTTCCACCTATCTCTGTTATTACAACGTCAGCTCCTGTTTTTGCTAATGAGTATACTTTGTCTTTTATTGCATTTGTTATATGAGGAATTACTTGTACTGTTTTTCCTAGATAATCTCCTCTTCTCTCTTTTTCTAGTACTTCTTGATATATTTTTCCTGTTGATATACTACAGTTTTTATTTAAGTTGACATCTGTAAATCTTTCATAATGTCCTAAGTCTAAGTCTGTTTCTGCCCCGTCATCTGTTACGAAAACTTCTCCGTGTTCGTATGGGCTCATTGTTCCCGGATCTACATTTATATAAGGATCAAATTTTTGATTTGCTACTTTATATCCCCTATTTTTTAATAATCTTCCTAATGATGCTGCTGTTATTCCTTTTCCTAGTCCTGATACTACTCCTCCAGTTACGAATATGTACTTTGTGTTCATTTATTGTTCCTCCTTATAAAAACAAAAAATAGGCTAAATTTCCCCAAAAGGGGTTTTTTTTTAGCCTATCTTTATTAACTAAGTTTTATTTTAACAAATTTTTTTGTCACTTTCAAGTATTTTTTGTTATTTCCATGAAAAAGTATTTACAACTGTTGATATATCTTGGTCTAATACTTTTTCATCATTTAAATTGTATGTTACTGCTGTTATTGCTGTAACGTTTCCTGCATTATATATATAATTTAGGTAGATTATTGATTCTACTTCTGATGTGTCTATAATTTTAACTTTTAGAACATCATAGTCCTTCTTTGTTTTTGCTTGCTCTATGTTAAATTCGGTTATACCTAATTCCTCTCTAATATAACTATCTAATCCTGTTTTCAGTTCTTCTAAATTACCTTCTTGTCCCTCTTCTGCCTTTGCATATACAACATTTAATGTTGCTGGATATACAGAGTAGTCTATTGTATTTTCTGCTGTTTCATTTTCTGTCTTTGTAGAATTGCTTATATTTTTGTAATATACCCAGCCTTCATTTTCGTTATAGTTTTGGTAAAGTTCCCAACCTACTGGTAAAGCATAGCTTACATCTGCATTTTCAACTATGTTTGATGCTTTATCTTCATTGTTTATCATTATAGAACTTGCTGTTATTAGAAGAAGTACTACAAATATCCATACAAATATATTTGTTTTATTTTTTTGTACTTTTTCCTCATTTTCTTCACAGTAGAAGTACTTTCCTTTTGATTTTTTTATTATGTTTGAATTTTTTAAGAAGCTGAAATATATTCTTCCACTTTGACCTTCTATTTCTGCTAGCACTTCTTCTTTTGTCATTGTGTTTTCCTTGTTCATTGCATTATATTTTTCGAATATTGGTTTTATAGCTGTTATGGAATCTTCTTTTAATTTTTGTTGTTCTTCTTTGTTTGAAAAATCTAATTTTATATCTTCACTATTATTTAATAGTTGTTTTTTTATTGTTCCCGTTACGGCTCCAGCTCCTAGTATTGTGAATACTACAGATATTGCATAATCTCTCATTAATGCACTTGTAAATTCACTATATGAATATAAAGCTTTTACGCCCTCAATATTTGCTTCCATTCCATTTTTTTGTAGCAACATAAATGGTATTACTAATAATGTAACAACTGTAACTATAATTATTGCTATTACCATAATTATTATTGGTAATTTTGTTGTCATTTTTCCTTTGCATAGCTTATATCCATAAAATTCTCCTGCGCCTATTATTAATGCTAAAAGTGATAACATCATGTTTCCATATACATATGTTAAAACCCATGGAATTGCTGCGATTACTCCACCTAATATTGCTCCTAATATTCCTGTTAAATAACTTCTTTTTACTTCTTTTGCTTCCATTTTTTCCCCTTTCGTTTTTTGTTTACTATACCATATTTTTTGTTTATATTTCAATAATTATTTATATTTTTGCGAAACTATTTGCATTTTTTATGTAGATATCTGTTATTTTGTTTGTGCTCTATATTTTTCTTCGTCAAAAGTTCCTTCAAACGTTATCTCAGCAGGTCCTGTCATATATATATGGTTGTCCTCTCTGTTCCATTCGATTAATAGACTGCCTCCACGTAAATGAACTGTTACTTGATTTGATGTTATTTTGTTTAATACAGATGCTACTGTTGATGCGCAAGCTCCTGTTCCACAAGCCATTGTTTCTCCTGCTCCACGCTCCCAGACTCTCATTCTGATATTGTGATCGTCTAGTTTTTCGATAAATTCTATGTTTGCTTTTTGTGGAAATGCTTTGTCGTTCTCCATTTTTTGTCCATATTTTCTGACGTCTATTGCATCTACATCTTTCACAAAAATTACTCCATGTGGGTTTCCCACAGACACACATGTAACTTCAAATTGTTTGTCATATGCTTGTAGTTTTATTTTCTTTAAGTCGCCTTTTTGATCGCATATTACTGGTATTTTTTCAGCTTCAAATATAGGTTCTCCCATATCTGCTCTCACAGTTTTAACTACTCCATTTTCAACATTAAGCTTTAATTTTTTTATTCCTGCCAATGTTTCAATTTCTAGCTCTGTTTTGTTCGTTAATCCTTTTTCATACACAAATTTTCCAACACATCTAATTCCATTTCCGCACATTTCTGCTTGGCTACCATCAGAATTGTATATTTCTATTCTGAAATCTGCTATTTTGCTATTAAATATTAATATTAAGCCATTAGCTCCAATTCCAAAGTATCTATCGCATATCAAATATGCAAGAGACCCAGGATTTTGAATTTTTTGTTTTGTACAATCTACATATATTCCGTCGTTTCCGATTCCTTCCATTTTTGTAAAATTAATCATATTTACACCTCTAATAGGTTGTTTCAAAAAGAACATAATTATATTCTTTTACCTGAATTATTTTAGCACATTATATTATAATTGTCAAAATAAAAACGACCACCTCTCTGGTAGTCGTTCGAAAATAAAAGGGGATGTTTTTTATTTTTAGTTAGCTTTTGGAGTCTTGCTAACTATGGTCTTATCTTACCAATGTTTTTTGTCCTTTTTGTGAACTTAATGTAACGAATTTGTATTTTATTTTTCTTGAAGTGTTATTTTTACATCTTTTTCTTTGCCATTTCTGTTTATTGTCACTGTTATTGTCTCTCCTATTTGATGTTCATTTTTTATTTCATTTAATTTGTTCATAGTTTTTACTTCTTCGCCATTTACCCTGATTATTACGTCTCCCGGTTGAATTCCTGCTTTTTCAGCAGCTGAAAATTCTTCAACACCAACAACATATACACCTTCTGGTAAATTGTTCTTTTCTGCTAATTCTTTGCTTAAATCTCTTCCACTTATTCCTATATATGGCCTTTTTACTTTATTATAAGTTATTAACTGCTCATATATTGGTTTTGCTGAGTTTATTGGAATTGCAAAGCCCATTCCTTCAACTCCTGTTGATGCAATTTTTAATGTATTTATTCCTATTACTTGGCCCTTACTATTTACTAATGCACCACCACTGTTTCCCGAGTTTATTGCAGCATCTGTTTGTATTAGTTTATATTTTTTTCCGTCTGAACCTGTTATTTCTCTGTTGACAGCTCCTATCATTCCGGCTGTTACAGAACTTTGCATTCCTAGTGGATTTCCAACTGCCATAGCAAATTCTCCAACCGTTACTCTGTCAGAGTCGCCAAGTTCTGCTGATTGTAATCCCGTTTTTTCTATTTTTATAACTGCTAAGTCTGTTTCTTCATCTGTTCCAACGATGGTTGCTTCATATTCTGTTTCGTCGTTATACAAGTATACACTAACTTTTGTTGCTTCTCCTAAAGAATAATATGATGAAGTTGAACTTGAATTTATAACATGATTATTTGTTAATATATATCCATCTTCACTTATTATAATTCCGGAACCTTCTGCTGTCGCTGTATTTTGTTGTTGCATAAATATTGAATTTACTGGATATTCGACTTTTATTCCTACTATTGATGGCAATACTTTTTGTGCCACTGATGTTCCTATTTCTGAATAACCTTCTAGCGATAATTGTGTTGTGTTTAATTGTGTTGCCTTTTGATTTGTTGAACTTGTTGATATTGTTGTGTTTGTGCTATTTAGTAGTCCACTTCTTATTTCTGGAACTCCTAAACATATTCCTAAAACAAGTCCTGCTCCTAATACTCCACTAACAAATGGTGTTAAAATTTGCTTACCAAAGTTTATTTGCTTTGTATTTCTTTCGTTATTTGGCTTTACTGCCTTAAATTCTTTTCCATCCTTATTTAATACTGAGTCTGGTTCTTTTACGTTATTTTCTTCCATGTGATTTCCTCCTAGAATAGTAAGTTTAATTTATTTTAACTTATTATAGTGTTATAATACAATATTATTGTGAAAGAATTGTGAATTTTTTTTGAATTTAATAAGATAAAAACATTCCATCTTGAAGTACATTCTTAAACTTTTGCTTAATAGTTTACTTCATTTTGGAATGTTTTATTTGTATATATATTTTTGTGGGTTTATACTTGACCCGTTTAATCTTATCTCAAAGTGTAAGTGGTTTCCTGTCGAGTTCCCTGTTGAACCAACTGCTGCTATTACGTCTCCAGCTTCAACCACTGTTCCGACCGTTGCATACAATTTGCTACAATGTCCATAATATGATTGAACTCCGTTTTCATGGTCTATTATAATTAAGTTACCATATCCACTCATCCATCCAGAATATGATATTGTTCCATTTGCTGATGCTTTAATATCTGTTCCGTATGGGGCTGCTATGTCTAATCCTCCATGTGCATGGTCTCTTATGCTTTCTACTGCTCCATATCTGGATGTAATATTTCCCATTACTGGTTTTATTTGAAAATATACACCGTTAAATGTTGCACTAGCAATTCTTGCTTTCTCGTCTTTTATTTCTTTCATGTTTGAATCTACGCTAGCTTTTGCAACTGTAAGTTCTGTTCCTATTTCGTCTAAGTTTTTGGTATAATTTTCAATGATTGATATTTGTGCAATATCTTCTGAATAATTTTCTTTCATTTCATTTACGATTTCTTCTGCTTGCTCAAATGTATCTACATGTGTTTTTATTTCGTTGTCTATTGTTATCGCATATTGCTTATACATTGTTGTTTTATTTTCTTCTAATATTTGTTTTACCTTTTCCTCGTCTGTTTGCTTTATTTCTGCAAGCTTTAATTCGTAAGTTGGTTGTTTATCTAGTGTTGAGAATACTGCACAAGGATTGTCTAGTGCTAATATCTCATTGTTTATCGTTTCTTCCATTGCTTGCTTGCTTTTTATATAGCCTATTGTTTCGCCGTCTATTTTTACTTCATATACTGGATTGTATTTTATAAAGATTATTGTTAGTATTATAAATAGTGCTATTGTCACAATCTCAAGCAATTTTATGATTTCTTTCGTGTCGCATTTTAGTTTATGGTATAAAATAATTTCACTCTCCTTTTTCACACGACAAAATCTATTATACCATATATTTTACTCAAATGCAAATTTTTTATACATTTGGACGAGTTTTTTCCTGTTTTTATACGATTTTTCGCCTTAAAATGGAGATTTTGAGTTAAAAATAACTGGTAGTTTGCTCTACCAGTTTATATTATTTATTTTATTCAGTTGTTGGTGTAAATGTTCCATCACTATCCCATGTTCCAGTAACTTTTGTAAACTCTGGGTGAGTTGGACAACCTGAAAACATACTATTAAAACTAGTTACTTTTGTTATATTCCAATTATTTATTCCAGATGCGTCTGTTATCGGATTTCCTTGGAACATTTGACTAACGCTTGTAACATTGCTAACATTCCAATTTGATATTGCATTCAAATCTTGTATTTCACATCCCCAAAACATTGAATCCATACATGTTACATTACTAACGTTCCATTTTGAAATAGCACTTAAATCTGTTATTGAACATGTATAAAACATTCCTTGCATATTTGCAACTTTGCTTACATCCCAATTTGTAATTCCATCTATTTTCTTTATGTTAGATCCTGTATCTCCATCACCAAACATATAACTCATATTTGTCACATTTGATGTATTCCAATTACTTAATGCTTCTACATCTTCAAATCTAGATCCCACAAACATTGAACTCATATCCGTTACCTTTGCAGTATTCCAATTTTTTAGTCCACTAATATCCGATATATCTCCATTCCATGAATAGAATAAAGCATTCATATATTCAACATTAGCAGTATTCCAATTTTTCAGAGCATTTACATTTGTTAGGTTCTGAGTACTCCAGTAAAACATTCTACTCATATTTGTAACATAATCTGTTTTTAATTCACTTAATCCACTTATATCAGCTAGATATGGTAGACCATAAAACATTTTCGAGCTGTCTGTATTTAAATATACATTTTGACTTTCACTCCACCAATATATTGTACCAGTTTTCACTTTCTTTTGCATGTTTGAATTAGTAATTTCTGTTAATCCTTTAGAGCCATCCATACCTCGTATTTCTTCTCCACTTTCTTCAAACCACATATATATTGGACATAATTTTGTTCCTTCTTGAATCATACTCTTATACGCGCTTGGATTTTGTTCATATGCATTATATCCTTCTGTCCAAGAAACAATATTTGCTTCTGTCATTATTGTTAAATCCGGAGTTCCTTTATATTTCTTTATTCCGTCTATCGATAAATTATTTATAGAATAAGCATATTGCATATATCCATCTGGAGCTAATGCATACATCTTTTTTGCCACGTTTTCTCCCGTGTCAAACATCGCCATTTTAGTATTGTCAATTTCTACTTTTTCCACAGTTCCTTCATCTACATTATAATTATGTCCTGTTGCATTAAATAGTACATTTAATGTACCATTTCCATTTGTTGTTACTACTGTTTTTCCAGCTCCAACAGATGAATCCAATTCCTCTTGTAATTCTTCTGCTGTAACAGTATCTCCAAGTTTTTTTAATGCTGCTGAAAGATACGCCATTTCAACTTTGCTTTTTTCATCTGCAACAATTGTTTCACTTCTTGCTTCTTTTGATTTTTGTATTATTCCATTATTGTCTAAGACTAAGTTAATACTTACCCCTGCCAATATTAAAAGTACAACTATTGTTACTACTAATGCGATTAGGGTTATTCCCTTTTTGTTTTTTAACATGATTTTTTCCTCCTGTGTTTTTTGATTTTTAGTTTCATTTGTCCATATTTATTGTTCTCGTTTTTTGTAATTTTATTATAAAACACTATGTTTTATCTTTCAACCACTATTTGATTTTTTTATTAAATATGTTATTCAATAAAAAATCTTAGAAGTGCAATGTGCTTGCTTTATAAGATTTTCTCGTTTTTCACTATTCCATAGTTTTATAATTCTTTGTTTTAGCCTATTGACTTTTTCCTTACAGTTGTGCTATATATAAGATTAGTTAGTTTTAATTGAATAACATATTCAATTAAAAAAATTATTTGGTCGTATTTATTAATAATAAAGGAGTTTGAATGTATTTTACCTTTCAAACTCCTTTGTTTTTTATTTTGTCATTTTTGCTTCTTCTATGTCTTTATCGGTTGCATTGGCGATTTTTTTAATTATATTTTTGTCAAAGTTTTCGTTTAGCATTCTTTTTATTACTCTTATTTGAGTTTTCTTTGCTCCGTTTCTTTTCTCCTTCAATACTTCCAGCTGCCCTGCCTTTTTCAACACCCTCGTAGTAATAATCAACTAATGCTTGTCCAAGTCTCATACCTTTTCCCTCCTCATTTTTATTTATATTCTCTAGCATTTCTTTTGCTAGTTTTGGATTTATTTCACCTATTATATTTGTTATGTATACGCTAATTATTTCTCGTTCTTCTTTCGTAAAGTTACATTTTTCAATTTGTTTTATTCCTTTTTCTAATTGATTGCTATTCTTTTCCATCAATAGCACTTTAGGTAATGCTCCTTTTGCCTTTATTAAATCATCATCACTATATGTATTTATATCTATAAGTTTATAGCTTCCTATTGATGGCAAATTAATGTCCGCTAATTTTACTTGTACATCTTCTAATGATTGTGGTATCTTCCATTTTCCTTTGCCTGTATACAAGACTATTGGTATTACTGTTGGAAACTCTTCTCTCTTTTCTTTTTTCATTAAATCTAATGCACTTCTTATTATCTCTAGACTATATTCTGTTATTCTTACTGCCATCATTTTATCTTGCTTACTTTGATGTTCTATTAAATAATATATTCCCTTATTTTTCAGGTCTTTATAAACAATATCTGATTCCCTATTTTTGTACGCTTTTGTTACAAAGCTACTTTTATATTGCTCTATTTGGTTTGCTTTTACAAAGTCTGTTTTTAGTGCTAGATTTATTAGATTTGCTGCCTCTTGTGAATTTGAAAGCATTAGCCTCATTGTTTTATCATGTGGATGGTTTATTTTATCATATGTTTCATTCTCTTCATTTAATTGGTGTTTCTCCAATTTTTGTTGATCTCTTTTTCTTCTGTATTCTTTCTCATATTTTATTAAATGTTCTTTTACTGCTGGGACTGGTTCGTTTTCTATAATTTCATCTATTATCGCATCAATTTCTTCTTGAGAAAGATATTTTCCTTCTTCATTATTTTTCTTCATAACTCTCCCTTCTTATTTTACCAAATATCGAATCACTTTTCAACCTATTGGTAAAACTTTTTTGTTTTTTATTTTCTTATTTTTTAATTTTTTCTGGAATTTTTTAGATTTAATTTAGTTTCTTGAAAGTGCAATAGTTATGAATCGAAATCTCAAATATAAAATTTTCTTTTAACTTTTTATCCCCATTCATAATATTGCACTTTTTTATCTTTAGATTAAACAGTATAAGAACTAATTTGTTAACAAGACAATTATACCCTGAAAGTAGCTACTTGTCCAGCAAAATCGTACGTCAAAGTTCGACAACAGTATGCGCTTTTTGCTAGTTTTTGTAACTTTTTATTTTTATGAATCGAAAAGAATTTTTTCTTGCATACTTATTAGATGTAATGTATTTTTGTTCTAGTAAATAATAAAAAAGGGATAGTGAATATTACTTTTCTGTAATATTCACTATCCCTTTTACTCTATTTATTTTTATTTACTATTTTGCTTCTTCACATACTTTTGCACAGCCTCTGAATTCTGTTCCGTCTTTTTCTATTATAAATTGTTGTATTGAGCCATAAAATTCCTTTTTGTCAAAATTTTCTAAATTAGTTTTTAAATAATATCCTATGTCATCACCCAAGATATAACTATAACCATTTTTCTCAAATATTAGTGAGCTTATGTCTATTTTCTGATTATTGTATATTATATATGCAGTAGTAAATGTTTGAAGTGTATTTGTTTCTTTATCTCTTAATGCAACACACCAATAATAACGATTTACCTCGTAGGCAATTTTTATCGATTGTCTTGTTGCTAATTTTGTAATCACTTTTGCTGTATTATTATTAATATCTGATTCTTTTATGTTTGTTACATAATATTTAGCATTTTCATCTATGTTTGTTACTTCTACTTTTTTAGTATATGTTTTTCCTGTTACAATATCTTTTATTTTAAATGTATATGTTCCATTTTCTGCAGCTACATATATGTTTGATATTTTATTGTCTGGATTTGTTACAGTGTAGCCTTCTATCATTTTAGTAGATTTGTTAAAATATACTGATTTAAGTACTCCTATCAGAATTTCGTCTAATCCTTGTTCGCTTAATAGTCCTGTCCAAAAAGCATCTTCGGTCGCCTCTGAAATGTCTCCTCGTTTTTTTGCCCAATCTAATGCGTCTTGGAACGTTGTACAATTTGCTGATGGATCTTGTTTATTCACGAACTTTATATACCCATTTCTAATTATTTCTTTCTTCTGTCCTTCACTTAGTGAATTTACAAAATTATTAAGTTCTTCATTTCCTTGGCTAACATCTATTTTTGTAAATCCATCTACGGAATCTACTGTCAGTGCAACTGCGCCTGATTTTTCTGTGGCTGGTGCTTTGCTGATGTTTATTGTTACACTACTGTAACTTATTTCTTTTATTACAGTTCCG
>ERZ834722.1060-NODE-1060-length-28019-cov-4.950222_pt1 | contig 28019 bp, 16 predicted proteins | sample MGYA00519576_ERZ834722 | MGnify/ENA primary metagenome ERZ834722 (study PRJEB31850, sample SAMEA3708759) | human gut metagenome | biome: human gut; feature: human-associated habitat; material: faeces | place: China | collected 2014 ...
GAACCTTGAAATAGGGGTTCTCGACCACGTGGTAGAGCATGCCGCTGTTGCCGCCCGGGGAGAGTTTCCAGTCCCAGTCGAGAATGAAGTTTTCATACTGTTTTTTGGTGACGATGTATCCCGAAAGGTCGCTGCCGTCGCCCGCGGCCTGGATGCAGCCGTCCACGACGTGCCACGGCTGCGTGAGCGAATCGCCGTTGAAGTCTTTCCATTGGTCGAGCGTCTTGCCGTCGAAGAGCAGTTGCCAGCCGTCGGCGATTTCGGCTTCGGTGAGGGTGTTGTGACGGGGCCCGCACGAGCAGAGGCAGGCCGCGATGATCCCTGATCCGGCCAGCGTGCGGAGCAGATTTCGGAATGAGTTTCGTTTCATGTTTTAAGTAGCTTTTAATGTTTCATCGACTTAATTCGTATTTACGTTCATGGCGCAGAAGATTTTCAACTACGTGTGCAATTGAGAATAATTATGATCTGCGAAGTGACTTACGGTTTTTCAGTTATCTGCGCACGGCTGTTCCCTGGCAAGAACTTCACGAGTACGACGCCGTGGGACGCCACTTCGGTCTCGAAGTGGTCGGAAGTTTTCATCAAGTCCTTCTGTTGCCAAAGGTCGCGTACCGTCTGTTCGCCGCGCAATCCCAACTGGCGGAGCGAAATGCCCATCTTCGCCGGTTGCGAATCCTGGTTGAAGAAGCCGATGGCCATCGAACCATCCTCAAGGTGTTTGGCATAGATTACTTGCTTGTTTTCCTGCCAGACGGGGTAAGCCTGTATGCCCAGCGGGTCTTGGTTGACGTCGTTGACTTCATCGTTGGTGAGCAGGCTCATCGTGAAATCATCCATCTGTGCGATGTCGCAACCGATGAGCATCGGCGAGGCGAGTAGAGACCAGAGGCTGATGTGCGTATACTGTTCGTCGGCTGTCAGTTTCGTGGGATGCAATTTGGGGCCCCAGCCCACCATCCCCACAACCAACATGTCGGAATCGGCCCAATGGCCCGGATGGTTGAAAGCCAGCCAGCGGTCCTGCGAGAACCCGATGCGGCTTATGCTTTCCCATGTATCGCGGATGTCGCCTGTCGTGCGCCAGCAGTTCGCATAACGTTGCCAGACCGGAGCGTCGCCGTAGGGTGCACTGTTCGAGAGGCTGAAGATGATGTCGCGATCGATTTTCCTGAGCATGTCAAACATCTCCCTGACGTGGTAGTAGTTCAACGGATGCCAGTCGTATTTCAGGTAGTCAATTCCCCATTCTGCCCACTGTTTTACATCGGCCTCCACAAAAGAGTAAGGGCCGTGGTGCCAAACTTCACACCGATCCTCCCAGTAGTTACCGCCCGGTTTTTGATAACGATAGTTCTCGTTGTGCAATCCTTTTTCGATCCATTCATTTTCGCCATCGGGACGGTCCGAGTAGCTGCCGATGTGAGCGGCATAGGTACCGATCCACGGAGTCGAGTAAATGCCCACCCGCAAGCCCATGTCGTGAATCTCGCGCGTGAGCGCCGCCATGTCGGGAAATTTTTTGTTGGGCTGAATGGCGTTGTATCGGCCTCCGCGCCGGCCTTGCCAACCGTCGTCAATGTTGATGTAGCTCCAGCCGTGGTCGGCAAGCCCCTTTTCAACCATTGCGCGTGCCGAAGAAAGTATCTGTTCCTGTGTGACGTCGCGTGCCCAGCAGTTCCAACTGTTCCAGCCCATCGGTGGGGTGAGAGCGATTTCGTCACCCACGACGATCCGCAGGTCGCGTTCATAGCGCCCCAGCGCATTTTCGGCGCTCAGGCGGACGGTGTATTCTCCCGTTTTCTTCACGCGGCCGGTGATTCGACCAGTAGCGGGGTTGAGTTTCAGTCCCCGAGGTAGTCCTTCGGCCGAGAAGATCATCGGGCGGATACCCGTCGCTGCGATCGTGAAGAGAAATTCCGAGCCTGGACGCACACCGAAGATACGGGCACCGTTGATGCGTGGTGTTGGAGCTGCTTTCGGGGTCAGGATGTATTTCGACAGGTCAGATGCTCCCTGCACCACATCCTGTTGGGCCGAGATCTCGCCACAGATCGCAGTAAGAATCAAAATCATTAGAAAAGAGATGCGTTTTTTCATGATTTATTTTAATTAAGAACCTTCACTTTTTGGTTCGTTTTGTGATTTTGGATTAGTCGCAATGCGGAAGATAGAATCTCCCAATCCCCTGTGTAATTAGCCTTTATTGAAATCTCGGCAGACGAACGTTGGCTTGTATTGGAAGATACAGCTGGCCATTTTAGATGGGTTAAACTTTCAAGAATGTGCTTTTTCGGTAGAGAAAATAGAGAAACAGCCAACATATGGCGACATAGCCTGCGTTGCTGATCACCCGTGCTATCGCTTCGGGACAATGGGAAGCCGCCCCGCCGAAAAAGAAATTCGCAATGCCGCCGAACCCGACGATTCGTTGCGCCAGATAGATCGTGATGGAATTCAACCCTATTACGCGGAAGAAAAAAGTCCACCGTTTCCAGCCCCGCACGTCGATCAGGTAGTAGAACAATGCAAACAATCCCAAGGAATAGCCCGTTACCACGCAGGTGAACGAACTGCTCCATAGTTTTTTGTTTATGGGTATCCAGCAATTCCAGATGATTCCAATTACCGTGATGGCCACCGCGGCCAGCGCCATGCAAAGTGCAATCTGTTCGCCGCTGAGCGACGACCGTTTCCGGAGCAGAAATTCGCCCGTGAACATGCCAAACAATGCCGAGACGATGGCCGGAAGCGTGCTTAGCAATCCCTCGGGATCGAACGACCCACAGGCGAATGTCCCGGGAAGCCATTGGCGGTCTACCCATCCGGCGATATTCCCGGCTACCGAAAGCGGATCGGTGCCGTCGGGTGCGTCGGGTGCGACGACGAGGTACATCAGCAGCGAATAGCCGATCAGCACGACGGCCGCGAAAACAGCTCGTGTGCGCACTTTGCAATACATGTAAAGCAGGGAGGCGAACATCCACGCCAGTCCGATCCGGCCCAACACGCTCGCCACGCGCAGCGATGCGAAGTCGAAGCGGAATAGTCCATTGTAGATCATTCCCAAAACAATGAGCGTCATTCCCCGGCGGATGACCTTGAACAGAATCCGTCTTTCGCTGATTCCACTGGCGCGTTGTTTGGACAGCGAAAAAGGAAATGATACTCCGGCGATGAAGAGAAATAGCGGGAAGATCGTGTCGTGCTGGGTCAGCCCGTTCCACGATACATGACCCATCTGCCGGGCTATGGCGTCGGTCATGGGATTGGGCCAAAGGGCACATATTGCGGTAATAAGGCCTGCAAAACCCATGATGAAAAGCATGTCAAAACCCCGCAGGGTATCCAATGAAAGCAGTCTTTCGTTCGGTTTCATAAGTTCGGTTATTAAGAGACCGGGCGGAAGGGCTTCGGCCCGGCCGCCCGCTCTCGTGACAAAAAATCAGTCAATGGAGACGACGCTGATTATCGGCGAGGTTCCCACGGCACCTGCCAGACGGTGGTTGCCTGTGTTGGGATTCTCACCGTTGCAGGCGATGTCGGCAGCGCAGCGCAACCGGCATTGCAACCGGTTGCCTGCAGTGATCTGAGCGCTCAGTGTGAAATCATTGTCGATCTGTGCGTTGTCCGAACCTACTCTCTTGTTGCCCGTGAGGTCTGTGACCAAATCGAGCGTATAGATTACTGATTCTCCGGCTACTTGGGCGGTGCGCTGTGCAGAAATGGGTTTCCAACTTTCGTTGTCAAGGTATTCAAGCGACCAGTAGCGGGCTGCTCCAGCCGCTGAACGGGTGATGAACTTGATGTGCATCACTGTACCGGCAGGCAGCGTCTCCTTGACCGGAATCTGGAAAAGCCAGTAATCGCCCGTCAGAGAACCTGAGAGATAAGGGTGGCCGGTTGTGCCGACAACTTTTTGGATGGTACGCGTATTCGCGGCATCTTGGACATAGCTGATCGTTCCTTCGCCGATTTCAGCCGGAAGGGCGTTGTCGAAGACGAAGGCATTGGTATATTTCCCTGTGGCATAGTAGTCGGCCGTAAAAAGCCATTCGACGGGGAAGCCTTTTACAATGTAGGCTCCCTGCTGGAACACGGCAATCGTGCGGGTTTCATCGCCACAGGTCAGCACAAGCGTTCCCTCGCGCTTTTTTCCGGTATTGGCCGAGCAGTTGATCTTGACTTCCCGCGATCTTTCGGCACCCTCCGGGATCAGCGTGCACCAATCCGGTTTCTCGGAAACCTTCCACACTCCGGGGGCTAAAACGATCAGGTTTTGCGTGCCGCCCTCCTTGGCAAACGACCATTCGTCGGTCGACAGGTCAAATGCGAGGGCCTCCTTGTTGTTGTCGTCGCATCCGGCGGCAAGCGCGGCGAGACAGTAAAGTATCGAAAAGTATTTTTTCATGAGATTTGATTTTTAGCGTGTAAAACGATCAATAGCCGGGATTCTGCACCAGATTCGGATTTTTATTGATTTCGCTCATCGGCACTGCCATCCAATAGCTCTTCGGGGACTCGAAGATACGGACACGTCCGCCCTGATTGGCTTCGATCACCTGGTAGAACTCCTCGGCGGTTTTTCCGTCGCGGTTCCACGAGCGAGGTTGTTTGTTCATCACTTCGGGAGCTTCCTTCCAGCGGCGCAGGTCGTGGAAACGGCGACCTTCGAACAGAAACTCGATTGAGCGCTCCTGATGGAGTACCTTACGCAGTTTTTGACCCGTGGGAATGCCTCCGGCAAGGGCCCACGAAGCTTGGAACGTAGGCAGGCCGCAACGCTTGCGCACCAGGTTGATATATTCGAGACTCTGTGTGCTCAGCGATCCGTTATATTCGAAATCGGCTTCTGCATAGCTCAAGTAGAGTTCGGGCAGACGCAGATAGGGGTAAGCGTAATAGTAGAAACTGAACGAATTGCTCGGAATGCTGTAGGTTGAAGCCTTGGGAATCCATTTCTGGCAAAGATAACCCGTACAACTCTGATATTCATCGGTCTCCTTGAGCGTTGATCCATGCAATTCACCGCCGCGCAGATAGAGCGTGATTTCTTTGCCGTCAATCTCATACGTGCCGCGGTCGTAACCCACTGAGGCATAGAACCGCGGTTCCTTGTAGAGATGCAGGTTGACCGTGCCGGCTTCGGCGTTGTAGGCATAGGGGTCAATATCTTTGGTTTCGGGGTCGTCCTCCCACGGAAGTCCGTTCTTCGTGTAGTACATTTCGACGGCCTCCATAGTCGGAACCGAAGTGGTCTTCCAGCCTAACGACATGTTGTTGGCGATCGGGCGGGGCCCCATCAACTGTTGCAGGGTCTGACAGCCACCACGGTCGCCTTTGGCTTCGATAAATTCGAGTCCGTTCCAATGCTCTTTGGTGAAGGCATCACGGTAGTTGCGGCGACCGCGCTCGTCATTGGGCAGACTCGAATCGGCCGAAGTGTAGAGCATGAAGTTTTGCCGGCCGAGTTCGGAGTTGAATTTCTCGGCTACAGAAATGGCTTCAGCCGCAGCCTCCATCGCCTTTTTCCATTTCTCGGGATCATAAGTCGTGTTCATCAGCGGCGTGCCGTCGTGATTGTCGAATCCGACATAGTCGGAGTTGCCGTTGACCAGCGGAGAGGCGGCATAGAGTAGCAGGCGGGCCTTGTAGCTCAGTGCCGACATCCTGGTCGGAAGTCCTAATTCGGTATCGATGACCGTTTCGGGCAGCAGTTCGGCTGCCTTGTCATAGCATTCGGCTATGTATTTCACACACTCGTCGTAGGGCGAGCGGGGGACAAAGATTTCCGAATCGGGGGCGTCGTTGGGAATGTATCTTTTGACCAGAATGATAGGACCATAATATTCCAGTAACAATTGGTGGTAGTACCCGATCAAATACCATGCTTCGCCGGCATAACGGGCGGCATTCTCCGGACTGATAGCCGGTACCTTGTAGACGTTGTCCAACAAGTAAAAGGCATAGCGGATGCCGCGGTAGATGTCATAGTTTGTACCGCCGCTCGTACTGTAAGGCGCCCATCTGCCGAAATAGGTGACATTAGCATTCTCCTCACCGTAGATGAGACTCTTGCTGGAAAACCAGTAGGTTGTACCCACACCGCCGGTTATCATGTCGTCGCCGGCGAACTGATCGGGCGACCAGTCATATCCAATCAGGTTGGGCATGTAAGTGCGCATGTAGTAGCGGTATTTCTCGGCCTGTTGCGTCGTTTTCCAAATGTCGTCCTGCGTGGCCTTGCCTTCGGGAACGACATCGAGGTATTCGCATGAGGTGAGCAGCAACAGGAATGAAAGCGTGATCAGTATGTTTTTCATGGTCGTGCGGTATTGTTTAGAAGTTGAATTGGAACCCGAGGTTGAACGTCCGTTGGAGCGGATAGCTCAATCCGTTGCCCGAACCTTTTTCGGGGTCCCAGTATTTGAATGGTGAGAAAGTCAGCAGATTGGTTCCTGAAACGTAGACACGCATCATTTTGTAGGAATAGCCGATTTCAGCGGTCTTCAGACGTAGCATCTTGCCGTTGCGCACGTAGAGCGTGTTGGCTTGGCCGTTGTGTTCGTTCCATTGCGAGGAGAGACGCGGATATTTGGCGTCGGGATCAGGGCTCGACTCGCTCCAATGTTCGTCAGCGATCCATTGCATCAGCCCGAATCCCGGCTTGGCCTTAGTCGAGAAAGGATGGGCATCATACATGATAATTGAAACTTTTCCCTGGCCTTGGAAGAACGCCGAACAGTCGAAACCCTTGTATTTGAGCGAGAATCCGAATCCGTATATGATCTCCGGGACTGTCGGGTTGCCATTCCAGCACTTGTCGTTGTCGTCGATGACCTCGTCATTGTTCAAGTCCTTGTATTTAATGTCGCCGGGCTGGAGTGGATAGCGGGTCGCGTAGACGCTCTTGGGTGACGAAGCGATATCTTCCTCATCCCGATAGAGTCCCTCGGCGATCAGACAGTTAATCGAGTTGATCGGGTGGCCTTTCTTGTATTGGTAGCCCCACTTGTATTGGGGTTCGTCCATCGAAACGATCTCGTTGTGGGCGTAGGTGAACGTACCGCGCAGCGAGAGGATCAGATCTTTGGAGAAAGCTTTGTTATAGTCGATCGAGATGTCTACGCCGCGGTTGTCCACCTTACCAATGTTGCCCCAAGGGGTGATGCCCGACATGCCGAACGACGAGGGTAGCGACGAACGCTGCATAAAGATGCCCGAACGCTTCTCCTTAAACCAGTCGAAGATGATGTTCAAACTGTCGAATAGACCGATCTCCACGCCGATGTCAAGCTTGTGGCTCTCCTCCCAGGTAGCATCTTCATTGCCGTAGATCGAAAGGATGGGACCCCATTTTTGGTCGAAGTTAGTTCCGATCATTACGTCGTACATCTGATCCATAGCTACGGTGCTTAGGTAGGGAAAGCGGTCCTTGTAGTTCGATGAGATTACGTCGTTGCCAACCAGACCGTATGAAGCGCGCACCTTGAAGAGGTTGACCTTATCTTTGATCCCCTTCCAGAAAGGCTCGTTCGAGATCACCCATCCGCCGGCGATCGAGGGGAAGAATCCAAAGCGTTTGCCCGGAGCGAAATTCTCCGAACCGTTGTAACCGAAATTGGCTTCGATCAGGTAGCGCTTGTCGAATCCGTAGGTAACACGGCCCGCGAGGCCCTGTTGCCGGTAGGGCAACGAGGCATACTCCTCGGCATCGGAAATATTCATGTTGCGCTCTTTTTGATGGTAAACAAACGTTGCGCCCACGTCATGCTTCTTATTGAAAGTGCGTGCATAGTCGAGTTTGACCTGGAACGCCAGTTCCCGGTAGCCATCGCGACCGCGGCTGGTTCCCAGATAGGTTGTGCCGGTATTAGTCGAGGAGCTCGTGTAGCTGTAATTGCCGTCAGCGTCTACGTCGTAGCTAGAGAGTTGATACATGAACGGCGTGAACGAGCGGTTGACAGCCGAATAAACGCGGTTATAGAATGTGGCCATGCCGGTTAGGCTCAACCCTTTGGTGACGAAGTCGAGGTTCTGGCAGACGGTCAGTGCCGAGGTGAAATGGCCACGGAACTTATCGCTGTAACCGCGGCAGAGCTGGGCGTAGGGGTTGATGAAAGTGTTGCCATCCCAAGCGTTCGCGGTGCCGAAACGCACGAACGTGTCAGTCTCCTCGCCGGGTAGCGTGGCCGGAAATTCGCAGGGCAGGGCCGAAAGCGCATAGGTGAAAAGCGAACCAACGCTTTCGATGGGTGCATGATTGTAGTGCAGCTGGGTGTTCATCTTCAGCGATACGCGCGTGGTTTTGGTGGCGTCGGCCGAGACGTTGGCTTGGAAAAGGTATTTCTGCGAATTGATGTTTGTGTCGAACTTCGAGGTGGAGGGGGCGCGCATGATACCGTTCTCATTAAACGCCGAGGCATTGAGGAAATAGTCGATCTTCTTAGCCCCGCCCGTCATGTTGAAGTTGAAGTTCTGGTTGAAGGTGCTGTTTTTGAAAAGCATGTCGTACCAATCTACGTTGGGATAAACGTAGGGATCGAGCCCCAGTTTAGTGCCCATGATTTTTTCGCGGCTATAACGTGGATTCTCGCCGCGCGTGGCACAGGCCTCGTTGTAGGTCTCCATGAAGGTTACACCGTCGGCGATCTTAGGAATGCGTGTCGGGGCCGAGGCGCCGAACTCGGCGCGCAGGTTGATGGTCATTTTCTCCGAGTCGCGGCCGTTTTTCGTGGTGATGATCATCACGCCGTTGGCTCCGCGCGAACCGTAGAGGGCCGTGGCCGTGGCGTCCTTGAGCACCGAGAACGACTCGATGGTCTCGGGCGGGATGTTGTTGAGCATCTGGTTGGTGATTTCCACGCCGTCGAGGATCAGCAGCGGCGACTGTCCCGATCCGAAGGTCGAGATTCCGCGGATCCAGAAATTGGCGCCGTCGGCGCCCGGCTCGCCCGATTTCTGCACGGCGATCACGCCGGCGATCTTGCCGCTGAACGAGGTCGAGAGGTTGCTCGACGAGGTTTGCAGGTCGCTCGGCTTGACCGACTGCACGGCGCCCACGAGCGACTCTTTCTTCTGCACGCCGAAGCCGACCACCACCACGTCTTCGAGTTTGTTCGAAGCGTCGGCCAGCGTGATGAGTTTGAAGAGGTGGATGTCCCGGACGGAAATTTTCTTGGTGTCGTAGCCCAGGAACGAAACGGTGACCGTCTTGGCCGAAGCGGGCACGGTCAGTTTGTAGTTGCCGCCGGCGTCGGTGGTCGTGCCGACGTTCGTGCCCTCAACATAGATGTTGGCTCCGACGATGGGCTGGTTGTCGGCCGAGGAGATGACCGTTCCGGCGACGGTCATCTCCCCGTTCGGGGCCGTCGGGGCGGAGACCGGCGAGCGGCGGGAGATGGTGACCAGTTTCCCCCCCCCTTTGACGGTATAGCGCAGCGATTTGTCGAGCACCGTGTCGAGCACGGTCTGAAGCGTCGCGTCCTTGAACGTTGCCGTGACCGGCCTGCTGACGTCGACGTCCTCGTTTTCGAAGAGGATCGAGTAGCCGGTTTGCCGCTCCACCTCTTCCAGCACCGTTTTCAGCGGAACGCTCCGGAAGGCTTTGGTGACGGTTTGCGCGTTGAGGGCGACTGTCAGCAGCAGGCACGGGATCAACGCTGCAATCTTCTTGAATAGGAGATTTACATGCATAAGTTTTAAGATTTAGGTTTGTTTGGAAAGAAGTTTTTTCAGGGTTCGGTTTTTCGGGGGCGGCTGTCGACGCGGTAACCGCAGGTGTCGCGCCTGACGCTGATCGGCAGGATGTCGCACAACCCGCCCATGATTGATTCGATGTCCTGCGCCTCGGTGATTGATATGCGGAAGGTCTTGTCGTCGAACGCGTCGGTGCAGAGTTCGATCTTCACGTCGTATTCGCGGGCGAGCCGCCGGAGCAGGGCCGGGAGGGAGATCGCGTCGTAGCGGATGATGCCGTCGATCCAGCTGCGGAACTGGTCGGTGTCGACCTGCCTGCGCGACGCCTCCATCGTCCGGCAGTCGTAGGTGATCAGGTCGCCCGGAACCATCGTTTCCGTGCTGCGGGACGATTCGAATTGCAGCGAGCCTTCCATCAGCGCGGCCAATACGTCGGGGTCTTCGTCGTAGGCCGAGATGTTGAACCGGGTGCCCAGCACGGTGAACGTGCAGCCCCGGGCCTGCACCCGGAAGGGGAGGTCGGCGTTGCGGGCCACCTCGAAGTAGGCTTCGCCCGAAAGGCCGATGTCGCGCGACGAGCGGTTGAAATCCGACCGGTAGCTCAAGGTCGATCCGGCGTTGAGCCACACCTGGCTGCCGTCGGGCAGCGATATGCGGCTGTTGGTTCCCTGGGGAGCCTGTACGGAGAACATTTGCACGGGGTCTTCGGTGTGTATGAGGTGCCGGGTGGTGAAGGCCGAGATCAGGATGAGCACGGCTGCTGCCGCCGAGAACCGCAGCCAGCGCCGGCGGGCGCGGATTCGGTTCTCGCGCCGTTCTATTTTTCCGTTGAGCCGGGCGAGCGAACGGAGGACGTCGGCCGACGGCACGTGCCGTTGCTTCCATTCGCGTTCCCATTCGCGCATCAGGGCGGCGTTTTCCGGCGAGGCGGCGAGGAATCCGAAGAGTTCGCACTCTTCTTCGGGGGCGATGGGTCCTTCGAAATAGCGGACGGCGAGTTCTTTCAGGCTTTCGTTCATGGGGTCGGTTGTTGTACGCATACATACATACAACAATCGGGGCGGATTTTACCCCCCCCCGGTTCCGGAAAAATTCGCATATTTTTTGAAATTCGCCTCTGGAAGGCTTCAGGACGGCTGGTTCATCAGCCAGGCGAGGATCAGTATTTGCAGGTAAATGGATTGTTCGCGTTCGAGGGCTTCGGCGAAGATGCGCAGGGCGCGCTGGATGTGCCGCTCGACCGTATGCAGGGAGATGTGGAGCCGTTCGGCTATTTCCCGGTTCTTCAACCCCTGGAACCGGCTGAGCAAAAACACTTCGCGGCAGCGTGCGGGCAGCGAGTCCATGATGCGCTGTATCTGCTGTTCCAACTCCTGGTACAGGTAGGGATGCCCGTTTTCGGCGAAGGAGAAATCGTAGTTGTAAAGACGCTCCTCCCCGATTTTCGCCCGGGCCAGGCAGCTGATCGTGTATTTGTCGACGATGCTTTTGTGCTTCAGGTAATTGAGGCATCGGTTGCGGGTCATGGCGAACAGCAGCATGCGGGCCTCTTCGGGGTCGAGGGGGGCTTGCCGGTCCCACAGCGCCATGAAGCAGTCGTGAACCAGGTCCTGCGCCTCGATGGGGTTGTTGACGAAACGCAGCGCATAGGCCGTCAGCCGGGGTTGGCAGTCGATGTAGAGCCGTTCGAAATCATACCGTTTGGATTCGCTGTGCATTTGTCGGGTCCGTCCTGATGCTTTTTTTGTTTTGGGCGGTTTCCGCCGCTTTTCGGGGGTGAAACCGAGGCAAATATAATCAAAAAAGTAAAAAATGCCGCAGACGCTCTGAAAACATCTGCGGCATGGGGCGTGTTTCGACGCCGGTGCGGGCTACTTGTAAAGCCCGGCGACGGTGAAGTCGAGTATCTTGCCGAAGCCGTCGAACACCAGCGCGTTCGGCTGGTCGAGCTGTCCGCTGCCGAAGTTGATCTGCGGCACGACGTGTATCTTGTCGTTCCCGTCGTCCTTCGAGGTGACCACCGTCACCGCGCGGCTGCTCCATGCCAGCGAGGCGTTGCTCGGAAGGGTCGACGAGCCGTCGTAGTTCTCCATGGCGTAGTAGCCTTGCAGGTAGAGACGGGCCAGGGTGATGTGCTCGCCCGCAGGGGCCGTGAAGACGGGCGCCGGGTCGAAATTGACGCTGCCCGTCGTGAAGATCACCTTGTAGATGGCGCTGCGGGTGGCGATGTAGAGGATCGGGTCGAATCGCGAGAAGACGAAGCTCACGGCTTCGGCGATGAAGGCGTTGGCCTCCGCGGGGATGTCGTAGATCAGCTTGGCGGCGGGTGCGCCGGCCGAAGCGGAGTAGTTGCCGAAGGTGTAGAGCGCATGGTTGCCGTCGGCTTTCCGCATCAGCAGGGTGTGGGTGGCGTTGTCGATGCTGATGCCGCCCGCGATGCATCGCAGGCCGGGAGCGTTCCCCGGGTCGAAGGGCGACGAACCCACGCTGCCGCAGGCGTAGAACGTCTGGTTGTAGCCGTAGCAGAACTTGCCCTGTTCCCGGTCGTAGAAGATCGTGCTGGGTTTGCGGGTGCTGCCCGGAGCGGAGTGGGCCGAAACGACGCCGTTGTCGACGGTCATGGTTTCGGTTCCGCTGACGGGCGTCGAGATCCGGCCGCGGCTGAGCAGCGTTTCGTAAATGTCGCCGTCGTTGAGGATCATCGTGCACTGGTAGGTGTTGAGCAGGCTCCGGATGTCGAGCTTTCCGGGCAGGTAGACGAACGCATCCTCCTTATGGCCCAGGATTTCGTAATAATCGGTCTCCACGCGCATCAGGTCGTCGTCGGTCGACACCCAGAGGATGTTTTTCTTGTCGGTTTTGTCGTAGGTGTAGAGCATGTGGGTGACCGCCGAGGGGAACGGACTGCCGTTGCACCGGCTGATCAGCTCCTTTTCGACGGTTCCCTGCTCCGCGCCCGAGTAGGTCTCGGTCAGCTGCGGGTGCATGATCAGTCCCAGGTCCGAGGTGGTTCCGTCCCGGGTGTAGGCCACCACAAGCCCTTCGTTGAATTGGGCCGTCACGATGAGCGTCCACTTGTACTGGTACTTCAGGTCGTGGGCGGTGTCGGTGACCGTCAGCAGGAACAGGTAGCCTTTCGAGGAGATCGGCAGGTCGATCACTTCGTGGAACTCGCGCGTCGTGGCGAGCGAAATCGCCTCCGAGTCGTTGTCGGTCTGACTCACCGTCCATTCGTAGGTAAGCTCCTCGGGATTCTCCCGGCCGTCTTTGGTGATGCGGATGCCCGTGATGTCGAGCCGTGCGTTGTGCACCACCGTCAGCTGCGAGGCGATGGCTTCCGGCACTTCGATCTCCACGGGCGGGATATGGGTGGTCTGCAACGTGCTTTTGTCGTCGTAGCACGACGCGGCGAGCAGGCCCCAGCCTGCCAGCAACAGATATAGGGTGTGTTTTCTCATGGTCGTTCGTCGTTTACTTGGTGCGGATCGTTACCTCCCGGCCCTTCATGGAGCCTGATTCGTGGATGCGTTTTTGCCCGGGGTTGGCGGCCTTCCATTCGTCGTACCAGGCCTGTGCCCTGGCGCGCCAGGCGTCGATGTAGTAGCTGTAATCGGGTCCCCAGTCGGGGAACACCTCCCAGCCGAAGATGTCCAGCAGCAGCTGGTGGCCGGCCTGGCTGTAAGCCTCCGTCGACGAGCTGCCCGAAGATGCCTCCGATTCGATGAAGGCGTTGTAGGTGGACCACTGCTTGGTCGTCGCGGGTCGCGGCAGCATGTTGTGCCACGAGACGTTGGCTTTCAGGTAGCGGTCCGGTCCCACCCGGAGGTCGGGCGAATCGGTCAGGCAGAGCGTCAGTTCGCGCTGCTGCGTGTCGAGTTCGGCCGATTTGGCGACCTCGATGCGGATGGCGCCGTAGGTCTTCCCGGCCGGAACCTCCGCGCCGAGGATTTCGTACTGCCCGGGCTGCGCCGTGGTCCCCTCTTCGAGAACGCGGACGCCGATTTTACGGTCGGAGCCGGAGGCCCCGCCGATGAGTTTCACCGGGACCTCGATCACCGCCTCGGCGACCCCTTCGGGCTGCTGCTTGAAGGTCATCGAGGCGTAGAACGTGCTGTCGGAATTCGAGTATCCGGGATATTCGGCTGTTTCGTTGGGCGCAGCCCCCGGGAAGCAGACCCTTCCCTGCGACATGTCGTAGCGTGTCGGGTCGTCCTTTTCGCAGCCGGCCGCCGTCGCCGCGGCCAGCAGTATGCAGATCAGTTTTTTCATGCTTCTCAACAATTAATCGTTCGACTTACTGTACGCGTCCCGACTGTATTTCGAAATCGGGGTAGGGCAGCATGTAGACGGCGTCGTCGATGACCTTGCTGCCGCTCATCACGTCGCTCTGGCGGGGCAGTTTCTCGTAGCCCAGCCGCTTGTAGAAATAGAAGACCACGCCTTCGCAGATGAACTCCTTGCGGTACTCCTTTTCGAGCTGGGCCATCAGGCCCGCCTCGTCGAGGTCGGCATCCAGTTCTTCGTAGACCGCGCGGGCCTTGCGCACCTCCTGCAACAGGCTGCGGGCTTCGCCGAGGTCCTTGTCCGGACCGGAGATGCGGCACTCGGCGGCGATGTAGTACATCTCCGGCAGGCGGATCAGCGGCATCAGGTCCTTGTGGCGGTAGTCGGCGCCCGTCGAGGTCTGCTGATAGAGCTTCGAAGGGGTCTTGGTCCCCTCGGGCCAGTAGTCGGTGTTGTGGTAGAGCTGTTTGTAGCGGCAGTCGGAGATGCCGGCGCCCTTGATTTCGAAAAGATCGTCGGCGACCGAGTTCTTGATGCACAGCGTGCGGTACTGGCGGTCCTGTTCCGAATATTCGCGGTTGAGGTTGCTTGCGATCTTCTTGGCCATGTCCGTGACGCCGAGCGCGAAGATATGTTCGCTCGGGAAGCACATCTCGGTCGTGGGGGCCTTGGCGGAGTCGGTGAACGTGCGCAGCGTCAGCCCGCCGGCGATTCCGACCGATGCCGGGTCGTCGATCACTTCGAGGGCGGCCAGCAACGCGGTGTGTTTGTTTTCGTCGCTGCCTTCCCACATGCAGACGCGCGCCAGCAGGGCCTTGACGGCGAAGTAGTTCAGGTGCATGTAGCGGTAATCGTAGAATTTGTCGACGTTGGCTTCGGTATAGATGCTTTCGGGATACCTGGCCCGGATGGGGTCGATCTCCAGCAGGCGGGCGGCCTCCGTGAGGTCGGCGATCATGCGGCGGAGCGTCTCGGCGTAGGTCAGCTGCGGCGCCGCGTCCTTGTCGACGCTCGTCAGGTAGGGGACCGTGTGACGGCTCTCCAGGTCGGTGCGTCCGGCCAGGTCGCTGCACCCGAACAGGCGCATCAGGTCGAAGTGGATGTAGGCCCTCACGGCGAGCAGTTCGCCCTTGATGATGCGGTAGTTGACCGAGTCGAGTTCGTCCTTCCGGCGGTCGATGTGGTCGAGGGCGTCGTTGACGTTGGCGATCACCGAGTAGGATTTCTCCCAGACCTTTTCGATCACTTCCGTGGATTTCGTGGTTTTGTAGTTGTAGCGGTCGAGGTCGTAGTCGTCCGCGGCGGTGTTCTTGCGGGCGTCGTACTGGCGGCCCAGCATTTCGACCATGTGCCACGTCAGGTTTTCGCCGTAGAGGTCGGTTTCGCCCATGGCGAGGTAGCAGCCGATGAGCGTCTGCTGGAAGCCTTCGGCCGAGGAGTAGTGGTTCTCGGCGCGGATTTCCGACGGGGGCGTCACGTCGAGCCAGTTCTCGCACGAGACGGCTGCGAGGGCTGCGGCGGACAGAAGGAGGTATTTGATGCTGTTTTTCATGGCTTCGGTGGTTTGTGTTAGAAGGTTCCGGTCAGCTGGAACGACATGCTCCGTGCGAAGGGATAGGTCGTGCCGCGCTCGATGCGGATCGACGAGAGCGTGGCGATGTTGTTCATGTAAAAGGCCAGCTTGAGCCGCTTGAGGCGGATTTTGCTGATCAGCCGCGGGTTGAACTCGTAATAGAGGCTCAGCGACGAGAACGTCAGCTCGTTGTTGTCCTGCACGAAGCGCGTCGTGGCCCGGGTCTTTTCGTCGTGCTGCTTGCCGTTTTCGTCGGTGTAGGAGCCGAGTTTCTTGAACATGGCGTTCTGGCCCGGAGTCTGCCAGCGGCCGTAGAGCACGCGGCGGTCGACGTTGTAGTGGATGTCGACGTTCTCGACCTTGTTGACCAGCGTGGTGTTGTACCGCTGCCCGCCGCCGAGGAAGGTGCAGGTGGCGCTTAACCCGAAGCCCTTGTACTCGGCCGCGAAGCCGAAGTTGCCGCGGTACTTGGGGTCGCTGATGCCGGCCACGACCTGATCCTGCGCGTCGTACTCGTAGGTCAGCGTGCCGTCCTTCCTGACGTAGATTTCCTGACCCGTCGTGGGGTCGATGCCCAGCGACGGCACGGCCCAGATGGCGTTCATCGGCATTCCGTCCTGATAGATCAGCACGGGCGTCGAGTTGCTCTTGTCCTGCGCCTGGGCCATCATCTTTTCGTTGTAGGCCTTGAGGCTTTCGGAGAGGTTGATGATGATGTTCTTGTTATAGGCGATCGAGCCGAAGAGGTTGAAAAAGCCCTGTTTGCCCTGCCAGAGCGTATAGCTCAATTTGGCCTCGATGCCGCGGTTGCGGACCTTGCCCAGGTTGTCCTTCACGGTGTCGAAACCCGTGGAGGTGGGGATCGCCACGTCGGTGAGCATGTTCTCGGTCACCGAGTTGTAGTAGTCGAAGGCGATCGTTGCGCGGTGGATCGTAATGTCGGCGCCCACGTTGTAGTCCATGCGCTGTTCCCATTTGAGGGCGGGGTTGGGCATCTTCGAGAGGTAGGCGCCCGTCTGTCCGTGGTAGGTGGCCCCGGTGTAGTAGAGATAGGTGGCCAGCACTTCGTTGGTGTCGTAGTTCTGGTTGCCCGTCAGTCCGGCCGAGGCGCGGATCTTGAATTGTTTCAAAACGTCCTGATCGCGCAGGAAGGGTTCGTTGTGGAGGTTCCACGCCACGCCGGCGCTCCATGCCGACGACCAGCGGTTGTCGGCGCCGTAGAGCGACGAGGCGCTTTCGCGGAACGTGAGGTCGACGTTGTAGCGGTCGTCGTAGCTGTACGACGCGGTTCCCAGGAAACTGATTTCGCGCGTGATCGACGAGATGCCGACGGGCTTTTTGTCCTGGGCGTACTGCCGGGCGAAGGTGATGTCGGCCGTCTGGCTGTTGGGGAATCCCTCGGCGTAGTGCTGGTAGGCGCTGTACGTGTTTTCGGCGATCCGGCCGCCGGCGTTGACGTAGAGGTAGTGCCTGCCCCAGTTTTTGGCGTAGTTGGCGTAGATTTCGCCCGAAATGTCGCTGCTCTTGCCGTTGTCGAGCTGGTAGGAGCCTTTGCGCAGCTGCATGCTCGTGCTTTCGTAGGCCGAGGTGGCGAATTTCGAATGCTTGGCCGGATAGAATTCGTCGGCGTCGCTGCGCTTTACGGCGATGCCGAGGCGGGCGGTGAGTTTCAGCGCCTCGGTGGCCTGCCATTCGGCGTAGAAGTTGTCCGTCACGCTGGTGTAGGTCTCGCGGTCGAGCGTTCCGAGCGTGGCGTCGTACATCGGGTTGGCCACTTCGTCGTAGGCCCAGCGGGCGATCTGGCCCGTCTGGGGATCGACGGCGCTCCAGTAGGGATTCATCCGGGCGTAGTCCCCGAAATCGCCCCACGGCGAATTGTCGCTCCTGGTGTTGCTGACGCTCAATATGTTGCGGAACAGGAAGCTTTTCTTGCGGTACGAAACGTTCACGTCGCCCGAGAGCACCGTGCGCTCCGAACCCTTCATCACGCCCGCCACGTTGTTGTACGAGAAGTCGATCATCGCCCGCAGCTTGCGGCTGTCGCCCAGTTCGACCGAGAGGGTGTGTTTGTGGCCGACGCCCGTGCGCAGGGGTTTTGCGAGCCAGTAGGTGTCCAGTCCGCCGAGCACCTGCGCTTTGAGTGCGTTGTAGCGTTTGGTGAGATCCACCTGCGTCTGGGGATTCGCCGAGGTGTAGACGCCCTCGATGCGCTCGGCCTCGAGCTTCTCCCAGGCGTTGCAGAGGTTGTAGCTCGTCAGGTCGGGCATCGACACCTCGATGCTTCCGGTGTAGGTCACCAGCTCCTGATTGCCGGCCAGGCGTTTGGTCTCGATGACGATGACGCCGTTGGCGGCCTTCGAGCCGTAGAGCGCCTTGGCCGCGGCGTCCTTGAGGATGGTGATGCTCTCGATACGGGTCATGTCCATGTCCATCACCTTCTCGGCCGTGGTTTCGAACCCGTCGAGGATGAACAGCGGCTGGTTGGGGCGGTTCTGGTAGTTGCCCTTGATATTGACGCCCGTGGATTCCGAGGGGAAGGTGGTGATACCGCGCAGCTGCATGTCCGGCAGCGTGTTGGGGTCGGAGCCCATCAGCGTGTTGTCCATGATGTAGAGCGATGGCTCGATGTTTTTCAGGCTCTCGAAGACGTTGCGGTTACTCATGCGGGCCAGCTGGCCCGACGTGATGGTCGTGGCCGAACCCGTGTAGCTCTCCTTCTTGCGGGTGAAGATGCCGGTCACCACGACGTTTTCGATCTCCTGTTCGTCCTGCACCAGCCTGACCAGTCTGGTCTGTGCCGAGGGAAGCGTTTGCGAGACGTAGCCGATGTAGGAGAAGATCAGGTTGTCGCGGCCCTCGGGCATGCGGATCGAGAATCCGCCGTCGGACCCCGACACGACTCCCGTGGCGGTCCCCTGGATCAGGATGTTCACGCCCACGAGCGGCGCGCCGGCCGTGTCCGTCACACGTCCGCTGACGACCTTGTCCGGGGCTTTCTGCGGGGCGGAGGCGTTCCCCCCCCCGCTTCGGCCACGGATCACGATCGTGTCGTCGTCGATCGAGTATTCGAGCCGCGTGCCGCGCAGCGCTTCGTCGAGCACTTCGCGCACCGGGGCGTCGGCCTTGCTGAAGGAGATGCCGCCGATTCCCCGCACGGCGTCGCTATTATAGAGGATGTAATATCCCGTCTGCTGTTTGATCCGTTGGAGAACTTCGGCCAGCGACGCGTTGCGGAACGATACGGAGATGCGTTCCCTGCGCTGCTGGTAGGCTTCGCTCGCCGTCGCCTGCCGGGGCGCGCCCCAGACGGAAATCGCCAGCAGCCACATGCACACGGCAAGCCATGGCCTTCGGTGCGATACTGATAGGTAAAGTTTCCTCATAATAGCTGTGTTTTAAGTGACACGAATGCCGCCCCGTCGGGCGGCTTCCCAACTAACCGGCATCAATCGTCGTCACGGTCGATGCAGAGCACGATCTTCCCCTCCTCGACATCGGCGCGTATCTGATCGGTGCGCGCCAGCAGACGGGCCATTTCGGCAAAGGTTTCGTAGCGTTTCACGACGCCCGTGTAGCGCACCTTGTCGGCGTCGACGCCCCGCGGGACGATCTCCACGCCGTACCAGCGCGAGAGTTTGCGGCATATCGAGGCGATCGTTTCGTCGTTGAAGGTGAACAGTCCCCGGGTCCAGGCGGCGTAATCTTCGGCGGCGACCTGCCGCACGTCGAAGATAGCCCCTTCGCGCCCCACGCGGGCCTGCTGGCCCGGCTGGAGCATTGCGCGGCGGTGTCCGCTCCGCACCTCGACGCTGCCCCTCACGAGCGTGGTCTCGATCGCGCCCTCGTCGGCGTAGGACGAGATGTTGAACGCCGTGCCGTAGACGCTTACGGAAACCGTGTCGGCGTGGACCACGAACCGCCGCGAGGCGTCGTGCGCCACGTCGAAGTAGGCTTCGCCCGTCACGGTCACCTCGCGCGGCCCGTCGCCGAAGCGGACCGGGAAGACGAGGCTCGACTCGGAGTTGAGCCATACCTGCGTGCCGTCCGAGAGGCGGAGCGAGAACTCCTTGCCGCGCGGCACGGTGACGGTGTTCGTCATCGGAATCTCCTGCTCGGCCTCCACCTTGTGGTAGGCCAGCTCCTCGCCGGCGATCTCGAGGCGCGTGCCGTCCTGTTCGACGAGCATCCGCCGCCCGCCCGCTTCGAGCGCGACGTTCTCGCCCGACGAAAGGGTCAGCACGGCGCCCCGCACCCCGGGCGTCAGCTGCTCGATGTAAGCCTGCCGTGCGAGCCGTTCGGCCCGGCGGCCGAGCGTCCACCAGCCGCCGCCGGCCAGCAGCGCCGACAGCGAACTACAGCGCTGGATACCCGGCAGCGCTCTGCTGCAGTCCAGGTCATAGCCCTGGCAGCGGTCGATGACGTCCCCCAGGCGACGCAGCGCCGGTAAATAGGCGGTTTCCACCACCGCGCCGAGGCCGATAAAACCAATCTGCATAGTAAGTCCACCTTTGAGCCGCTCTGTTCCCGGCGAAGTATCGCGGGATTATGGCGGAAGGTTTTGACATTTACCGGCATGGCGGCCACAAAAAACCCGCCGAAGCGGGTTTAATGATTATTTGCTTTTCTTGATGTGTTTGATCAAGCGCTTACGTTTACGCATCTGGTTCGGCGTCAGGGTGTTACGCTTGTTAGCGAACGGGTTTTCCCCTTCCTTGAACTGGATCCGGATTGGCGTGCCCATCACGTCCAGGGATTTACGGAAGTAGTTCATCAGATAGCGCTTGTAGGAATCCGGCAGATCCTTGACCTGGTTACCGTGGATCACCACGATAGGCGGGTTGTAGCCCCCGGCGTGGGCGTATTTCAGCTTCACGCGACGGCCACGCACCAGCGGTGGCTGATGATCTTCCGCCGCCATGTTCATGATCCGGGTCAGCATCGCGGTGCTTACGCGGCGCGTAGCGCTGTCGTAGGCTTCGCGTACCGATTCAAACAGGTTGCCGACGCCGCTGCCGTGCAGGGCGGAGATGAAGTGCACCCGGGCAAAGTCGATAAAGCCCAGACGATAGTCGAGGGTCTCCTTCACCTGCTCCTTCACTTCCTGACTCAGGCCATCCCACTTGTTAACGACGATCACCAGCGAACGGCCGCTGTTGAGGATAAAGCCCAGCAGCGAGAGGTCCTGGTCGGAGATCCCTTCGCGAGCATCGATCACCAGCAGCACGACGTTGGCGTCTTCAATCGCCTGCAGCGTTTTGATCACCGAGAACTTTTCCACGACGTCGGTGATTTTCCCGCGCTTGCGCACCCCGGCGGTATCGATGAGCACGTATTCGCGCTCGTCACGCTGCATCGGGATATAAATGCTGTCACGGGTGGTGCCCGGCATATCGTAGACCACCACGCGATCTTCACCGAGGATGCGATTGGTGAGGGTTGATTTACCGACATTAGGACGCCCGACAATCGCCAGCTTGATCGGCAGATCCTGCGGATTGAAGTCGTCTTCCGGCTCTTCTTCCGCTTCGCCATTCTGCTCGGCTTCGAATTTCGCCCAGTATTCGGCGTCTTCATCCACTTCTTCCTGCGGATTAACCTCATCTACCCATGGCAGCAGGGCCTGCTCCAGCAGGCTGGTCACGCCGCGGCCGTGCGAAGCGGCAATCGGATAGATATCGCCCAGGCCGAGCGACCAGAAGTCCGCCATTGCCTGGTCGACGTCGATGCCGTCGGTTTTGTTAGCCACCAGGAAGGTGGGCTTTTCACGAGAGCGCAGGTGTTTAGCGATCGCGATGTCCGCCGGCATCAGGCCCGCGCGCGCATCGACCATAAACAGCACCACATCGGCCTCTTCGATTGCCAGCAGCGACTGCTCCGCCATCCGGGTTTCCACGCCCTCTTCCGTACCATCAATACCACCGGTATCGATACAGATGAATTCGCGGCCTTCGACTTCGGCCCGACCGTACTTACGGTCACGAGTCAGCCCCGGGAAATCCGCAACCAGCGCATCACGAGTGCGCGTCAGGCGGTTAAAGAGCGTGGATTTTCCAACGTTAGGGCGCCCGACAAGCGCGACCACAGGTATCATGTTAAATGCCTCATACAATCACTAAGCAACATCGTCTTAACGACGTTTTTAAAAAAGTCAAAACGGCCCCTGTCTGCCAGGGGCCGTTTCTTAATCACTCACGACAGCGGTAATTAACGCGTAATCGCGTACAGCGTACCGTCTTTCGCCTGGATCAGCAGTCGACCATCGGCAACCACCGGGTCGGTCAGGAAGCCGGAACTATCGACTTTCTGCTGCGCCACAAAATGGCCATCTTCCGGATTAACCCAGTGCATGTAGCCTTCGCTATCGCCGACGACCAGATTGCCATTATACAACACCGGCGCGGTCAGCAAACGGTGCAGCAGATCGCTTTGCGTCCACAGGGTTACACCGCCGTCGGTGGTCAGTGCCAGCAGGCGATCGTTCTGGTCTACCAGGTAGATACGGTTACCATCGACGATGAAATCATTCACCGAACCCAGCTCGCGTTTCCACATAATCTGGCCGCTACGCAGGTCCAGCGCGGTCAGGTTACCGTTATAAGCCAGCGCATAAACCACACCGTTAACGATGATCGGCGTCGTGTCGACGTCGTTCAGGCGGTCAATTTCCGTCGGGCCGGTGGCCGTAGAAATACGCTGCTGCCAAATCATCTGCCCCTGCTGCATCAATACTGCACTAACGCGGCCGTTGTCGCCGCCGACGATCGCCGCGCCGTAGGCGGTCGCAGGCGCAGACTCGCCGCGCAGGGAGAGCGCCGGCATATCGAGGTTAACGGTCCACTTCACGGCCCCATCGGTCTCGTTTAGCGCCTGCAGCTGGCCGTTACTGGTATGCACCAGCACCATGCCATCGCTCACCACCGGACGCGACAGCGCCTCGCCGGCGACACGGGTTTGCCAGGCCACGGTACCATCGCTGGTATTCAGCGCATAAAGCTGCGCTTTCTCGCTGCCGATATAAACATGGCCGCCAGAGACGGTCACCCCGCCAGAAAGCAGCGCTGGCGTGCGCGAGAACCAGCCATCTTTTTCCGCCAGATTCACCGACCACACCTCTTTGCCGTCGTCGGCGTTCAGCGCTTTGACGGTGCCTTTACGGTCAGCAGCATACACTACGCCGTCGGCAAAGGCCGGATGAAGGTTAGAGTAAAATTCGCCGATACCATCGCCAACCGAGGTGCTCCAGGACGTGGACGGCGTAAACTGGTTTTCTACCGTCGGCAGCGGTGACATTTTCACCACATCTTCTTCGCTATTAAACAGCGAACACCCGCTCAGCAAGGTAACGGAAAGCAGCCCTGGCAACAGTAATTTACGCAATTGCATCGAGTCCCTCTCAGATGGACAAATTATTCATTTTCATACGCATCATTTCGCTGAGCGCAGGAGAAGCATCGCTTTTCACGCCAGCTTCCCACGCCGCACGGGCCCCTTGCTTATCGCCTTTGCTCAACAGAATTTCGCCGCGCAAATCGGCCACAATGGCGGTCCAGCCCTCACCTTTGATGCTGTCGAGGGTTTTCAGCGCCGCATCAGCCTGTTTCATTTGCAGCTGAACGCGGGCCAGACGCATACTGATAACCGATTTCAGATTATCATCAGATGCGGCCGCCAGCCCCTGCTGCAGCTGCTTTTCAGCGTTCGGCAGATCGTTCTGTTCAACAAAATGCTGTGCCAGCTCGAGAGAGGCGAAGGCGCCGTAGGTATTTTTATTGTCAGCCGCGAATTTCTCTGCCCCTGACAGCACTTCTGGCGTATTCGATTTCAGCGCGGAAGTCGCCTTCTCGTAAGCCAGCGACGCGTCTCTGGCGGTATCCTGCTGATGGGAGGTCCAGTAGCGCCAGCCAACCAGCGCGCCAATCCCTAAAATCACCCCGACCGCCAGCGCTTTACCGTTTTCGGCAAAGAAACGCTTCAGCGCATCGACCTGATCGTTCTCGTTGTTAAAAGTTTCCACGCAGTCCTTCTCCTGACTAATAATTCCCGGGAGATTAACCCAGAAGTGTGCGCAAATGCGCGGCAACGCTCTCCTGCGTTACGGTAGTTTGCTCACCTGAGCGTAAATCCTTCACTACCACGTTTCCGTCAGCAATCTCTGATTCACCGACCACCAGCGCGACGCGCGCCCCCCACTTGTCAGCGCGGGCGAACTGCTTCTTAAAGTTGCCGCCGCCGTGGTTGGTCATCAGCTTCACGCCGGGCAGCGCATCGCGAACCTGCTCAGCCAGACGCATTGCAGCAGACTGAGTATCGGTCCCGGAGGCTACCAGGTATATATCGACAACAGGATCGGCTTTAAATTCCGGATTCACTGCCTGGACCAGTAAAACAAGACGTTCCAGCCCCATGGCAAAACCCACGCCCGGGGTAGCGCGACCGCCCAGCTGCTCAACCAGGCCGTCGTAACGACCGCCGGCGCAGACGGTGCCCTGGGAACCAAGGCTGGTGGTCACCCACTCGAACACGGTGCGGTTATAGTAATCAAGGCCGCGCACCAGGCGCTGGTTGACGGTGTAGCGGATCCCGGCATCGTCAAGCAACGCGCACAGGCCGGCAAAGTGGGCTTTCGACTCTTCGTCAAGATAATCGCCGAGCGCCGGCGCGTCGTTGAGCAGCGCCTGAACGTCCGGGTTTTTGGAGTCCAGCACCCGCAGCGGGTTGGTATACATCCGGCGTTTACTGTCTTCATCCAGTTTATCGGTAAACTGCTCCAGGTATGCCACCAGCGCGTCGCGGTAGTTGGCGCGCGCTTCCAGCGAACCGATGGAGTTCAGCTCCAGGCTGACGTGCTCGGAGATGCCCAGCTCACGCCACCAGCGCGCGGTCAGCATAATCAGCTCCGCGTCGATGTCCGGGCCCTGCAGGCCAAACACTTCGGCGCCGATCTGATGGAACTGGCGGTAGCGACCTTTCTGCGGGCGCTCGTGACGGAACATTGGCCCGACGTACCACAGACGCTGTTCTTGATTGTACAGCAGACCATGTTCGATGCCGGCACGTACGCAGCCCGCCGTCCCTTCCGGACGCAGCGTCAGGCTGTCGCCATTGCGGTCTTCGAAGGTATACATCTCTTTTTCAACCACGTCGGTCACTTCGCCGATCGCGCGTTTGAATAACGGGGTCTGCTCTACAATCGGCAAACGGATTTCGCTGTAACCGTAGCTACCGAGCACCTGCTTCAGTGAGCCTTCAATGCGCTGCCAGAGAGCGGTTTCGCCCGGCAGATAATCGTTCATGCCACGGATGGCTTGAATGTTCTTTGCCACGTTTATTCTCTTTCTGAATATAAAAATGAACCCTCAACGCTTCCCTCAATGTTTGGGGAGCCATGCGGGTTCAATCATACACGGGAAGCGTATTGCTTCCCAACACGTTATTTTGCTTCAACCTGCTGAACGTCAATACGACGCGCTTCATCCAGCATGGTGGCTTTCGCACGGATACGCGCTTCCAGCTGGTCGATCATGTCGTTGTTGTCCAGTCGGTCTTTGCGAACGCCGTCCTCGTACAGGCCGCTTTTCTTGTTGCCGCCAGTGACGCCGAGAGTGGAAACCAGCGCTTCGCCAGGGCCGTTAACCACACAGCCGATGATCGAAACATCCATCGGAGTGATGATATCTTCCAGACGCTGCTCCAGCGCGTTCACCGTACCGATGACGTCAAACTCCTGACGCGAGCAGGTCGGGCAGGCGATAAAGTTAATACCGCGGGAACGAATACGCAGAGATTTGAGGATATCGAAGCCAACTTTGATCTCTTCCACCGGGTCGGCGGCCAGCGACACGCGCAGGGTATCGCCGATCCCTTCAGACAGCAGCAGACCTAAACCGATCGCGGATTTTACCGCGCCGCTACGCGCGCCGCCGGCTTCGGTGATCCCGAGATGCAGCGGTTGATCGATCTGCTTCGCCAGCAGACGATAGGATTCCACCGCCAGGAAGACATCGGAGGCTTTAACGCTGACTTTAAACTGATCGAAGTTCAGACGATCGAGATGATCGACATGACGCATGGCGGATTCGAGCAGCGCCTGCGGCGTCGGCTCGCCATATTTTTCCTGCAGATCTTTTTCCAGCGAGCCGGCGTTGACGCCGATGCGGATCGGGATGTTTTTATCGCGAGCGCAATCTACAACCATGCGGATGCGCTCTTCGTTGCCGATGTTGCCCGGGTTGATACGCAGGCAGTCGACGCCATATTCCGCCACTTTCAGCGCAATACGGTAGTCAAAGTGGATATCGGCGACCAGCGGGACGTTAACCTGCTGTTTGATAAGTTTGAACGCCTCAGCAGCGTCCATCGTCGGAACAGAGACACGGACAATGTCCGCGCCTACGCGCTCTAACGCTTTGATTTGATTTACGGTCGCCGCCACATCGGTGGTGCGCGTATTGGTCATTGACTGAACGGCGATGGGAGCCCCATCGCCAATTGGCACATTACCAACGTAAATACGTTTAGATTTTCTACGTTGAATCGGAGCCTGGTTATGCATGAAAAATCTCCCGCGTTACCCGTCTGTTACTGCGCCGGTGATGATTCGGCATTGAGGGTCAGACGCGCAACCTGGTTAGTTCTGATAAAACGACTTAAATCGACAGGCTTGCCCAGATACTGGATCTGTACCGCGGCCGGGGCGCCAATTTTCAGCTTATACGGCGCCTGACCGCTCAGGTTCAGGTTACCGCCTTTACGCTGCAGGCCGCTGAACAGTTTTTTACCGGTGGCATCGCTCACTTCCAGCCAGCAGTCGGCGGAAAAGTTCATCACCAGATCCTGCGCCGACGCCGCCGGAGTCGTGACGTTCGCCTGATCGGTCGGCAACGGCGAGGCTGGAGTGGTAGCCGGAGCTGCCGGCGTCGTCCCCGCGGTATCGACATTGGCCTGGGAAGGGGCCACGACAGCGTTATTATCCGCTGGCGTCTGGGCCGGCGCGCTGGTGGTCGGTGCGCTGGCGGTATCGGTTGGCGCGCTGTTCGCGGCGCTATCGGCGGTCGGGGCTGCAGGGGCGCTGGTATCCAGCGGCACGTTCTGGCTGTTGGCGTCGCCGCCGTTCAGCTCAGCGGAAGACTGATCGGCCATGGTCGAAATCTCTTCCTGCTGCGCCTTATGGTCTTGCCACCACCAGGCGCCGCTCAGACCGATAACCACAAACAGCACCAGCCAGGTGAAGCTCATCAGCCAGCCGTCGCGCTTTTTGCGGCGCTTGCCTAAAGAGAAACTCTGCATTGGCGCGACTTTCGCCGCGCGGATGGGCGCCTGCTTGGCCATCATCGGCAGCAGCTCGTCTTCTGGAATATGTACGAGGCGAGCGTAGGAGCGGATGTACCCGCGCAGGAAGGTGGAGGCGAGGTCGGCGGGGGCCTTATCGTCTTCAATATCACGAACCGTGGACACCTTCAGGCATAAGCGTTCGGCCACCGCTTGCTGGCTAAGTCCGAGTTGTTCGCGGGCGTGACGCAGACGCGCGCCCGTGGTGTTTGCTTCTTGATGATCTTGAGTGGCTTCAGTATTCATTCGCTACAACTACTGGTACGTGAAATTTAAAGTTCAGCGCGGGAAAAAGCCGGCGCCGCGAGACATCTGTGCTACGTCAGCCTCACAGTATAGGACTGTCAGCCGCGCGATCACAGAGACGAATCAAAATTGAATGCTAAGCGGTTGTTGTGCCGCTACATACTGCCTCAAAGTCGACAAAAACGCACCGTAATTATTAACCGAATCAGCGTATTTCGCCTGGCTATCGGCCGTAAATATGACCCGTGCCGCCTGCGCTGCACGGGTCATCATTTGTCAGACCGCTTTTACGTCAATCGCTTCGCCCTGCATCCGCTTACGCAGCGTACGCTTGGTACGGTCAATGACGTCGCCCGCCAGCTGGCCGCAGGCGGCATCGATATCGTCGCCGCGCGTTTTACGCACGATGGTCGTAAAGCCGTACTCCATCAGGACTTTGGAGAAACGGTCGATGCGGCTGTTGGAGCTGCGGCCATACGGCGCGCCCGGGAACGGGTTCCATGGGATCAGGTTGATCTTGCACGGCGTATCTTTCAGCAGTTCCGCCAGTTGGTGCGCGTGTTCAGTGCCGTCGTTAACGTGGTCAAGCATCACATATTCAATAGTGACTCGGCCCTGATTGGCGTTGGATTTCTCCAGATAACGGCGCACCGCAGCAAGGAACGTTTCGATATTGTACTTTTTGTTGATCGGCACAATTTCGTCACGAATTTCGTCGTTCGGCGCGTGCAGGGAAATTGCCAGTGCAACGTCGATCATATCGCCCAGTTTATCCAGCGCCGGAACTACACCGGAAGTGGAAAGCGTCACGCGACGTTTAGACAGACCAAAGCCAAAGTCATCCAACATGATTTCCATCGCCGGAACGACGTTGTTCAGGTTGAGCAGC
>ERZ834722.1064-NODE-1064-length-27966-cov-21.134248_pt1 | contig 27966 bp, 20 predicted proteins | sample MGYA00519576_ERZ834722 | MGnify/ENA primary metagenome ERZ834722 (study PRJEB31850, sample SAMEA3708759) | human gut metagenome | biome: human gut; feature: human-associated habitat; material: faeces | place: China | collected 2014 ...
CTTAAAATCCCTTGGCCAGTAATGGCTGTGCGGGTTCGAGTCCCGCTCGCGGCACACATTCTCAATTTATAATTTGAAATTGATAATTTATAATTCTTTATTAAGCACATACCACCTCGTATTATAAATTACGCCACCAGGTTATAAATTAAAACCACTCAGAAATATGACTTATTCAGAAATATGGCATCGTATAGCCACATCATACGACGACGGCGAGGCTCGTGCCATTGCGCGCATCCTCATCGAGGAGTTGTTCGGCTTATCGTACACCGACATCGTCTGCGGTGCCACCGACCAGTTGTCTGCCGACGACACTCTGCGCCTCGACACAGCCGTCAGACGCATCGAGCAGGGCGAACCGCTGCAGCACGTGCTCGGATATGCCGACTTCTGCGGCAACCGCTTCTGCGTCAACGGCTCTGTGCTCATACCCCGACCCGAGACGGAATGGCTCGTGGACGAGGGTGCGAAGCTGATGGACGGCTGCATTGCATCCGACAAGACGCAGCATAAGGCTCCCCACTCCCCCAAACGCATCCTCGACATCGGAACGGGCAGTGGCTGCATAGCCATCAGCCTCAAGCTACGCCTTGGCGACGCATACGTGGAAGCATGGGACATCTCCGAAGAGGCACTGCGCACAGCTCAGGACAACGCCGACGCGCTGAAGGCGGAGGTGGTGTTCAGAAAGAGGGATGCACTTGTCTCAAGTGCACCAACCGGGCTGGCTATGGATTCTATAAATTATAGCGAAGCTAACATCCTCGCCGCCCCTTGGGACCTGATAGTGAGCAATCCGCCATATATCTGCGACTCGGAACGCTCCACGATGGACGACAACGTGCTGCTGCACGAGCCTCACACCGCCCTCTTCGTGCCCGACGACGACCCTCTGCGCTTCTACCGCGCCATCGCTCGCTACGCTCTACTCACGCTGAACATCGGCGGAAGCCTGCTCTTCGAGTGCAACACCCGCTATGCCGAAGCGACGGGGAAGATGCTCAGCGACATGGGCTTCGAGGAGGTAACGGTCAGCGACGACTGCTTCAACCTGCCCAGGTTTGTGAGGGGAAGCAGCCCCTCCCAACCCTCCCCGTCGGGGAGGGCTTAGTTACCCAAGGCTTAGAAAGGCTTAAGAAGGCTTAGAAAGGCCTATCACCCCAAGGCTTAGAAAGGCCCAAGAAGGCTTAGTTCGGCTTAATTACAACAACAACCATGCTACAAAAGAAACAACCCATAACCGAGCAGGAAGCCCTGCTAAAGCTCTCTGCGCTCTGCGCCCGTGCAGAGCACTCCTCAGGCGAGATGCTCGAGAAGATGCGCCGCTGGCAACTGCCCGACGACGCACGTGAGCGCGTGCTCGACCGACTCATCGACGAGCAGTTTGTTGACGACGAGCGGTTCGCCCGACTCTTCGTGCGCGAGAAGATACGCTTCGACCACTGGGGACGACGCAAGATAGAGCAGGCGCTCTACCTCAAGGGCGTGGCGAGCGATATCAGCCACCGAGTGCTCGACGAGGTGGACGACGAGGCGTATGTGGCGGAACTGAAGAAGCTATTAGCCACGAAGCGACGCTCGGTGAAGGCTGAGAACGACTACGAGCTGCGCCAGAAGCTGACAAAGTACGCCTTGGGCCGCGGATTCGGCTACGAGGTGATACGCCGCTGCATAGACGGAGCCGACGAACTGCTGGAAGATTAGTCAGCAAAGGCTTAAACACCACTTTAGAAAGGCTTAAGAAGGCTTAGTTCGGCTTAAACGCCGCTTTAGTTGCCCAAGGCTTAGAAAGGCTTAAGTTCAACCTGAGAAAGTTGACATTACACCATCCGCATCGGTCGGTGCGGACATCTGCGTCGGTCGATGCGGACATCCGCGTCGGTCGGTGCGGACATCTGCGTCGGTCGACGCAGATTATTTTTGCACACGATTAAACCCACACACGCTAAATGCGTCTTAGATAATATGAAACAAATAGCACTATTCATAATGCTCATCCTCTGCACAGCGACGGGATGGGCGCAAGGTTTGGTAAAAGGAAAGATTCTGGATAAACGCAACTCCGAACCACTTAGTTTTGTGAACGTGAAGGTTACGCAGACTGCCAACGGCAAGTTTGTAGGCGGCGGTATGAGCGACGCCAACGGCAACTTCAAGATACAGGGACTCGCCAACGCCCAGTACACGCTGGAGCTGACCTTCGTGGGATACAAAAGCGAGACACGCAAGTTCGAGATAAACGCCTCGAACCCCAACCAGCACTACAATATTATATATATGTCGGAGGACGCAAAGATGCTGAAGGGCGTCACCATCACCGGACAACGCTCGGCGATGAAACTGGAGGTAGACCGCAAGACGTTTGACGTGGCGCAGCTCATAGGCAACGCCGGACAGTCGGCATCCGAAGTGCTCGACAACATACCGTCCGTAGAGGTGGACAACGACGGCAACGTATCGCTGCGTGGCAACTCGTCGGTGGAGGTGTGGATAAACGGTAAGGCATCGGGACTCACCACCGACAACCGCGCACAAATCCTGCAGCAGCTGCCTGCCGAGTCGATAGAGCGCATCGAGGTGATTGACAACCCGTCGGCGAAGTTCTCAGCCGAAGGCTCTGCCGGCATCATCAACATCGTGCTGAAGAAAGACCGCAAGGCGGGCTACTACGGCTCGCTGCAGGCTGGCGCAAACACCAAGGGCGGCGCAAACAGCAGCTTCAACATCAACTATAACAGCAAGCTGTTAGACGCATACGCCAACATCGGCTACCGTCACCGCAAGAAAACGGGCTACACCGAGAGCACACAGACCTCAAACACTTACGACCAACGCTACAAGGCGGACAACGACCGCTGGGGCAACAACCTCTTCACACGCGCCGGACTGACGTTCCATGCTTCGAAGAAGGACGACCTTAGCCTGAGCGGAATGCTGATGAAGGGCAAAGGCAAGTCGAAGAGCTTCACACCGTACGAGTACACCGCCGTGGCTGACGGACTCACCGACTACCGCATGGACCGCCTCACACGCTCGAGCAACGACATGAATATGTTCTACTCGGAGTTCAACTACCGCCACTCGTTCACCGACCGCCACTTCCTCGACTTCACCGTCGACTACAGTCGCTGGAAGTCGGACGGCGACAACGTCTACCGCGACTCTACGGTGTGGGAGGGCAACGACGTTCACGCTTACGACTACCAGTACCGCCCGCAGCACATCAACAACCGCCGCTGGGAGGTGAAGCTCGACTACGAGAACCAGATAACGAAGGACATGAAGGTGGAGGCAGGCTACCAAGCCAACTTCTCGCACGAGAACACCCCGCAGGAGTCGTACATCGACAACACCTCGTGGGAGGGCACGGCTGCAACCGAGGACAAGCTCTTCTACAACCGCTTCATCTACGACATGGATCTGCACGCCCTCTACGCCTCGTTCAACTACAAGCTGGGCAACTTCGGCATGATGGCAGGTCTGCGTGGCGAATACTGGAAGGTGAACACCGAGAGCTACACATGGGAGCAGGAGCACGACCCGTCGCTGCGTGAAAAGCCGTTCAAGAAAGACTTTTTCCAGCTCTTCCCCTCGCTCTTCATGTCGTATCAGCTGACCGAGTCGCAGCAGCTGCAGCTCAACTACACACGCCGTCTGCGCCGTCCGTGGGGCGGACAGCTCAACTCGTTCCGCGACACACGCGACGCTACCACCGTGTCGTTCGGTAACCCCGAGCTGACACCAGAGTACAGCCACTCGTTCTCGCTCAACTATCTGAAGACCTGGCGCGACCACTCGCTGCTCGTGAGTGCCTACTACCGCCCCACAACCGATGTCATACAGCGCATCAGCTACAAAAACTCGGAGGACGGACTCTTCTACTCCACCTCGATGAACGTGGCAAAGAGCCAATCGTCGGGTCTGGAGCTGACGCTAAAGAACAAGTTCTTCCGCATACTCGACCTCACCACATCCGCCAACGCCTACTACTACAAGCTCGACGGATTTGCCTACCCGATCGACGGACAGATGGTGACGGGCGCAGCCGACGACCGCTTCACATGGAACGCACGCATGACGGCAAGCCTCATACTGCCCTACGACATATCCGTACAGGCTACCGGACGCTACGAGGCACGCCAGGTGATCACGCAGGGCTACCGCAAGCCGTCGTACAGCGTTGACTTCGGCGCACGCAAGAACTTCTTCAACAAACTCATCACCGTGGCTGTCAACTGCCGCGACTTGCTCGACTCGCGCAAGTGGGAGACCTTCACCAGCGGCAACAACTTCACACGCCACCAGATAAACCGCCGAGGAAGCAGACGCTTCAACTTCACCGTGACGTGGAACTTCGGCAACATGAATCAGAAACGCCGCCCACAGAACAAGCAGGGCGACGGAGGCAGCGAGATGCAGATGGACTATAACGGCACGGGTGAAGAATAAATGTTAACAGAATAGGCTTCGTATTGTTCTTTTTTGTAACTTTGTACACAGATAAACAATTACAGTAACAAGAGTTTATGAAAAGGATTAAGTTTTTCTTAGTAGCAGCGATGCTGCTCATCAGTGCCTCAGGAGTGCAGGCACAGAGTATCGGAGACCTGCTCACCGGTCTGGGTAAGACCCTCGTGGGCGACAAGGCAACAACAGCCGCAAGCCTCAAGGGCACATGGACATATACCGGTCCGGCATGTGAGTTCGAGAGCGACAACCTGCTGTCGAAAGCAGGCGGCTCGGCGGTGTCTACAAAAATAGAGAACAAGATAACACCCGTGCTGAAGAAGTACGGTGTGCAGGGCATCGTCTACACCTTCGACGGCAATGGCAACTACACGACGAAGATAAAGAAGCGCACCATCAAGGGCACGTACACCTTCGACAGCAAGAAGAAGACCATCACCTTCAAGCCCCACTACGGCAAGGAGTACACCGCCAATGTCAGCATACTAAGCAACCAGATGACACTCGTGTTCAACGCCGACAAGCTGATGCACGTGCTGCAGACCATATCGAACACCGCAGCAAAGCAGAACTCCACAGCCGCTACCATCAACACGCTGATGAAGAGCTACAATGGTATGCGCTTAGGATTCAGACTGAAGAAGTAAAAGGTTGAGATGGTGAGGTGGTGAAATGGTGAAATGGTGAGATGGTGAGATGGTGAGATTACCGAACTAATCATAACTCTCAACTCTCAACACAACAACACCTCAACACAACAACACAATATCATGGATTATACTCAGATAAAGCGCCGCTACGTACGCTTTCTGCGCCTTGAGCGCAACTACTCGCAGAACACCGTCGATGCCTATTCGCACGACATCGACTATCTGCTCAACTTCCTCAACGGCGAAGGACTCGCCATTGAGGAAGTGCGACTTGCCCACTTGGAGCAATTCGCCACCCTGCTGCATGAGTTCGGCATTGCTGCAAGCAGCCAGGCACGCATACTATGCGGTGTGCGCTCCTTTTTCCGCTTCCTTTTGCTCGACGGCACGCTGCAGGACGACCCGTCGGAGCTTCTTGAGTCGCCAACGCTCGGCGAACACCTTCCCGAAGTGCTTTCTACAGAAGAGATAGACCGCATGGAAGCGTCTATCGACCTCTCCAAACCAGAGGGGCAGCGCAATCGTGCCATCATCGAAGTGCTGTTCTCCTGCGGCTTGCGCGTGTCAGAACTCGTCAACCTTAAATTCGGTGACGTGTTCGCCGACGACAAATACCTGCGCATCACGGGCAAGGGCAACAAACAACGCCTCGTACCCATCTCCGACAACGCACTGCACGAGATACAACTGTGGCTCTACGACCGCAACCTGATGAACATAAAGCCTGGCGAGGAAGAATACGTGTTCCTCAACCGCAGAGGAGCACACCTCACACGCACCATGATCCTGATAATGATAAAGAACGTGGCACGCGACGCTGGCATAATCAAGACAGTGTCGCCACACACGTTGCGCCACTCCTTCGCCACCGCACTGCTGCAAGGCGGAGCGAACCTACGCGCCATACAGGAAATGCTCGGACACGAAAACATAGCTACAACGCAGATTTACACGCACATAGACATAACAACTCTGCGCAACGAAATACTCAACCACCACCCAAGAAACATGAAAAACGCATGAATGTAGCAAAAAACGATGCTTATTTCTTAAAAATCATAAACATTTAACATGAGAAGCGGAAAAATAAGCTACTTTTGCATATTGTACGGACAGATTATATATCAACTAAAAATAATAATTTATGAAACTAAGAAAACTGATGGTTGCAGTCTTCGCGTTCTTCGCAGGACTTGCTCAGGCACAGCAGATGCCACCCATTCCGGCTGACCCCGACGTAGTGGTTGGCAAGCTGGACAATGGTTTGACCTACTACATCCGCCACAACAACTGGCCGGAGAACCGTGCCGACTTCTACATCGCACAGAAGGTGGGCGCTATCCAGGAAGAGGAGTCGCAGCGTGGTCTGGCTCACTTCCTCGAGCACATGTGCTTCAACGGCACAAAGCACTTCCCTGGCAACGGCGTAATCCGCTACTGCGAAAGTATCGGCGTACAGTTCGGTCGCGACCTCAACGCTTACACAGCCATCGACCAGACTGTTTACAATATCTCTAACGTACCGACCGACCGCCAGTCGGCTCTCGACTCTTGCTTGCTCATCCTGAGCGACTGGTCGAACGCGCTCACACTCGACCCGAAAGAAATCGACGAGGAGCGTGGCGTTATCCACGAGGAGTGGCGTCTGCGCACATCGGCTTCAAGCCGCATGTTCGAGCGCAACCTGCCGAAACTTTACCCGGGCTCTAAGTATGGCGTGCGCTATCCTATCGGCTTGATGTCGGTCATCGACAACTTCAAGCCTAAAGAGCTGCGCGACTACTACGAGAAGTGGTATCACCCGACAAACCAGGCTATCATCGTAGTGGGCAACGTCGACGTGAAGTACACCGAGAACAAGATTAAGGAGCTCTTCGGCTCGTTCAAGAACCCGGAGAACCCAGCTCCTATCGTTGACGAGCAGGTGCCTAACAACGCTGAGCCTATCGTTATCATCGACAAGGACAAGGAGCAGCAGACCAACAACGTAGAGCTCTTGATCAAGCACGACGTGTTCCCGGCTTCTGAGAAGGGCAACCTCAGCTACCTCATCTACAACTACGCTAAGCAGGCTGCCATGACTATGCTCAACAACCGCTTGAAGGAGAAGGCTCTCGATCCGGAGTGCCCGTACGTAGCCGCTGGAGCTAACGACGGCACATTCATCTTCGCCAAGACTAAGGACGCCTTCAACCTCTCGGCTTTTCCGAAGGACCTCAGCAAGACAGCCGCTGCGCTTAAGGCTGCCTACACAGAGGCTCTGCGCGCCGCTCGCTTCGGCTTCACAGCTACAGAGTACGCACGTTTCCAGGAGGACTACAAGAGCTCGCTCGACAAGATGTACAGCAACAAGGACAAGCGTCCGAACAGCCAGCTCTATCGCGACCTCGTGGACAACTTCCTCGAAGGCGACCCAATGCCGTCTATCGACTTCGAATACCAGGCTATGAGCCAGATCGTACCGGCTATGCCTGTTGAGGTGGCTAACCAGATGATGGCTGAGCTTGTGCCGGCTAACGACTCGAACCTCATCGTGCTCTCGTTCCTGAACGAGGCTGAGGGCAATGTTTACCCGACTGAGGCTGAGCTGCTCGGCGCTGTCAAGGACGCACGCAACGCTAACATCGAGGCTTACGTGGACAACGTGAAGAACGAACCGCTCATCACCACTCTCCCGAAGGCTGGCAAGGTGAAGAAGGAAGTGAAGAACGAGAAGCTCGGCTACACCACTCTCACTCTCTCTAACGGCGTTGTCGTAAACCTCAAGAAGACCGACTACAAGAAGGACCAGGTGCTCCTCAACGGTCGCGGCGAGGGTGGCACCACACTCTATGGCGCAAGCGACTACGCTAACCTCCAGCTCTTCAACGACGTTATCAGCTACAGCGGACTCGGCGCATTCTCTTCTACAGAGTTGCAGAAGGCTCTTGCCGGCAAGATTGCCAACGCTGACCTCTCACTCGGACAGCTCTCTACAAACGTGTCGGGCAACTCTACACCGAAGGACGTGGAGACAATGCTCCAGATGGTATACCTCTACTTCACAAGCATCAACAAGGACCAGAAGTCGTTCGACAACCTCATGCAGCAGCTCGAGGTATCGCTGAAGAACCGCGAAATCAATCCTGACATAGCATTCAGCGACTCTATACAGGCTACTATCTACGCTCACAACCCACGCGTTGCGCCGATGACTATCGACCGCTTGAAGGACGTGAACTACGACCGTATCCTCCAGATTGCCAAGGAGCGCACCGCTTCGGCTAAGGGCTGGGTGTTCAACATCGTGGGCAACTACGACGAGGAGACAATCCGTCCGCTCATCTGCCAGTATCTCGGCGCACTGCCAGCTAAGGGCAAGGTTATGAAGAGCAAGCGCGAACTCAATCCGGTTAAGGGTGTTGTGGAGAACACATTCAAGCGCAAGCAGGAGACTCCGAAGGCAAACTCTATCATGCTCTGGTTCAACGACGAGATGCCATACACACTGAAGAACGCTCTCTGCTGCGACATCGCAGGTCAGGTGCTCTCTATGGAATACCTCGACAAGATTCGCGAGAAGGAAAGCGCCGCTTACTCAGTAGGCGCTTACGCAAGCGCTGACCTCGGTGCCGACAACTACCGCATGTTCCAGATCGTTGCTCAGTGCCCGATGAAGCCTGAGAAGAAGGACATAGCAATACGCATCCTCAACGACGAGGTGAAGACTATCGAGAACACTTGCGACGCTGCCAAGTTCCAGAAGTGCAAGGAGTTCATGGTTAAGCAGAACGGTGACCGCGTGAAGACAAACGGCTTCTGGCTCGGCGTGCTCTTCGATAGCTACCACTACGGCTACGACGGCTACACCGACTACTCAAGCACTCTTGAGGCACTCACTACTCAGGACATCTGCAACTTCATGAAGGAGTTCAACAAGGCTGGCAATCACATCACCGTGACTATGCTGCCGGAGGAATAATCCGCCACGAACAGAAATAATTAAGACACAATAGGAAAGCATTGTTTGCCCGTTTGGGCAAGCAATGCTTTTTTTTATCACTAATCACTAAACAACCTTAAAAATGCGGTTATTAATCAATAAATAGCATAATTATAATGTGAAAACACACTGAAATTGAAGATTTCTGATTAAATTTGCAGCTAAAAATAATAAGTTTAAGAAGAATGAAAAATAAGTTTGCAGCTTTTGCCATGCTGTTCATGGCGGTTTTTACACTCGCATCGTGCCTTAATGACGACACCGACTACGTGTACACCGACGACAGCGCCATCACATCATTTTCGGTGACGGGAGCAAAACGATATATCCATACAAAGACGAAAAAAGGCGATAAGGATAGCGTTTATACAATCTCTTCATCGTACACAAGCTACAAATTCGTCATCGACCAGAACAACAACACCATCTACAATCCCGACTCACTGCCGTGCGGTATAGACGCGAAGAAACTCGTGTGCAACGTGTACGGACTCAACTCGATGACGGTGTACATCAAGAACCTCAAGGACGATAATGTAGAGATTGTGAGCAACACCGACTCGCTCGACTTCTCGGAGGAGCGCGAGCTGAAGGTGATGAGCAATTCGGGCAAATTCCTACGCACATACAAGGTGAAAGTGAACGTGCACAAGGAGCAAGCAGACTCGTTCTTCTGGGCTCCCATGACAAAGAACACAGACATTGAGCAGCTCCAGAACGTGAAGACCTGCGCCATAAAGACAGCTGAGGGCAAGGACCGACTCTTCCTCTTCGGTACGGACGGCAACAACACAAAGCTGTACGTGATGAACAACGGACAGACTTGGACAGCTGCCACACCTAAGCTAAACGATGCAGTCCTCACATTCGACGCGAATGTCTGCAAGAGCATCGTGACAAAGAACGAAAAGGTGTACATCTGCAACGCCGGCAACATCCTATGCACCACTGACGGCAACACATGGGAACAGACCGGTGGCGCTACTACCGTCAAGACACTCGTAGCTGCAAGTCCGCTGCGCCTCTATGGATACAACGCAGAGGGCAGCCTGCTCGCTTCTGACGACAATGGTGCTACATGGACACCGGCTACCATCGACAGCGACGCTTCGTTCCTGCCGACAAGCAACCTATCGTACACCTGCACAGCACTGCGCACCAACAGCAACAGCTACCGCGTGACTATATACGGCACAACAGCAACAGGCGCAATGGCAATATGGGGCAAAGTGGACGAAGGCAACAAGTATAGCGAGAACCAGCCGTGGGCATACTACGAGGTGTCGACAGAGAACAAAAACGTCCTCCCGAAGCTCAACAACATGAGCGTAGCAACATACGACGGCAAGACATACGCCCTCGGCACACCCGACGGCATGAACGATAGCAATGCAAGCCTCTACAGCTCTAAGGACGGCGGACTGACTTGGGCAAAAGACACAACACTCACCGTTCCGACAGAGATAACATCCAACAAAGAGAATGCGTCGAACACGCCGAACATGGCACTCACCGTAGACAGCAGCAACTTTATCTGGATAGTAAATGCAACAGAAGGCAACACGTGGCGCGGAAGAATAAACCGCCTCGGCTGGAAAAAAGAACAGACTGATTTTACTGAATAATGAAGAAAATCCTCACCATCCTCATACTCTCCCTGATGTTTGTGTCGGCAAAGGCACAAACCGACGAGGAGTACCGCATGGAGATAGGTGCGGGAGTAGGGCTGGTGGCGTACGAAGGCGACTTCAACGGTAGCGTGCTGAGCAATATGCAGTTCGGTGGGTCGGTAGTGTTGCGACGCGTATTCAACCCGTACATGGGGCTGAAGATGTCGGCAATGTACGGCAAACTGACGGGGGCATCAAAGGATGTAAAGACATATTACCCCGACTTCGTAAACAATCCATACTCATTCAGCAATACGCTCATAGACGCCAGCGTCACCTACGAATACAACTTCTGGCCATACGGCACCGGACGCGACTACCGCGGAGCGAAACGCTTCACACCGTTCATCTTCGGCGGACTGGGTGCTACGTTCGTCACCGGTGGTGGCAAGAACGTCTTCACAGCGAATGTGCCACTCGGCTTGGGCGTGAAGTACAAGATAGGACCACGTCTGAACCTCGGACTCGAATGGGCAGTACACTTCTCGCTGAGCGACAAGCTCGACGGCGTGAAAGACCCTTACGGCATAGAAAGCAGCGGACTCTTCAAAAACACCGACTGCTACTCAGCCCTACAACTCACACTGACGTACAGCTTCATGGCGAAATGCCGCACCTGCCACAACGCTGATGAATAAAAGCCCCTCCCAACCCTCCCCGTCGGGGAGGGCTTAGTTAGCCAAGGCTTAAAAGGCTCAAGAAAGCTTAGAAAATAGTCCGTCAAGGCTTAGAAAGGCCTAAGAAGGCTTAGTTCGGCTTAAACGCACCCTTAAAAAGGCTTAGTTCGGCTTAGAAAAAACAAAGAATATGACACAACTCGATACAACCAACATACCCCAGCACATCGCCATCATCATGGACGGCAACGGACGCTGGGCTGCAGAGCAAGGCAAACCGCGCAGCTACGGCCACCAGGCTGGAGTAGACGCTGTGCGACGCATCACATCGGAGTGTACACGTCTCGGCGTGAAGTACCTCACGCTCTACACCTTCTCTACCGAGAACTGGAACCGACCCGCAACGGAAGTGGCTGCACTTATGGGACTCGTGCTAACATCGCTTGAGGACGAGATATTCATGAAGAACAACGTGCGCTTTCAAGTAATCGGCGACATCGAACGCCTGCCGAAGGAAGTGCAGCAGAAGTTGCAGGAGACAATGGAGCATACGGCAAACAACTCTGCAATGACGATGGTTGTAGCACTCAGCTACTCGTCGCGCTGGGAGATTGTGAAAGCTACGCAAGAGATTGCAGCCGACCTCGCTGCGGGCAAGATTGCCGCTACGGACATCAACGAGCAACTCATCTCGGAGCACATGACCACAAGCTTCATGCCCGACCCCGACCTGCTCATACGCACCGGTGGCGAACAGCGCATCAGCAACTACCTGCTCTGGCAGATAGCATACTCAGAACTCTACTTCTGCGACACCTTCTGGCCCGACTTCGACGAGGAAGGCTTACACAAAGCCATCGCCGACTATCAGCGACGCCAGCGACGCTTCGGCAAAACAGAAGCGCAAGTAGAGGCTGAACAAAGCCCCTCACAACCCTAACAGCCCCTCCCAACCTTAACAGCCCCTCCCAACCTTAACAGCCCCTCCCAACCCTCCCCGTCGGGGAGGGCTTTGTTAGCCAAGGCTTAGAAAAAACAGCCAAGGCTTAAGAAGGCTTAAAGAGGCTTAGTTCGGCTTAGAAAACAGCCAAGGCTTAAGAAGGCTTAAAGAGGCTTAGTTCGGCTTAAACGCACCCCTAATAAGGCTTAGAAAGGCTTAAACGCTGCCTTCAGCCAATAATAATCAGAAAAAGAACAATCAAAAGAAAACGATGAATATAATAAAGGTGTTGACAACAGCCTGCATCCTTGTAAGCAGCTTCGCAGCCCAAGCGCAGGACAAGATTACATACCCCGACATCTCGTATGCAGGAAACCCGCGCACTGTAACACTCGGCGGACTCGCCGTTTCAGGAGCCGAAGGCTACGAGGACTACATGCTCACGGGTATCTCCGGACTCACCGTCGGACAACAGATCGAACTGCCTGGCGAGGCTATCACAGATGCTGTGAAGCACTACTGGAAGTATGGACTCTTCTCAGAGGTATCTATATCCGTCGACTCGCTCGTGAACGACAAGGCTTATCTGCACATACACCTGCAGATGCGCCCACGCGTATCTACCATCAACTACGTCGGACTGAAGAAGTCGGAGCGTACGGACATGGAGGAGAAGCTCGGACTGCTCAAGGGCGCACAGATAACACCTAACATGATCGACCGCGCGAAGATTCTCGCTAAACGCTATTTCGACGAGAAAGGCTTCAAGAACGCCGACATACAGATCGTGCAACGCGACGACGTGGCTAACAAAAACCAGGTGATACTCGACGTCATCATCGATAAGAAGCAGAAGATGAAGGTGCGCGACATCTTCATCGAGGGTAATAGCGCACTGGCTACAAGTAGCATTAAGGGTAACATCATAAAGAAAGGTGTGTTCAAGGAGACTCACGAGGCTGGCAAGATGGCTACACTTCTGAAGTTCAAGAAGAAGTACACACCGGAGCGTTGGAAGAACGACAAGCAGAAGCTCATCGAGAAGTACAACGAGCTGGGCTACCGCGACGCATACATCGTGAGCGACACAGTGTGGAACGTGGACGAGAAACACGTCAGTATGCGCGTGAAGGTGGACGAAGGCAAGAAGTACTACGTGCGCAACATCACATGGGTGGGCAACACCGTGTACAACACCGACTACCTCGCTGCCGTGCTCGGCATGAAGAAGGGCGATGTCTACAACCAGAAGCTTATGAACAAGCGACTCACCGAAGACGAGGACGCTGTGGGCAACAACTACTGGAACAACGGCTACCTCTTCTACTCGCTCCACCCGACAGAGGTGAACATCGTGGGCGACTCTATCGACCTCGAGATGCGTATCTTCGAAGGTCCGCAGGCACACATCAACCACGTACGCATCAACGGCAACGACCGCCTGTACGAGAACGTGGTGCGTCGCGAACTGCGTACCAAGCCGGGCGACCTCTTCTCGAAGGAAGCCCTGCAGCGTTCGGCTCGAGAGATTGCATCAATGGGACACTTCGACCCAGAGAAGATAAACCACGACGTGAAGCCCGACCCTGAGAACGGAACCGTAGACATCAACTGGGATCTCGTACAGAAGTCGAACGACCAGATTGAGTTCTCGCTCGGATGGGGACAGACTGGCGTAATCGGACGCATCGGCTTGAAGCTCAACAACTTCTCTATGCGCAACCTCTTCGGCAAGAACAAGGAGCGCCGCGGATTCCTGCCAGTAGGCGACGGCGAGGTGCTCTCTATCGGCGCACAGACCAACGGTACATACTACCAATCGTACAACATGTCGTACTCTACCAACTGGTTCGGAGGCAAACGACCGATACAGTTCTCCGTAGGTGCCTACTTCTCAAAGCAGACTGACGTGTCGAGCAACTACTATAATAGTGGTTACTTCAACAACTACTATAACTATATGTACGGCTACGGCAACTATAACGGCTACAACAACTACGAGAACTTCTACGACCCCGACAAGTACGTGAAGCTGTTCGGCTTCTCGCTCGGATGGGGCAAGCAGCTGCGCTGGCCAGACGACTTCTTCCAGTTGTCGCTCTCGCTGCAGTACACACGCTACATGCTGAAGAACTGGAGCTACTTCCTCATGACCAACGGCAACTCTAACAACCTCAACCTCAGCATACAGCTCTCGCGCAACTCTACCGACAACCAACTCTTCCCACGTCGCGGATCGGAGTTCGCAGCATCGCTCACAATAACTCCGCCATGGTCGGCATGGGACGGCAAGGACTACAAGAACCTCGCCAACGACTCGAAGTCGGCCAACTACAACCGTGAGCAGCAGGAGAAGTATCGTTGGGTAGAATACCACAAGTGGAAGTTCAAAGGACGCATGTTCACCGCCCTCACAAGCGGACAGAAGTGCTTAGTGCTCATGGCTCGACTCGAGTTCGGCTTGCTCGGCTCGTTCAACAAGTGGAAGAAGTCGCCGTTCGAAACCTACTACATGGGTGGTGACGGTATGACAGGCTACTCTACATCATACGCCGAAGAGACTATCGGTCTGCGCGGTTACGAGAACGGATCGCTCACTCCTTACGGCCAGGAAGGCTACGCCTACGACCGCATGACACTCGAGCTGCGCTACCCGTTCCTGCTCGGCAACACCACCATCTACGGTCTCGGATTTATCGAAGGCGGTAACGCATGGACAGAGACACGCAAGTTCAACCCATTCGACATGAAGCGCTCTGCCGGTGTCGGCCTGCGCATCTACCTGCCGATGGTTGGTCTCATGGGTATCGACTGGGCTTACGGCTTCGACAAGGTATTCGGAAAAAAGGGAGGATCGCAGTTCCACTTCATACTCGGTCAGGAATTCTAAAAATAAAACAGAAAACAAATGAAGAAGTTCTTATTAATATGCCTCATCACGCTCACAGCAGCAATGACGGCAAGCGCACAGAAGTACGCACTCCTCGACATGGAGTACATTCTGAAGAACATCCCAGCCTACGAGCGCGCCAACGAACAGCTCAATCAGGTGTCGAAGAAGTGGCAGGCAGAAGTGGAAGCCCTCAACACCGAGGCTTCCACAATGTACAAGAACTATCAGAACGAGATGGTATTCCTCTCACAGGAGCAAAAGAAAGCTCGCCAGGAGGCAATCATGAAAAAAGAGAAGGATGCCAGCGACCTCAAACGCAAGTACTTCGGACCAGAAGGCGAACTCTTCAAGAAGCGCGAGAGCCTTATGTCGCCTATTCAGGAGGAGATATACACCGCCGTCAAGGAGATAGCAGAGCTACGCGGCTACTCGCTCGTGCTCGACCGCTCAAGCGACACTGGCGTTATCTACGGCTCACCGAAGGCTGACATCAGCAACGAAGTACTCCAGAAGTTAGGCTACGCCAACTAAAGAGTTTTTGAGTTTTCAAAGGCTTAGAAGGCTTAAAGAGGCCTAAAAAGGCTTAGTTAGCAGTTCCCCCAAAGCCCTAAAGAGGCTTAGAAAGGCTTAGTTCGGCTTAAAGAGAATAATTAATAACAAAAAAATAAAAGCAAAAATGAAGAAATTGATTTTAATGCTTATGTTGTTCATGCCAATGGCAACATTCGCACAGAAGTTCGGTCATGTAAACGCACAGGAAGTCATGGCTTCAATGCCAGAGTTCATCAAGGCTCGTGGCGAGGTAGAAGCACAGGCAAAGCAGTACGACAACGACCTCAAGGCAATGCAGGAAGAAATGCAGCGCAAGTACGAAGATTACGAGAAGAACAAGTCTACAATGAACGAGACAAAGCGTCATGAGACAGAAGAAAGCCTCTCTCAGATGTATCAGAAGATACAGCAGTCGGCTCAGGACAACCAGCAGGCTCTCGGCAAGCTCCAGCAGGACAAGATTGGTCCTATCACAAACAAGCTCGTTGAAGCAATCAAGGCTGTAGGCAAAGCAGGTGGCTATGTCTACATCATGGACACAACAAGCGGCATCCCTTACATCAGCGAGACACTTAGCAAGGACGTTACAGCTGAAGTTAAGGCAGAGCTCAACAAGACAAAGTAAGACGTTACAATAAATCATAGTAGCCATTACTAACGATGCCTACTATGATTTATACCATTCAAATAACAACAATATAAAGCAGCAATAAACATGAAGAAATTGTTCTTTCTCATCGTCCTCGGCGTACTGTCGCTCACAGCAGGCGCTCAGACACGCTTCGGCTATTTCAGCTATGAAGAAGTTCTCAAATCAATGCCCGACTATGTATTGGCACAGCGTAGCATCGACGATTTGCGAGTGAAGTACGACGCTGAATTGAAGCGCGCCGAAGAGGAGTTCAACAGTAAATACGAGGAGTTCCTCGAAGTACAGAAAGACCTCGTACCTGCCATTCTGCGCAAGCGTCAGGCAGAGCTCCAGGAGATGATGCAGAAGAACATCAACTTCAAGAACGAGTCGAAGCGTCTGTTGCAGCAAGCAGAAACTGATGCCTTTGCTCCCGTTAAGGTGAAGCTCAACGAGGCACTCACAAAGGTCGGTCAGGCAAAAGGCTATGCCTTCATCCTCAACACCGACGGCAACGCTTGCCCTTACGTAAACCCGGAAATGGGCGAGAACGCAACAGAGTTTGTCAAAGAAGCACTGAACGCAAAACAGTAAGAGCTACTACATAAAACACAAAGTAGTAAAAGCTGCTACATATTAGAAAGACAGAAGATTGATAATTGAAAATGCAGACGATCATAAACCAAATGGTGGTCATACGTTTCAATTATCAATCTTCTGTTTATAAGCCAATTATCTATAATCAATTCTTAATAAATGATTAATATGCCATTCCCCTCTTCTCCTGGTCCTATCGGTGTTTTCGACTCTGGCTATGGTGGACTCACCATCCTACACGGCATCCGTCAGCTCCTCCCACAGTACGACTATATGTATCTTGGCGACAATGCACGTGCTCCCTACGGTTCGCGCTCGTTTGAAGTGGTCTATCAGTTCACACGCCAAGCCGTGCTGAAGCTCTTCAGCATGGGATGTCACCTCGTCATACTGGGCTGCAACACAGCTTCGGCTAAGGCACTACGCAGCATTCAACAACGCGACCTGCCTATGCTCGACCCCAACCGCCGCGTACTTGGCGTAATACGTCCCACGGCAGAAGAGGTTGGCAACCTCACAAAGACGCGCCACGTGGGCATCCTCGCCACAGAAGGCACAATCAAAAGCAATTCGTATAAGATAGAAATACAGAAGCTATTCCCCGATGTAGAGGTTACGGGAGTAGCATGTCCGCTTTGGGCGGCGATAGTAGAGGCAGGCGAGGCAGACTCGCCAGGTGCCGACTACTTCGTAAAGAAGCGCATCGATCAGCTCATGCGCAAAGACTCACTCATCGATACTGTCATACTCGGCTGCACTCACTACCCACTGCTTATGAGTTCGGTGGTGAAGAACGTGCCCGACGGTGTGCGCATAATGGCGCAAGGCACCTACGTAGCCGACTCCTTAGCCGATTATCTCAATCGCCATCCCGAGATGGAACAGAAACTGACGAAAGGCGGAACATGCCGCTATTTCACAACCGAAAGCGAAGAGCGCTTCCGCGAAACAGCACGCATATTCCTGCATGAAGACGTAAATGTGCAGCATGTGGAGGTGGTGTAATGGGGGTGAGATGGTGAGATGGTGAGGTGTTGAGATATGTACTATTGTCAACATCTCACCATCTCACCATCTCACCATCTCACCACCTCAACCTTTCACCACCTCACCATCTCAACACCTCACCATCTCAACATCTCACCCTCTCTGCACCTCGTCCATCACTCTGAGCCAGTTGCCGCCCCATATCTTCGCCATATCCTCTTCCGAGTAGCGTCGGCGCAGCAGCTCCTTAGTGAAGTTTATCAGTTCAGAAGCATCGGCAAGTCCGGGCACGCCGCCGTCACCATCGAAGTCGGTTCCAAGTCCAACGTGGTCGATACCCATTACGCTTATAGCGTGCTCAAGATGCTCCATAGCGTCAGTGATGCAAGCCCTGCCGTCGGTGCGCAGGAACCCATTGTATAGCGTTATCTGACACACACCGCCCTTTGCAGCAAGCGCACGCATTTGGTCGTCAGTCAGGTTGCGTGGCACATCACACAACGCCTTGCTGTTGCTATGAGAGCAAACGATAGGCTTTGTCGAAATGTCGAGCGCATCGTAGAATGACTTCTCGCCGGCGTGACTCATGTCCACCATCACTCCCAGGCGGTTCATCTCGCGTATCACCTCTGCGCCGAACGCCGATACACCGCCGTGAGTGTTGAGCGTGTGGCGTGCCGAGTCGCATATCTGATTGTCGCCATTGTGACACAGAGTAATGTAGACGATGCCACGGTCGGCAAAGTGCTGCACGTTATGCAAGTCGTTCTCTATCGCCAAACCGTTTTCTATACCGATCATCAGCGATTTTCGTCCCTCACGCTTGTTGCTTAGCAAGTCCTCACGGTTGCGAGCAAGGGCGATGTAGCGCGAATCGCTAAGCACAATCTCATCAATCTTGTCGAAGATAAGGTCAGCATAAGCCTTCGGTGTGTCCACGGGGAACGGTGCCACATCAGCGAAAGTCTCCCCAGGTTTCGGTTGTGGCAGATACGCCACCATTGTCACAGCGTCCGTTCTGCCCTCGTTCATCTTATGCAAGTCGTAGAGCACTTTAGGGTCACGCTGCTCGAAGCACACGCCTTGTGGGAAGAACATCGGCGTATCGCAGTGTGAGTCGAGCGTGAGGTTACGTTGGTGGAACAGCTTCGCGCGTCGCATCACGTCGCCCTCTTCCACGAGCCACTTGAAGAGCGGCAATCCGTCCTCACCGAGCCACTCCGGGTGCCATTGCACACCGAGCACCGCCTTGTGTTCGTTGCTCTCTATAGCCTCAACCACACCGTCTAACGCTCGCGCCGTTATCTTGAAACGCTCGCCAGGTGCAGCCACGGCTTGGTGGTGGAACGAGTTGACGAATATCCTCTCCTCCTTATATATATTATAAAGCACACTACCCTTCTCTATCTCCACCGTGTGCGTAGGCTCCGAGCGGTCGGCATCCTGCGAGTGCTTATAGTTGGTAGGCTCGTGCGATATGTCCTGGTGTACACGTCCGCCGAGTGCCATGGCGAGAGTCTGCACGCCACGGCAGATGCCTAACATCGGTATATGTCGGTCGAACGCCAAGCGTGTTATGAGCAGCTCTGGCAGATCGCGCACGTTGTTTATGTTATGCAACGCTGGCGACGGTTCCTCGTCAGCCCACAGCGGATTGAAGTCGCCACCACCCGTGAGCAACAGCGCATCAATCGTTTCGAGCGTATCGAGCAGCACGTTGCGGTCAGCCACTGGCGGAATGAGCACGGGCGTACCTCCTGCTGCTATAATCTGATGATAGTAGCGGTCGCGCACCGTCGCGTCCACCCCCTCGTAGTTGGTTGTGATACCTATGATTGGCCGCCTGCTTGTCTGTGGCTTATTGTCGTAGAAGTAGGCGAGTTGAGTGTTTAGGTTGAATGATTTCATGCTTGGTTGGATGATTTCATGCTTATAAAAATATTCCCACAGAGTTCGCAGAATACATTGTCTGTCGAACGTCCACCCCGTTGTAGGCTGTACGCTCTGTGTGTATTATGCAATCTCTGTGGGAGACGTTTCTACTCTTAATTCTGTCGAACAACGAAGTGTTATTCCTCGTTCTTTTCCTCCATGTGCACCGGTATCTCGCGCTTGATGCTTTGGTCGAGCGAGATGAGTGTTTCTGTAGACACCACGCCCGGAATCATCTGCATCTTGTTATTGAGCAAGTCCATGAGCTGTTCGTTGTCGCAAGCATACACCTTTAGCAACATTGTGTACGGACCAGTTGTGTAGTGACACTCCACGATTTCCGGTATGTCGAGCAACTGCTTCACTACATCCTTGTACATACTTCCGCGCTCCAGATTGAGTCCTACGTATGTGCATGTGCTATAGCCAACGCTCTTAGGATTCACTTCAAAGCCGCTGCCTACGATTACGCCACCCTGTATGAGGTGTTGTACACGCTGATGAATTGCAGCACGTGATACACCACACTCTGCTGCTACATCTTTGAATGGAATTCGGGCGTTCTTTGATAGAATACTAAGTATCTTTCTGTCAAGATTATCAATTTTGTCCATCTTCTATTAATGAAATTTTGTCTATGATTACAATTTGTCAGCAAAATTATACATTTTACTTGAGATAATCAACACATAGACCTTTCTTTTTTAGTTTTTTAGTACAAAACGATAGCTGTCGCTTTCATATTTGACATTTTCCACTCACAATGATCTACTGTGCAATGATGTGTACATCCCTCTGTGGGAACGGTATCTCGATGTTATGCTCGTTGAGTGTGTTGTATATAGCCTCCTTCACCTGACCGGTCTTACTGAATTTCTCCTCCACGAGCACCCAGTATGTCACGAATAGGTTCACCGAGTTGTCTCCGAACTCGTCGAACACCACGCTCACGGGTCGTGTTGTGTCGATTATGTCTCTTCCGTCGGAAGCCTTCTCTTCGAGGTTGTTCACCGCTTTGATGAGCATCTGTCGCACCTCTTCCACGTTCGAACCGTATGCCACACCCACCGGCACCTTCACCCATTCGTACGAGTGGTTGCGTGTGATGTTCTTGAAGTTCTTGCTGAAGAGCGAGCTGTTGAGGAATGCTATCACGCATCCGTCGCCCGTAATGATCTGCGTGCTCTGGTATGTGATGCTATCCACCTTTCCGCGTATGCCGTCGCACTCGATGTAGTCGCCCACACGCACACGTCCTGTCATCAGCGAAATGCCGTAGAAGAAGTTCTCGAGCAAGTCCTTCATGGCGAAGCCCACACCTGTTGCCAAGCCAGCCGAGATAACGGAGATTGCGGTCGATGGTATCTTCAGCATCTTTATCGAGATGATGAAGTACAGACCCCAGCAGCAGATGGCTATTATGTTGTTGGCGAGCGTGAAGTTCGGCTTGCCGTTCACCACCACCTTCGACTTATGATACTTGTGGTAGAGCGACTTCACGAGATAGTTGATGTATCTGAACAGGAAGAACTGCGACAGCACCATCACCATCTTGCCTATCGACAGCTGCACCACTCCCGTCACGTTCAGGAAGTTGAACATGAATATATTCCACACCGTAGCGGTCAGGTCGAACACATCTGCCGCCCACCATATAGACAGCAGCAGGGAGAACACGCTGAGCATTGGCACCAGTGCCATGTACACGAAGTCGTAGAACCACGTCACATTGATATGCTTGTTGTGACTTATAGTTATGATGCTGAGCATCGAGCCTTTCTTCGCTTTCTCCGCGTCAGCCTCCGAGTGTATCTTGTGCGCCAGGTAGCGTTTCTCATACTGTGCCAACATGTCGTAGACGCATGTTATGGTCTGTATGCAACTCAGCTGGAACATCCACCAGATGAGCACCTGCACCGCAAGCAGCACGTAGCCATACAGTGCCGAAGCCGTAGAGAACACCATTATCGCCAGCGATATCCACGTATAGAATATGTCCGAGCGCGGGATATTGGCGTTATGGCGCTTCACCACACGCCACTGCCACACGGTGAACGCGAGCAGTATCGGTGGGAATATCAGCATCACGAGGTTGTTCGGAATGAATATGATGCGGAATGTGATGACGATGAACGACATCAGCATTATCGGGGCATAGATTCTAAAACCGCTCTTTATCTGTTCGCCTGGCAGGCGCACTAACAGCGAGAAGAAGATAGCGCATAGCAGCCAGGCGTACTCGATGAGCAGCTTCGATGCCATGAGGAAGAAGTTGTGGTACATGAACGTGCGTGCCACCATCACCGACACGGCGAAGATGAGCATAGCCACAAACAGTATGAGGCACACCTTTTTCTTCATAAACGCCTCTGTACGATAACGCTTTGGTACGAGCCAGCGCACCAGCACGTTGCTCAGCATACCAGCAATGAGCATATACAGCAGCACGAAGACGCTCAGACCGCCCACAATCGGACCGCGCCATTGCGAGTAAACCTTGCGTTCGCCGCCGTTGGCAATCTTCACTTTCTCCTCGTCGTACTTCTCGTTCACGTCAGCCTTAGCCGAGCGATACTGCATCGGCATGTTCTTCACTATCTCCAGATAGCTCTGGTCGCCATTTACGAATATCGTGTGCTGAATGTCGTTATAGCGTAGTATGGCGTAGTCGTTCATCTTCTTCAGCTTCGCCGACATGCGCTGATAGTGCTGTTCGTCCTTCTCCACGTTGTTGCGCATGTTCTGCAGATTGCGTGCCAAGGCGGTGGCATAGTCCAGGCACGCCTTTCTGTCGTGCAGCCCCTGCCCGTCGAGCATGAACGGCAGCTTGCGTTGCTTGCCGTTCTTGTCCATTATATATTTCGGTGGTTGTTGTCCCTGCTTTGCCTGCCCCATACGCTTCATCGATGGTGGAATCATGCTCAGCGTCTCTATGAGGTACTTGTATCGCGTCAACTCCGCATCCATACGCTTCATAATATTGTTGTATGGCATACTGCGTTTGTTAAATTCGCGATACATCTCCGTCGCCTCATGGCAGGCGTAGGTCATATCGAACGTGAAGTCTTGCTTCTGCGAATAGAGCATCAGTGCCACCTGATCGCTACGCTGCATCAGTGTCACCATCTGTTTATGCTGCTGCTCGGTGTACATCTTATAGCGTGCCATACTATTGCGCTGTTCGTAGAACGCTGTTTCCAGCTCTGCGCGCAGCACCGACAGCGTCGAATTTAGGTTTTTCTCTTTCAGCACCGCACCGGCACTGATCGACACGCACAACATAATCAAAAGACATGCCAGGCGCTTAAAGAATCTCATGCTCATAATCTCTCTTTTATCTGTAATTGCTTTTTAATATGTTTATGCGTGCAAAAATACGTCTTTTTTCCGAATATTCAAAACTCAAAATTCAAAACTCGCTTATACCATAGCTTGCACGCCTAATGTGCTAAGCACTGCTGTGGCTACAGCTACTATCAGTTTCAGTATTGTTCTCCAAGTGTCTTTGTTCATATTTTTCATGGTATTTTGTATGTGGTATTATTATAGGTTGTTTTTGTGTTTTATAGTAGTGGGCGTGGCATTATCACCACGCCCACTCTCTTGTTCTATTCCTTAGTCACATCAGCACGCTTAATGCTCTTATACTGTTCGAGCTCCGCAAACTTGATGCCTGCAAGCATCGGCTTCACGTTCTTACCCAGCACTGGGTCCTTGTAGGTTTCCGGATAGAAACGCACACGTGCGCCAACGATGCTGTTCTTTATACTAAAGGTATTCAGATCCGCACAGCCTCGCGATCTCAAGCTCACGCGGAACGTGCCCAAGCCCATAATCTTCACCGGCTTCGAGTTGAGCAGCTCGTTCTTCATCACCTCGCCCAACTCTGTGAGCACTGCCAGGATGTCCGAGTACTTCACCGTACAGTTTGCCTGCATAATCTCTGCCAGCTTCTTCAAGTCGACTGTCTCGCGATAAGCGGTGCGTGCATAGTAAAGACCCTTTGTTGCGTTTTTTGCTGTGCTCTGATAGATTTTGTAATTTACTGCCATAATGTGTTTTCCTTTCTTTTTTTAGATTTGGTTAATGTTTACTTTTGTGTTGTGTTCCGGATCACGTTTGCAAAGGTACAACCTTGCGCAAGCGATGTCAAGTATTTCGCTGTATTTTTTTATTTTCTCAATATTATTCTTTAACTTTGCACTCGCAACGGTTCGCAACGCTCCCACTTGAAACACCCTACCGGAGAGCTGTGCGATTAAAAGGGAATGGGGTGAGAGTCCCCGACTGTCCCGCAGCTGTGAGCCGCCCTTATCTACGGGCGCGAACGAGAGAACCACTGAAGCTATGCTTTGGGAAGGTGTTCGCGTCTGGGCGGCGAGTCAGAAGACCTGCCGAAACTCATTTGCCGATGGAGTCATCGCTGTGCGCCTCGCGGATTGGGCGCGTATGACCGCAACACTTACATTATATAAATAATATGAAGCACTTTACACTTTTTGTTTCTGCCCTCATCGGCGGAATGTTTCTAACTACATCTGTTTCTGCACAGCAGAAGGAGTACACCGACGGCGTGTTCATGCTCAACGAGGGATGGTTCGGCAATGAGAAGGCTACAATCAACTACCTCGACAAGGCTGGCAAATGGGAGTATCGCGTGGCTCTCGCTAAGAACAGCGAGACCTACGAGCTCGGCACAACGGGCTGCTACGCCACCATCGACGACGGCAAGATGTACATCGTGTCGAAGAAGAAGAGCGTTGCCGACAAGGAGGCTAACGACCCTACGCTCACCGTGTGCGACGCCAAGACTATGGAGGTGATCGCTCAGATCAACACTATCCTCAACGCCGACGGCACGGCGGCTGCCGACGGTAGAGCGTTCCTCCCCGTCAAGGAGCTTGGCAAGGGCTTCCTCAGCACTACCGAGGGTGTCTTCACGTTCAATCTCGACGACAACACCGTGGGCTCGCTCATCGCCGGCACCGACGGCTTGGCTAACAACCAGACGGGCAACATGGTGTACGCCGACGGCAAGGTGTATGCCGTTGACCAGCGTCGCGGTCTGCTCATCATCGACGCTGCCGAGGGCAAACTGCTCAAGACCGTGAACAACGAGGGCGAGGGTTCGTACAACTCTATCGTGCAGGCTAAGGACGGCTCTATCTGGCTCACCTGCAGCAACTTGACAAAGGCTGTTGCACACATCGTGAAGTTCAACCCGTCTGACTACTCTACCGAGACCGTCAACCTGCCCGAGGGCGTTTATCCTCCTACCAACAGCTGGGGCGCATGGAACCCCGACTGCTTCACGGCTTCCACCACCGAGAACGCTCTGTTCTGGAACGGTGCTACGGGCGACTGGGCGAACGGTCAGCACATCTACAAGTTCGATATCGACTCGCGCCAGACATCGCTCCTGCTCGACTTCACCGCTGCCGAGGAGAAGCCTTACGTCTATGGTGCTGCTTGCCGTATGAACCCCTATTCGGGCGACCTCTACCTGAGCGTAACCAAGGGCTCGGCGTGGGGCGACGAGTCGGAGCTGCGCGTCTACGACGCTACAACGGGCACAATGAAGCAGTCGTACCCTATGGAGAAGAACTTCTGGTTCCCGGAGATGCCGGTGTTCGCCATGAAGAGCACCACTGCCATCTCGTCGGTTGAGGACAACGCCGAGGTGCGCGAGGTGGCTCGCTACTCTATCGACGGCAAGCTGCTGCAGGGTGCGCAGAAGGGTCTGAACATCGTGCGCTACAGCGACGGAACTGTTAAGAAGGTCGTTGTTAAGTAAACATGCGCATACATTATATAATACTACTCTTTTTTATCGCTATATCGGCGCACGCCCAAACCTCACGTCTCGACTCCGTACACACGATTCGGGACGTGGCGGTTGTGGGCGTGCGTCCGCATTATCTCACCCCCTCGCAAACGCTCTCCGGTGCTGCGCTGCAGAATCTCTCCACCACGTCGGTCGCCGACGCGCTGAAGTATTTCTCGGGCGTGCAGATTAAGGACTACGGCGGACTGGGCGGACTGAAGACCGTGAACGTGCGGTCGCTCGGCTCGCAGCACGTGGGCGTCTACCTCGACGGCATACGCATCACCAACGCGCAGAACGGACAAATCGACCTCGGACGCTACTCGCTCTCGAACATGGAGTCGGTGGCACTCTACAACGCCAACCGCAACGAGCGACTGCAGTCGGCATCGGAGTATGCCTCGGCGGCTACGGTCTATCTGCAGACACGCCGACCCGACTCCACCGCGCTCGCCGTGGAATACGGCACGGGCTCGTTCGGCCTGCAGAAGCTGAAGGCGTACTTCTCTTTCAGGAACATTCTCTTCGTCGATGCCGAATACCAGCGCACGGACGGTGGCTATCCGTTCCGCTTCCAGTCGGCTTCGGAGGACACCGTGGGCAAGCGCCGCAACTCCGACATCAGCTTCTACCGTCTTGAGGCGGCTGGCTTCTACAAGGGCTTCACGACGCACGCCTACTTCTACAGCTCGGAGCGCGGACTGCCCGGACCGGTGGTGCGCCGACTCTCCGACCAGTGGGACTCTACCGACCGCCAGTGGGACCGCAACTTCTTCCTGCAGTCGACCTACCGCCACACGTGGGACCGCTTCGCGCTGAAGACCAACCTGAAGTACGCATACGACTGGCTGCGCTATCTGCAAGACCCCTCTACCAACGCCGCCGCCATGCACTGCGACAACCACTACCGTCAGCAGGATCTGTACGCCTCTGTCTCCGCGGCGTGGAACTCCAGCTGGCTCTCACTCACGGCGAGCACCGACCTGCGCTGGAGCGACCTTACTACCAACGTCTACCGCTCGGCGTATGTCTACCGCCTCGACTCGAAGTCGCTGCTCTCTGCCATCGCTTCCTACCGCGGTTTCGAGGGCAACATCGCACTGCTCTATACGCACATCGGCGACCACTCGGCACGCTCCGCGCAGAGCGCAGCCACACTCTCGCGCCTCACGCCGATGTTCCTCGCCTCGTGGCACCGCCGCGCCTTCACCGTGCGTGCCTTCCACAAGCGCATCTTCCGCGCACCTACACTGAACGACCTCTACTACACGCTCGTGGGCAACGCGCAGCTGCGCCCCGAGTACACCTCGCAGTTCGACCTCGGTGTCGACTATAAGGACCGCCATCTGCACCTCGCCCTCGATGCCTACTACAACCGCATCGAGGACAAGATTGTGGCTATACCGATGAAGAGCCAGTTCCGCTGGTCTATGGTCAACTTCGGACTCGTAAAGTCGTTGGGACTCTCCGCCACTGCCGGCTACGACCGCACATGGGGCAAGTTCTCAGCCTCAGCCTCAGCCAACTACACCTGCCAGCGCGACCGCGACTACTCCTCGCCCCACGACCCGGAGTATCGCAACACCATACCCTACTCGCCCCTGCACAGTGCCTCCCTCATCGTCGACCTCGGCTACGACGGCTGGAGCCTCTGCACCTCGTGGCTATACACGGGCGACCGCTTCGCGCTCATCTCCAACAACCGCGACGACCTGCTGGGCGCGTGGCAGACCGTAGACCTGAAGCTGAACAAGCGTTTCCGCATACGTCGCCACTACGTGCAAGCCACCGTGGAGTGCAACAACCTCTGCGACTCGCGCCACGAGGTGGTGAAGCGCTACCCCATGCCCGGACGCAACTGGAAAGCCACGCTGCAGTGGCAGTTCTGAAGCCCGTGCGCTCGACCTCTTCTATCGCAGCCAGACCTGCGCCGACCTCCACAACCGAAACACCGGATTGTATCTCTACGGCAATCTGTATATCGCTGACGAGTTTATGCTCGAATGTCAGGCAAAGCAGTAAGACCCTCGCACTATCTATAGGAGGGTATAGCATCCTTGCTATACCCACGCAATCTGTAGGAGGGTATAGCATCCCTGCTATACCCACGCAATCTGCTGCGTACATGTGGCTGCGTGGAGATGGCTGCGGATGGCGTGGGGTGGCTGCGTGGAGGGCGTGTCAAAACTCCCAATATAAATAACTAAAAACTCGTTGTACG
>ERZ834722.1075-NODE-1075-length-27804-cov-4.805434_pt1 | contig 27804 bp, 20 predicted proteins | sample MGYA00519576_ERZ834722 | MGnify/ENA primary metagenome ERZ834722 (study PRJEB31850, sample SAMEA3708759) | human gut metagenome | biome: human gut; feature: human-associated habitat; material: faeces | place: China | collected 2014 ...
TTCGGCGGCCACGGCTACGAACCGCACCGGCATGATACCTACGCCATCGGCCAGACGATCGCCGGCGTGCAGAGCTTTCACTATCGCGGCGGACTCCAGCACAGCCTGCCCGGCGGAACGATGGTGCTTCATCCGGACGAAATACACGATGGCGAGGCGGGCACCGAGGCGGGGTTTCACTACCGTATGGTTTATATCGAACCGGCGCTGATCCAGAAGATACTCGGCGGCAGGCCACTACCGTTTATTCCCGACGGCTTGTCGGCGGATCCACGGCTACGTCGCGCCGCGCAACCGCTGTTGAAAGCGGTCACGGATACCTTTGAGCCGCTGGAGGAAGAGGACGCCCTGTACGACCTGGCGCAGACCCTGGCCGTTGTCGGCGGCCAACGTTCCCGTCGCCAGGCGTTTGATTATCAGGCGGCGGAGAGGGCCCGGGAGTATATCCATGCCTGTTTTATGCAGGATATGACCCTCGACATCCTGTCGCAGGTCAGCGGCCGGGACCGCTGGAGCCTGAGCCGGGATTTCAGAACGCTGTACGGCACCAGCCCGTGGCGCTACGTCATGATGCGCCGGCTCGATTTTTGTCGCCAGCGGATGCGCGCCGGGGAGCGTCTGGTGGATATTGCCGCCGACGCGGGGTTTGCCGACCAGAGCCACATGACGCGCCAGTTTATCAGCCGCTTTGGCCTCTCTCCGGGGCGCTGGCTGCGGGCGATCCGCGGCTAGCGCGGTTCAGGTTGCACAATCGTTCAAGCGTGACCGCGGCGAGGCGAACTATGCTGACTGCCTTTATCATAAGGAGACAGCCCATGTTTCAACTCGTTAATCTTGCTCATAAATTTTCCCTGTTCAGCGAACAATGGCAGCCCAAAGTGGTGGCTGAAATGAACGACTATCAGTTCAAGGTCGTGCGCATCGCCGGCGACTTTATCTGGCACAGCCACCCGGAAACCGATGAGACATTGATGGTGGTGGAGGGGGTATTGCGCGTGGACTTCCGCGACGGGCATGTGCTGGTGAAGGCCGGGGAGATGATCGTCGTGCCGCGCGGGGTGGAACATAAGACCTCGGCGGAGACGGAAGCGAAGCTGATGCTGATTGAGCCGCGCGGGGTGTTGAATACCGGCCACGAGGGCGGCGAGCGGACGGCGGTGAACGACGTTTGGATCTGATCCCTTTCCGGCGATAAAACGCCCCTCTTTCCGGCGGAAAGAGGGGCTGGGCGATTACTTCAGCTCGTCAACCATGGTGGTTGCCCGACCGATATAGTTGGCCGGGGTCATCGCTTTGAGACGCACTTTTTCCTCTTCCGGCAGGGCGAGGCTGTCAATAAACTGCTTCATCCCTTCCGCGTCCACGCGTTTGCCGCGGGTCAGCTCTTTCAGCTTCTCGTACGGTTTTTCGATACCGTAACGACGCATCACGGTCTGGATCGGCTCAGCCAGTACTTCCCAGTTGTGATCCAGTTCGTCCAGCAGGCGATCCTGGTTCAGCTCCAGCTTGCTGATCCCTTTGAGGGTGGACTGATAGGCGATCAACGCATAGCCGATGCCCACGCCGAGGTTACGCAGAACGGTGGAGTCGGTCAGGTCGCGCTGCCAGCGGGAAACCGGCAGTTTGCTGGCCAGGTGCTGCATGACCGCATTGGCCAGGCCGAGATTGCCTTCGGAGTTTTCGAAGTCAATCGGGTTCACCTTGTGCGGCATGGTGGAGGAGCCGATTTCCCCGGCGATGGTCTTCTGTTTGAAGTGGTTGAGCGCGATGTAGCCCCACACGTCGCGATCGAAGTCGATCAGAATGGTGTTGAAGCGCGCGATGCAGTCAAACAGCTCAGCGATATAGTCATGCGGCTCGATCTGCGTGGTGTACGGGTTCCACTGAATACCCAGCGAGGTAACGAACTCTTCGCTGAACTGATGCCAGTCGACTTCCGGGTAGGCGGCGATGTGGGCGTTGTAGTTACCCACCGCGCCGTTGATTTTACCGAGGATTTCCACCTGGTTCAGTTGACGATACTGCCGCTCCATACGGTAGGCGACGTTCGCCATCTCTTTACCCATGGTGGACGGCGTTGCCGGCTGGCCGTGGGTACGGGAGAGCAGCGGCACATCGCGATACTGGGTCGCCAGATCTTTTACCGCGTCAATCAGCTTGCGCCAGTAAGGCAGAACCACTTCGTCGCGGGCGGTTTTCAGCATCAGCGCGTGGGAGAGGTTATTAATGTCTTCAGACGTACAGGCGAAGTGAATAAACTCTGATACCGCGTGCAGCTCGGCGACGTCAGCGACTTTTTCTTTCAGGAAATACTCTACCGCTTTCACGTCGTGGTTAGTGGTGCGCTCGATGGTTTTGATGCGCTCCGCGTCTTCAACGCTGAAATCGGCGACGATTTTATCAAGGAAACCGTTTGCGTCGGCAGCAAAAGCAGGAACTTCCTTGATCGCTGCGTGGGCGGCCAGTTTTTGCAGCCAACGTACTTCCACCTGAACGCGGAATTTCAGCAAACCGAATTCGCTGAAGATACCGCGCAGCGCGCTGACTTTATCGCCGTAGCGGCCGTCTACAGGGGAAACGGCGGTCAGTGAGGATAATTCCATAGATCACAACTCCGGGGTTAAATGAGCAAGAATTTGCTTTGCCTGGTTAACCAGACGATTACGGGAAAACATAAGCTGCAGACGTCCGCCGCCCACCTGATGCCAGAGCACCGCGGCGCGAATACCTGCCAGCAGCGCTGAGCGAACTTTCGCCTGCACCTGCGGGCTTTGCAGCACGGCAGGGGAGCCGGTCACCTGAATACGCGGCCCCAGCGGGCTTATCACATCGACATAGATGCCCGCCATGGCGCTGAGCAGCGTTTCGGACTGCAGGTCAAAGTGTTCCAGCTGACGGTGCAGGCCGGCGATGCGGCTGCCGAGCGTGTCCATCGCCCCTTTACTGGCGGCGAGCTTGCGCTCCAGCACCATCAGGCTCAGGGTATAGCGGGTGAGTTCCGCATTGAGGCCCTGACGGCTGCTGGTATTGAGCACCCCGAGCAGCGTTTCAAGACCGAGGCGAAGATTGGCTTCACTGCCACCGAACACCGCCAGCGTCGACTCAGGATCGAGGTCGATGATGCTGTTCAGCGACACATGCAGGGCATCGCTGTCGCAATGTCCCTGATGCGCCAGTTGCTGAACCAGTCGCGCCGCCTGGCAAACGCCAGCCAGCGCCAGGGTGATGTCATAGTAATTCTTCGCCACACATACTCCTTGTCAGCCGCCAGGGCGGTTCGTCCCGGCGGAAATAACGCGCGTTCAGGACTGCAGAGGCAGTCGTTGTTCAATAATTCCGCCGCCGAGGCACACTTCCCCTAAATAGAACACTGCGGACTGGCCCGGGGTCACCGCCGCGACCGGCTCATCGAAGCGGACTTCGATACGGTCTTCATCCAGCGCGGTAACGGTGCAGGGGATATCGGTCTGGCGATAGCGGGTTTTCACCGTGCAGCGCAGGGTGCCCTGCAGCGGTTCACGGTTTACCCAGTGCAGCTGTTGGGCAATCAGACCGACGGACATCAGGCGCGGGTGGTCATGGCCCTGGGCGACGATAAGAATATTATTCTCAACGTCTTTATCGACCACGTACCATGGATCTTCGCTACCCTCTTTGGTGCCGCCGATACCCAGCCCTTTACGCTGGCCCAGGGTGTGGTACATCAGCCCCTGATGGGTACCGATCTCCTCGCCGTCGACGGTGAGGATTTTGCCCGGCTGCGCCGGCAGATAGCGGCCAAGGAAATCGCGGAATTTACGCTCGCCGATAAAGCAGATGCCGGTGGAATCTTTTTTCTTCGCGGTGATCAGATCCAGCTCTTCGGCGATCTTACGCACCTGCGGTTTTTCCAGCTCACCCACCGGGAACAGGCTCTGGGCAATCTGTTCGTGGCTAAGGGTATAGAGGAAGTAGCTCTGATCTTTGTTGCCGTCGAGGCCGCGCAGCAGCTGGCTTTTACCGTCGACATCGGCGCGGCGCACATAGTGCCCGGTGGCGATGTAGTCGGCGCCGAGGTCTTCGGCGGCAAACTCGAGGAAGGCTTTAAACTTGATCTCTTTATTGCACAGAATATCCGGGTTCGGCGTGCGGCCAGCTTTGTACTCTTCCAGGAAGAGCTCAAAGACGTTGTCCCAATATTCGGCGGCAAAGTTAACGGTGTGCAGTTCAATGCCCAGCTTATCGCAGACCGCTTGCGCATCGGCAAGGTCGGCGGCGGCGGTGCAGTACTCCTCGCCGTCGTCTTCCTCCCAGTTCTTCATGAACAGGCCTTCCACCTTATACCCTTGCTGCAGCAGCAGGTACGCGGAGACCGAGGAGTCGACGCCGCCGGACAGGGCCAGAATCACGCGGTCGTCGCCGACCTTCTCGCGGAACTCGGCCGTCATGGTCTCGACCAGGTTGTCCATGCTCCAGTTGGGCTCCAGGCCGCAGATCTCAAACAAGAAGTTGCTCAGCAGCTGCTGACCGTACTCGGAGTGCTTGACCTCGGGGTGGAACTGCGTGGTGAAAATCTTGCGCTCGACGCACTCCATGGCGGCAACCGGGCACACGTCGGTGCTGGCGGTAACGGTAAAGCCCTCGGGCACCTCGGACACGGCGTCGCGGTGGCTCATCCACACGGTCTGCTCCATGGGCGTGGAGTTAAAGAGCTTGGCGCCGGCAGTGCGCGTAATAGTGGCGCGGCCGTACTCGCCCACCTCGGAGTGACCGACCTTGCCGCCGAGCGTCACGGCCGTGATCTGATGGCCGTAGCAAAAGCCCAGGACGGGAAGGCCCAGGTCAAAGATGGCGGGATCGATGGACGGAGCGTCCTCGGCGTACACAGAAGCCGGGCCGCCGGAAAGGATGAGCGCAGAGGCGTTCATCTCGCGAATCTCATCGGCCGAGATGTCGCAGGGAACGATCTCGGAATACACGTTGAGGTCGCGGACGCGACGGGCAATGAGCTGACCGTACTGCGCACCAAAGTCGAGTACGAGGACCTTTGCGGAAGCCTTTTGATCCATGGTTTCCCCCTCTTGTTGGCGGGGAGCCGGTGCCCACCCGCGCGAATAAACGAAAATAGCTTTCATAGTGTACACGTTATATGGGGTTTCTCGTCCCTCGCAGCCATCAGCGCACGGCAAACGCACGACCTGGGCCCTATTTGACGGCGATTGAAGTGTTACCAAACGTTACAGATGATGTAATACGTTTGAACATTGGACGCCCTGTGCCACAATACTGCCGAACGACTCCGCCTCTGCGGCGGCAAATACGATAGGAATACCAGCATGAAGCGCATCCTTCTCATCGCCACGGGCGGCACCATCGCATCGACCGAGGACGGCAACGGCCTCTCCCCCGCCCTGACCGGTGAGGAGCTTGCCCAGAGCGTCCCCGAGATCTCGGGCCTCTGCGAGCTCGACGTCGTGCAGCCCATGAACATCGACAGCACCAATATGCGCCCCAGTGACTGGATGCGTATCCGCGACGTCATCGTCGAGGGTTATGCCGACCACGACGGTTTCGTGATTCTGCACGGCACCGACACCATGAGCTACACCGCGGCGGCGCTTTCCTATCTGATTCAGGACAGCCCCAAGCCTATCGTACTCACCGGCTCGCAAAAGCCCATGGGCAATCCCTTTACCGACGCCAAGCTCAACCTGTACCAGAGCCTGCTCTATGCGCTCGACGAACACTCGCACGACGTCTCGATCGTGTTTGGCGGCGTCGCCATTGCCGGCACGCGTGCCCGCAAGCAGCGCACCATGAGCTTTAACGCGTTCATTAGCGTCAACTATCCGCCCATCGCCTATATCCGCAACGACCGCATCGTGCGCAACGGGCTTCACGGCACGCATCAGGGCGAAAACCCGGTGCGTTTCTACGACAGCATCGACCCGCGCGTGTTTGTCCTTAAGCTCACGCCCGGCGTGAACCCAGGCATTCTGGACGCCCTTGCCGATAGCTACGACGCTGTAATCCTTGAGACCTTTGGCATTGGCGGTATCCCCGAGTTTGGCGAGTCGGGCGAGTCGTTCCAAGAGGCGATTTTCCGCTGGGTCGATTCGGGCCGCACCGTCGTTATGACCACGCAGGTCCCCGAAGAGGGCCTTGACCTGGGTGTTTATGAGGTCGGCCGTGCCTACGCCGATCATCCGGGCATTTTGCGCGGCGACGACATGACCACCGAGACGCTCGTGGCCAAGACCATGTGGGCGCTCGGCCAGTCACGCGATGCCGCCGAGATCCAGCGCCTGTTCTACAGCCAAGTCAACCACGACCGCATCCCGATGGCGTAATTCAGTTGTCGACGGGTATCCCCTATTCGATGCCCTCGAGAAGCTCTGATACCGTCATGCCGAGTGCGGGCGCGATCTTAAATAGAACCTTGAGCGTGAAATTTGCCGTCCCGTCTTCGATTCGGTCGAGGTAGGGTCGGCTGATTCCTGTCGCCACACAAAAATCGACCTTGGAGATACCAAGGTCCCTGCGCGTCTGCTCGACTCGCTTGCCAAGAATCTGTTTCGCACGTTCGTCCATGCAGCCGAGTTTGAAATGGAGCTGAACAAAAACGTAAACTATAGTTTACGTTTAAACGAATACACAGGAGTTTTCTATGTCGGGTTCTTCGGTCCGCATGTACCGAGCCATGCTTCGCACAAACAGCGCACCGCCCAAGCTCGTCGTCGTTGAAGCCGAATGCCTTTCGCCCGATGAGCGCACAGCATTTGCATTGCTATCAAGTCGCGTCGCCGCCGTTCTGGTCCCTTGCCCGGCGCAAGGTGAACTTGCCATCCAATGCCAAGCGCACAGCTGCTCGCTCAATCAGGCTGCCGTAATCGCAACCAGCCAACGTGGTCTGCCCCTTCTCCTGGAAGCCGGTATCGCACTCGCCCTTCGCGGCGCCGGATACGAAAACGAGGCCGCCGCCGACATGGTCTTTAAACCACGATCGAGCGGCGGCCTCGCAGCAGCCCTTGAATATGCGTGCAGGCTCGTTGCCTAAAAGGACAGGCTAGAAACCAAAGCCAAAGCCCGTTCCGGTAATCGCCGAGTACATAAAGTAAACGTTGACCACGTTAAGGAACACACCCGTGATGCAACCGTTACGCAGGTAGCGCTCGCACACGATGCGCGCCATGGCGGCGGAGTCATCATTGTTTTTAGCCTGGCGTCCTGCCGTAAAGTACGTCGCCACGCTCAGCAGCAGATTGAGCACCGGCAGTGCCAGCAACTCGTAACTCTTGCCCCAGCGCGTCACCTCGCCGGCGGCATTAAACTTTGTTGCCACCTCGGGACCAATGTTGGGGATAACGCACGCTGCGACCACCAGCGGAATCACCGCAAGCACGAGCAGTGCAATACCCATGTAGCCAGCTTTTTTGCCATATTTAAACATATGCGTCGTCCTTACACGTTAAAGCGGAAGTGCACGACGTCGCCATCGGCCATGACATACTCTTTGCCCTCGATACGCAGCTTGCCGGCGGCCTTGGCGCCCTGCTCGCCACCGAGCTCGATGTAATCGTCGTAGCCAATGACCTCGGCCTTAATAAAGCCGCGCTCAAAGTCGGTGTGGATGACGCCGGCGGCCTGCGGAGCGGTTGCGCCCTGACGAACCGTCCAGGCCTTGACCTCCATCTCACCAGCCGTAAAGAACGACTGCAGGCCAAGCAGCTTGTAGGCGGCCTGCGCGAGCACGTCCAGGCCGGGCTGCTCCAGGCCCAGGCTCTCCAGGTAGTCGGCAGCGTCCTCGGGATCGAGCTCGGAAAGCTCGGCCTCAATCTTGGCGCAGATCGGCAGCGGCTTGACGCCATCGATGGGCGCCAGGTCCTCGTTGAGCATATCCTCGTCCACGTTGGCCACATACAGGATGGGCTTCATGGTGAGCAGGAACAGGCCCTTGGCGGCGGCGCGCTCCTCGTCAGTCATCTCCATGGATGCGGCGCGCTTGCCCTCGTTGAGCCAGGCAAGCAGACGCTTGGCGACCTCAAACTTGGGCATGAGCTCCTTGTCGCGCTTGGCCTCCTTCTCGAGCCTGGGCAGCTGCTTCTCGAGCGTGCCCATGTCGGCCAGGATGAGCTCGGTCATGATGGTGTCGGCATCGCCGGCGGGATCGACGAACTCGCCGGTGCGGCCCACCTCACGCATGACGTTGGGGTCCTTAAAGTAGCGCACGACCTCGCAGATGGCGTCGGTCTCGCGGATGTTTGCCAAGAACTGGTTGCCCAGACCCTCGCCCTCGTTAGCGCCCTTCACCAGACCTGCGATGTCGACGAACTCGACCGTAGCCGGCACAATGCGACCCGGGTTGACGATGTCGGCGAGCTTTTGCAGGCGGCTATCGGGCACATCGACGATACCCACGTTGGGGTCGATCGTGGCGAACGGGTAGTTGGCGGCAAGGCCGGTCTTTTTGGTAAGCGCGGTGAACAGCGTCGACTTGCCCACGTTGGGCAGGCCCACGATACCGATGGAAAGGGACACGACAGCTCCTTTTGATACAGGTACTTCAAACTGCATAAGTATAGCGCCGCCGCAGCATCCAGGCGAACCCGGACGCCACGGCGGCGCAAATGAAGCAGAGATAGGGGTCGCTGACTAGTCTGCGAGCTTTTCCACCTGATCGAGCATCTTATCGAGCTTGGCCTTTGCCTCGGCCTTGACCTTCTCGGCCTCCTCGTGAGCCTTCGCCTTCTGGGCGGCCTTTTCCTCGGCCTCGGGATCGACGACGACCAGATTGGACGCATCGTGTTCGACCAGCTTGAGCGCATGTTCGGGACAAACCTTGACGCAGGCTCCGCAACCCAAACAATACGTGGACTCCAGTGCAAAGCGACCGCTTCCCACCAAATCGCAGGCGGACGTGGGGCACACGTTGACGCACTCGCCGCACGACGTGCACTTGTCAAAATCGCACTCCGGCGTGCTCACCTGCATGTTCTGGGCAAGCTCGGGGTGGTTTTGCAGCGTCGAGAGTACCAGCTGGCGCCCATGGGTGAGCGAACGGCGACGCTTGGTCGTCGTGGTGCCGCACATGGTGTTGAGCGTGCGCTCCAGCTGGGTGATCTGATGGCGATGGGCTTTGAGCTTCTGCGTCACCGAAGCCAGTGCCGCCGTCGCCGGGTTGAGCTTGGTCACCGTCAGGCCCGTGGTGCGGGCGATCTTTTCCATGTATTCCTTGCGCTCGTACTCGCGGCGCTTATGGCATTTGAGGCTCTTGGGGTCGACCTCCAGGCCCATACCCGTACCAGCCCATTCCTCGGCCTTCGCAATCGCCTCGCCCAGCATGTCCTCGCCACCGGTGTTGCGGCATTTATCGCACACGCCCAGCGGCAGATACACACTCACGTTGGGATAGTCGGCCAGCACCGAGAACCAGGTCTCGGCTGTAATATCGCCCACGCAGGCAACGACGACCTCGTTCTCGCGCGGCATGCGCTTAAGGGCGCGCGTGCAGGTAACGTAGGCGGTCTCGTGACTTGTAGCCGCCGAGACAATGTCGTCATACAGGTTTTTGGGTGCAAGACGCGGAGAGATGATCGCCTCCGTCGGGCAAGCAGCGGCGCACAGGCCGCACTTACGGCAGCTGTCGAGGATCTCGATGGCATCTTCCTCGACCTCGATGGCGTTGACCGGGCACACGTCCATGCACGCGGTGCAGCCACTCTTTTCGTTTTTGCAGGTCAAGCACGGAATCGTGTTTCCGCGTGGGCGCTCCTTATAGTCGGCGGGATTCCACTGCGGCCCCAATGGATCGAGTGCATCGGTCACACCGCCAAGCGGGTTTTTAAGAAAGTCGAAACCCTTGCTGATCTCGATAATGTCATCAAACAGATCGTGTTCCTGCGCCATGCGCGGCCCCTCCCTGAGCAGTGCAAACAAGCAAGAGATAATGATACGCTATCGGCCCACGCCTCGGGCAAATTACACGCGGCGCATCTTTGCGGCAAATAGCCCATGGCCTATCGCCGCCTCGATTGCACAAGGCCAATCAAGCGCCAAACTATGCCTCGCACATGAGCTGCACGAGCTTTTGCCTGGTCACCTTTGTCTGTTCGTTGGCCATGTTGCGCTCGTTCTTAAAAGTTGCGTCGGCAACGCTCAGCAAATCGGCATCGGTAATCTCATCAAGCCCCAGCTCCTCAAGCGTCGTCGGCAGACCGACGCGCTGGCAAAACTCGAGCACCTGATCAAGCTCGGGCGCACGCTCCAGGCGCAGCTGCACCACCAGACCAAATGCCACGGCCTCACCATGCATGGCCTTGCACTCGGGCAGAATCGTCAGCCCGTTGGCGATGGCATGCGCCAACGCCAAGCCACCGCTCTCAAAACCAACACCCGAAAGCAGGATGTTGCACTCGATCAGGCGCTCAACCGCCGGCGATGTGCGCCCCTTTTTGAGATCGCGCTTGGCAGCGACGCCGCATTCCATAAGCGTGTCGTAGCAGGCACGTGCCGCGACCAGTGCCAAGTGCCCCGGCGCGCCACCGTGCTCGTTCGCACCTCTCGCCGCGGCGCACGAACGCGCCTCGAAGTACGTTGCCAGCGCATCGCCCATACCAGCGACCGTCATACGCAGTGGGGCCGCCGCGACCACGTTGGTATCGACCACGACCAGGTCTGGATTCTTCTCGAGCATCAGGTAGCGGTCGAACGACCCGTCCTCGTGATACAACACCGAAATCGCGCTGCACGGACCATCCATTGAGGCCGCCGTGGGACATACGCACAACGGCAGCTCAGCATAAAACGCAACGGCCTTTGCGATATCGAGCATCTTGCCGCCGCCAATGCCCACCACCATGTCGCAATACTCGGCCCGGGCTTCCTTGGCCATTTCGACAACGGCATCTTCCGTACACGGACCGTTGTAAATCTTAAAGAACGGCTCGCTTAGATCTTCATCCAGAAATCCATCGACGATCTGCCTGCACAGCCGATCCTCGGTGCCCTGGTCAAACAAGACATAGGCAGCGCAGCCCAACCATGACAAATACCTGCCCTGACGCGAAAGTTCGCCCGGCCCCTGAACATACCGGCCAGGACCACCGTAAACCATAGGAAGCGCCATACGAGAATCCGCCCTTCATCAAACAACGATTGGTGCAAAGTAACCTGACCCCTTTGCACCAACTTGGTGCGATGGGGTCAGGTTGGTTTGCACCATAGCAAAAAGGGGCACAGCCGTCTGCTGGCTTTGCCCCTTCCTTAGCTTGATTTACTCATCCATAAGGTAGTAGTGACCCAGCGCGTCGGCACCCAGGATGGCGTTTGCGACCATCTCGGGCGTCACCTCAAACGGCATGTTGCACATGGTGTCATCGGGCGCGCAGGCGGCCTCGGCAACAATCATGGCCTGCTCGCGCGTAAGCTCGGCAACGCCAAGTTCCTTCATCGTGACCGGCAGGCCCAGCTCAATGCAGAAGCCCAAGACTTCCTCGAGTTTCTCAGTCGGAGCATCCTCGAGTACCAGCTGAACGATGGTGCCAAAGGCGACCTTCTCGCCGTGATACATGCCGTGGCACTCGGGCAGCATCGTCAGGCCATTGTGGATGGCATGAGCAGCAGCAAGGCCCGAGCTCTCAAAGCCAATGCCCGAAAGCAGCGTATTGGCCTCGATGATATGCTCGACGGCAGGCGTGAGCGCACCCTTCTCCAGCGCGACCTTGGCCTTGACGCCATCGGCCATAAGCGTCTCGTAGCAGAGCTTGGCAAGCGCCAGACCGGCCATGCCGCCTTTGCCACCAGCGCAGGTGCCACCGTCGGCATCGTGCGTCGCCTGGGCCTCAAAGTAGGTTGCGAGCGCATCGCCCATACCTGCCACCGTCAGGCGTACCGGGCTCGCCGCGATAACCGTCGTATCCATAAGAACGATATTGGGGTTCGCCTTAAGGAACAGGTACTTATCGAACTGGCCGTCATCGGTATAGAGCACGGAGAGCGCCGAGCACGGGGCATCGGTCGAAGCGATGGTGGGGCAAATGATGACCGGGGACTCCAGGTAGTAGGCGACGGCCTTGGCGGTGTCGAGGATCTTGCCGCCACCGACGCCGACGATGATGTCGCAGCCGTTGTCGCGCGCGAGCGCAACCAGGCGATCGACCTCGCTCTTGGAGCACTCGCCGTTAAAGTCCTCAAACAGCAGCTCGGCCTTAGCCTCGGCAAAACCACCCTCGATCTTGGCACCGACGCGCTTCTTGCCCGAAGGCGTCACGATGACGAGGGCCTTAGCGCCGAGCGGCTCGACATAGGAGCCGAGCTTGGCGAGCTCGTCCGGACCCTGGATGTACTTGCTGGGGCTATTGAAAATTGCAGCCATAACTATCCCATTCTCTAAAAGAAAAAAGAAAGGGGCTCCGTACGGATACGTGCGGAGCCCCTCGTTACGATAACAAGAGTCGATTAGAAATCGATGTCGGTGTCGTAGTAGCAGGCCTTGAGGATCTTCTCGAAGTCGGCAGCCTTGGTCTCACGCGGGTTCTCGGGCGTGCAGGCGTCGGTCTCGGCGTTCGCAGCGATCTCGGGCAGCTTGGCGAGGAACTCCTCCTCGGAAACCATCTGCGGGTTCTCGGCGTCGACCTTCACGCCACCATTCGCGTAATCCTTGATGGACTGCGGAATGTTGAGCTGGTCATTGAGGTCGCGAATCTTCTGGACGAGCGCAGCGATGAGCTCCTCGTTGGTCTCGCCGGGAAGGTGCAGGATCTCCTTGGCCACGTAAGCGTAACGCTCAGCAGCACGCGGGTCCTTGGAGTTCCACTGGATAACCTTGCCCAGGTACATGGCGTTAGCGGCACCGTGGATGATGTGGCCGTTCTCGAAGGCAGCACCGGTCTTGTGAGCCATGGAGTGAACGATGCCGAGCAGGCCCGAGGAGAAGGCGATACCGGCGATGCACTGAGCCTCGTGCATGTGCTGACGGGCCTCATGGTCGCCAGCATAGGACTTGGGCAGCCACTCGACGATCTCGCGGATGCCGTGCAGGGCGTTGGCGTCGGTGAACATAGAGGCGCAGGTGGAAACGTAGGCCTCCATGCAGTGGGTCAGAGCATCCATGCCGGTGTGAGCGCACAGCTTGGCGGGCATGGTGTAGGTGAGCTCGGGGTCGACGATGGCGACATCAGGGGTGATGTTGAAGTCGGCCAGCGGGTACTTGATGCCCTTGGCGTAGTCGGTAATGACGGAGAACGCGGTGACCTCGGTAGCGGTGCCGGAGGTAGAGGAGATGGCGCAGAAATGAGCCTTCTGACGCAGCTCCGGGAAGCTGAACGGCTGGATGATGTTATCGAAGGACTCCTCGGGATACTCGTAGAAGACCCACATGGCCTTAGCGGCATCGATGGGCGAGCCGCCACCGATGGCGATAATCCAGTCGGGCTCGAACTCGCGCATGGCCTCGGCGCCCTTCATGACCGTCTCGATGGACGGGTCGGACTCGACGCCCTCGAACAGCTTGACCTCGAAACCGCCTTCCTTAAGGTCGTTCTCGACGTCCTGCAGGAACCCGCCGCGGCGCATAGAGCTGCCGCCAGAAACGATGATGGCCTTCTTGCCCTTGAGGTTCTTCACCTCGTGGCGAGCGCCCTCACCAAAGTACAGATCGCGAGGATTGGTAAAACGTCCCATACTGTGCCTCCTAAACAAGCCCCTCATAGACTTGCGTATATAACGGAGCACCCGATTGGCTCCGTTAGGACCGTTTTGCGCGTTGCCGGCGATGACAATGCGCGATGTCTAAACGTCTCAACGCTCAGACAAACACTATTCTACCGTTCTGGTTGGTCAGTTATTCACCTAAAGCCGACAATGATGAAACGTTTTTTCTATCCCTGAAGACCCTTGTGGGGCATTCATACTCCCAAGCTGGGCAAACGTTTTATCAAGGTTGACCACATATCCCGGGCAGGACTGTGCCCCTCCAAAATGCGCCCCGTTCGCCGCCAAAAATCGACCGTTTGCGGCACCGTGATACCACTCGGTCGTCCAGGGTGCCGACATTTGTGCGACATCCGTCTTCGTGGTGCAAAGGTGCATGTCCAAGTGCGGCACCCCCGGTGTGCCACATGCGGGTAAACTAGAACCTTATATAGAGACATTTGAACCCTAACCGCAGCAAAGGAGGCCCCATGGCATTCGATCCCATTCAAGAGGATTGCCATCGCCTCGTTCTTGAGGCCTTGCGCCGCGACAATATTCCACTCACCGACGGCCCCGCCGTAGAGCGTCTGATGGAACAATTCACCCGCAACCCCGCGCCGCTCATCGTGCACGACCGCGACCGCGCCGGGCATCTCATTGCCAAGGTGGTCGAGGCTGTCGACTACCGCATTCCCTTTATCCCTGACGATACCCAGGCAGAGCAGGAAGAGGCAGCTGCCGAGAACATGCTCCGCGAGGCAGCCGCACTCGATCCGGCCAACTGGGATGCCCAGCGCATGCTGACGGCGCTCACCGCCGAATCCAACGAGGAATACGTGCAGTATCTGGTGTCCAAGTGCGACGAGGTGGAGCACGACCTGGCACTCAAGATCGCCTCGGCGCAGGACCCCTACGAGCGCGAGGCCGCTGGCGACCTTATGCGCCGCCCCTACCTGCGCTGGCTTGCCGCCCTTGCGTCGCGCGCCCTCATTAGCGGCCGCTATCGCATGTCGCTCGAAGCCGCGAATCGCAGCCTGGACTTTGCGCCCAACGACCCCGCCGGCGTCCGCCATACTGCGATGCTCGCCATGGCAAAGCTCGAATACCCCGCCGAGGAGCTCAAGCGCTTTCGCTCCGCTCACTCCGTGCCGTACCTCGCGAATACCCCGCTGCGCCGCCGTCCCAAGGATGCAGAGCGCGACTTGGACCCGTGGACGCTCATCGCACTGATGAGCGCAGCCTGGCGCGAGCTGGACTACGAGGGTGCCGAACACTACCTGCGTATCCTTGTGCGTTCGTGCCCCCACGCCGCCGAGGCGCTCTACTTCCAAACCGAGTTTCCCGATGGCGTCTATGCCCGCGTTAACGTGGGCGTGGGCTCCACCGACGAGCTTGTCCTTGCGCTGTCCGAGGCGACGCCGATACTGCAGGAGGGCCTGGGCGCTCCCGACAACGCCAGCTTTGCCGCCTGGGTCGCCACCAACGACATCGTGCGTTCCCAGATCGACGAGCGCATCCTGCGGGCGGCCGAGCAGGGCTTGCCGTTTAAGGGAGGAGACCTCTAATGGATCCGAGCGTCTACATCCCCGCCTACCTGGAGCGCGCCTACGTTGCGTCGCACCCCGAACTCACCGATGCAGCACGCGAGCTTGTCCATAACGACATTAGCGCGAATCCCCAAAAGTATGCGCAGTCCGAGCATGCCCAGGCGCTGCTGTCCTATGCCGGTGTTCATCGCCACCTGCTCGACGAGCTCCATCGCATCGAGGACATGGGCAGCGACGAGGAGTTCGAGCAGACGCGCAATCGCCTGTTCGACGACATGCGCGACGAGCTGCTCAAGATTGTCCGCGTCGATGCACTGGCCGTCGACGCGCAGCTGCTCGCCATCATCCTGGCCGACACGCCCGTTGACGCCTGCCTGGGCGACCTGATGAAGCTCGAGGTGACCACGGCCGATTACCTGCAGCAAAGCGTGCCCGGGTTCGATATGGAGGCCCCACACTACTGGGCCAACAAGGTTTTGACGGACGGCGTGACAGCGGCAGATCTCACCGTGAACGAGCCGGCTCTTATCGGGTGGCTCCACACGCTCGAGGCTATCTCGCAGCTGTGCATGGCGAGCGCTCGCTACCGTGCTGCCGCCGACTACGCCCGCCGCGTCCTTAAGGCAGAAGGCTATCCCACCCGAGCCGCAGGCACCGTGCTGCTCGCCCTCGCTCGCTTGGAAGATCAGGACGGCTTTTTTGCCCTAGCCCACCAGCTCGAGGAACAGGTGGGAGCCGATGCACTCGAGAACTCCCCCTGGTACCTGCTCGCCCGCACAATCCTCTTGTTCAAAACGAACAAGATGCGTCCAGCGGTGCGTGCACTACGTGAGTTCGCCAACCGCTGCGAGGGCGGCGCGTTCTTCTTGCTGAATCCCATGTACCAGACACCGTACCTTCCCTGCCGGCCCGAGCCACGCGATCCCTGGGATCTTTCGCACCAGGCCGTTTGGGAAGCGGACGGCATTATCTCGGACACTCCCGACTTTGCCCCCTGGGCCAATGCCTGCGAAGACGTGTCGCAGCTTGCCCAGGAATTTGCGCGCCGCTATGGATTTTAGTGACGCACTCGACCCGACCATGTCGTTTACGTTAGGAACGGTTTCATGAACCTCCGCTCATCTCTTGCCTGCACCTCGAGCGATATCGCTCGCTGGGGACTGCGCTCCGTCCTCAAGCGCCAGGGTGGCGTACTCCCCGGCCGCATCGCCATGAAGATCGACCCCGAGCTGCTAAGCGACCTCGCGAGCCTGGTCGACCGCAGCGTGGTGATCACCGGCACCAACGGTAAGACCACCACCTCCAACCTCATCGCCGACGCCGTTGCTGCCAGCGGTGCTACCGTGGTGTGCAACCGTGCCGGCAACAATATGGAGCCTGGTGTGGTGGGTGCCCTGCTCGAGGCCCGCGGCGGCCTTAAACACACCAGCAGAGGCAAGCGCGTGGGTGTTTTTGAATGCGATGAGCTCTACACCGTGCGCGTCCTGCCCAAGCTCAAGCCGACGTACTTTGTGCTGCTCAACCTGTTCCGCGACCAGCTAGACCGCTACGGCGAGATCGATCACACCCAGGAGGTCATCGCCCACGCGTTGGAGCTCTCGCCGACAACGACGCTTATCTATAACGCCGACGATCCGCTGTGTGCCGCGATCGCCGTGCGCGTTCCCAACGCGAGTATTGCCTTTGGCATCGACGGCGCCACCAACACCGAGTCTGACCGCATTAGCGACTCGCGCTTTTGCTCGCAGTGCAACGCGCCGCTGGAGTATGACTACGTGCAATACGGCCAGCTCGGCGCCTACCATTGCCCCTCGTGCGGTTGGGCCCGTCCTGCGCTTGTCCGTCGCGTGACGAGCGTGGAGCTCGGCTGCGACGGTTACGGCTTTGACCTGGTGTTTGGATCTGATTCCAGCACGCCAGCCGCGCACATCGCCACACGCTACAACGGCCTATACATGGTCTATAACGTTGCCGCCGCCTTCTTTGCCGCGCACGAGTTGGGCGTGGACACGGCGCTTCTACAGCCTACGCTCGATGCCTATGTGCCCGCCGGTGGTCGTATGGGGCGCTGGGATATCGCCGGCCGCACCGTCGAGGCCAACCTGGCCAAGAATCCCGTAGGCTTCGATCGACAAATCCAGTCCATCAAGACGGCAGACGGCAGACTCTGCGCTTTCTTCCTCAACGACAACGATGCCGACGGCCACGATGTATCGTGGATCTACGACGTCGACTTTGAGCGCATCGCCGACACGCCGGGTCTTGTCGCCTTTGCCGGAGGCACGCGCGCGCACGACATGCAGGTGCGCCTCAAGTACGCCGGCATCGATGCCGCGATTATCTCGGACGTCGCGCAGGCAATTGGCGCCGTGGCAGACGAGGCCGCCGATGACACCTTCTACGCCGTCGCCAACTACACGGCCTTCCCGCCGCTGGTCAAAGAACTCGACGGACTGAAGGGCGCCACTTCCGACGCTGTTGCCGGGCGCGCCGTAGCCCGTGCCGACGGCAGCGCTCTTCCTGTCGGCATCGCACCAGTCGAGCTTTCGCGCCCGCTGCGCATCGTCTACCTGTATCCCGATGCCCTTAACCTCTACGGCGACGGCGGCAATGTTATCGCGCTCGAGCGCCGCTGCGCCTGGCGCGGCATCCCCGTTCGCGTGGATGAGGTCCGCATGGGCGAGGTGCTCGATCTGCATGATGCCGATATCGTCATGATGGGTGGCGGCTCCGACCGCGACCAGCTAGCCGTGGCACACGAGCTGCTCGCCCAAAAAGACAAGGTCGCGGCCTATGTTGAGGATGGCGGCTCGCTGCTTGCCATCTGTGGCAGCTATCAGCTGCTCGGCCGTTCGTACTATATGGGCGAGGATCGCATCGAGGGTCTGGGGGTCATTGCCGCCGAGACCGTACGCGGCTCCGACCGCCTGATCGGCAACGTAGCCGTCAAAACCGACCTGGCACCTGAGCCCTTTGTGGGATTCGAAAACCATGGCGGCCGCACGCTTTTGGACGCCGATGCCACGCCGCTCGGAACGTCCGTCGTCACGGGCACCGGCAACAACGGCGATGATGGCTTTGAGGGTCTCATCTACAAGGGCGTCATCGGCACGTACCTGCACGGACCGGCACTGCCCAAGAACCCCGAACTCGCCGACTGGCTCATTGCCCACGCCCTCGAGCGCCGCGGCGATGCGCAGGCCACAGCTCTGCTACCGCTCAAGCCCCTCGACGACACCTACGAGCACGCCGCTCACGATGCCGCCATGAAGCTCCTCCCCTAGCACCCCACCACGACGAAAGAGACAGGCGCCTTTGTGGTGGTTTTGACCCGCCACGGTAGTTTGTCTCGATCTGTAACATCTAGACCGTTAAAAGTCGTTGTACTGTTACAGATTGAGACGTTCGTCCCGACACCCGTCGTTTGTCTCGATCTGTAACAGGTAGAGCCGATTTACCCACTCAGATGTTACAGATTGAGATATTTGAAAACCGGGATAGAGAGTCGGCTCCTGTGTGGTGGTTTTCCAGTTTGGCAACGATATACGCGCCGGCAAAAAAGTCTGCTATACTCTTTCCCGCTGTCCCCATCGTCTAGCGGCCAAGGACGCCACCCTTTCAAGGTGGATATCGCGGGTTCGAATCCCGCTGGGGGCACCACAGAATCTGAGAAGCCCGTTACCAATTCGGTAGCGGGCTTTTTGCTACCCATACGCCGGGATTCGAACCCAACAGGGTGCGGAGCTGAGGAAACGCGCAAGCGTTTTCCAGCGCAGCACGCAAGGAGCGGAGCGACGCAGCGAAAGCGGGCGGCGCCAGCCGCACGCGGACATCCCGCTGGGGGCACCATTTAAATCGAGAAGCCCGTTGCCCTCGCGGTGACGGGCTTTTTTCTGCCTCAACGCCGGGATTCAAACCCGACAGGGTGCGGATCCCGGCACCATCGCAAGGCCTGTGGGCAAAAAATGGCAAATATGAGTACTGTTACCGATTTAGTAACAGCGAATTCGGCCTTTTAGATGGTGAATCAGATGTCAAATCAACGACCTAGTGCTCAGATTGGGCCCGACCTCAGCTATATACCTGGACATATGTGGTCTAACTCGGCAAAAACTGCCATTTTGATATGGAACTAGTTTAGTGACAGTACTCATATTTGACGTTTTTTGCCCACGACCCCTTATTGCGTGGGCGAATCAGTTGCAAAGCGGGATCCAAAGCGTCCTTCGCAAACAAATAGCCGGGGCCCGCGCGATGCGGACCCCGGCTCAATGCCGTGACGATATGTCAGTTACGCCCTACACGTAGAACAGGATGTCGTCGTAGGTCGGGACCGGCCAGTAGTCGGCTGCCACGATCTCCTCCATGGCATCCACGGCGGCGCGCAGCGTATCCATAGCAGGAACGACCTCGTGCGCGTACACGTTGGCCTGCTCCTGGCCATCGAGAGCCTCGGCCTTCTGATGTACGGCGTCGAGCGCCTTGATGGAGTCGTTGATGGCGGTGATGCCGTTGCAGAGCTTGTTGAGCGTGTTCTGCTCGCACTGCATGGCGGCCTCAGCACCGGCGGCACGAATAGTCTCAAGGCCCTTAGCGACCTTGGTGGCATAGGCGGTAATGACCGGACGATAGGTACGACGCGCCTCGCGAACCATCGTGGTGGCCTCGATGTTCATGAGCTTGTTGTACTTCTCGAGCTTGCAGTCATAGCGGCACTGAGCCTCGGCCTTGGTCAGGACGCCCGTCTCCTCAAAGAGCGCGATAGCCTTATCGGAAACAAAGGCGGGAAGAGCGTCGGCCGTGGTCTTGTTGTTGGCAAGGCCGCGCTTCTCGGCCTCGATGGGCCACTCGTCGGAGTAACCGTCGCCGGAGAACAGGATGCGCTGGTGATCGGTCAGCACCTTCTTGCAGTACTCGAGCGCGGCGTCCTGGAACTTATCCTCGGGCGTACCCTCGAGTGCGTCGGCGAAGGACTTGAGCGACTTGGCCACGGCGGCATCGAGCACCAGGTTGGAGTCGGAGACGTTCTGCTCGGAACCGCAGGCACGGAACTCGAACTTGTTGCCGGTGAAGGCAAACGGGGAGGTGCGGTTGCGGTCGGTGTTGTCCTGCATCAGCTTGGGCAGGGTATCGGCGCCCAGGTCGAGCACGCCGCGCGTGGCATGGACGGAAGCCTTGCCATCGATGATCTTCTCGACGACCTCGGTAAGCTGGTCGCCCAGGAAGATGGACATAATCGCCGGAGGAGCCTCGTTGGCGCCCAGACGATGATCGTTGCCGGCCGAGGCAACGGAGGCACGCAGGAGCTCCTGATAGTTATCGACGGCCTCGATCACCGCGGTGAGGAAGACGATGAACTGCAGGTTGTCGAGCGGGGTGTCGCCCGGGTCGAGCAGGTTCTCGGACTCGGTGCCAAGCGACCAGTTGTTGTGCTTGCCCGAACCGTTGATGCCCTCAAAGGGCTTCTCGTGCAGCAGGCAGACCAAGTCGTGACGGGAGGCGATGAGCTTCATCTTCTCCATCATGACCAGGTTCTGGTCGATGGCCTCGTTCACCTCGCCATAGACAGGAGCGAGCTCATGCTGGCAGGGAGCGACCTCGTTGTGCTTGGTCTTGGCAGGAATGCCAAGCGCCCACAGTTCATCGTCCAGGTCCTTCATATAGGCCGAGACGGTGGGGCGGATAGCGCCAAAGTAGTGCTCCTCGAGCTCCTGGCCCTTGCAGGGAGCAGCGCCAAAGAGAGTGCGACCGGTGATGACCAGGTCCCTGCGCTTGCGGTAAGCGTCCTTCTTGATCAGGAAGTACTCCTGCTCATCGCCCACGGAAGGAACGACCTTCTTGGGGGTCTTGCCAAACAACGCCAAAACGCGCTTGGACTCACGCGAGAGCGCGGTCATGGAGCGCAGCAGCGGGGTCTTCTTGTCCAGGGCCTCGCCCGTGTAGGAGCAGAAAGCCGTGGGGATGCACAGGACATCGTCCTTAATGAATGCGGGGCTGGTGGGATCCCAAGCGGTGTAGCCACGGGCCTCGAAGGTGGCACGCAGGCCGCCGTTGGGGAAGCTGGAGGCGTCCGGCTCGCCCTGGATGAGGTTCTTGCCCGTAAACTTGGTAATGGCGGTGCCGTCGTGGTTGGGCTCGAGGAAGCTGTCGTGCTTCTCGGAAGTAATGCCCGAAAGCGGCTGGAACCAGTGCGCGTAGTGCGTCGCGCCCTTGGAGATGGCCCAGACCTTCATGGCGTGGGCAACGGCGTTGGCCACATCCAGGTCGAGCGGCTCACCGTCCTCGAGGGTTGCAGCAAGGCGCTTCCAAATGTCCTTGGGGAGGTAGTCCTTCATGACTTCCTCAGAGAACACCATGGTCCCGAAGCGGTCAGTAAGTTCGGCCATACGGAACTCCCTTCGTATCGGCACCGCGTGAGAAGCGGTGTTGATTACTAACGAACGAGTCATAGATTAGGCTCGTCGTGTTTCCGCAACATTACCGTTATGTTGCTGTCACGAAACCAATCAATGAGGTTACCGCATCGCGGCGGCGTTGCCGTCCTCAACAGCCAATCAACTGTATAAATTGCAGACCTCTCCCCATGGTTTAAGGGTAGTCAATTTGGGATGGGGCTCTATTAACTGGTATTTCGCATCAGATACCAGTCTTTATAGCCCCATCCTAGATTGACCGCTCTGCTATAGGGAATGTCGATAGCAAGGCATCTTTGATTGGTATCCCCGAATAGCGAGTGAAACTCCACCGTGACACAGTGGTGCTGTAGAATCCTTACAACACATCACACTATTACGTATCTAAAGGAGCACGATATGCGCGTCGACGAGGTTTTTAAGCAGGCAGCATCCCAGGGCACCGCACCCGTTTCGTTTGAGATGTTCCCGCCCAAGGGCGAGCTGACCCTCGACACGGCTCGCGAAGTGGCAGGCAATCTGTGCAAGCTTTCGCCGAGCTTTGTCTCGGTCACCTGCTCTGCCGGCGGCTCGGGCAACGGCGCCACCACCGCCCCCATCGCGCATATGATTACGAGCGAATTCAATACGCCCTCGGTGGCGCACCTTACCTGCGTTGGCCGCACGCATGCCGACATCGCCGCCAAGATCGACGAATACCGCTCCGCCGGCGTAGAAAATGTGCTGGCCCTGCGCGGTGATCTTCCTGCTGGCGCGACCGAGGACGACAAGCCCGCCTCGGACTACGCCTACGCCCGCGACCTCATCCCCGAGCTCGTCGACGCCGGCTTTTGCGTGGGCGCCGCGGCCTACCCCGAGGGCCACATTGCCTGTGAGGACCTCAACGCTTCGGTCGAATACCTCAAGCAAAAACAGGACGCCGGCGCGAGCTTCTTTGTGACGCAGCTCTTCTTTGACAACGAGTGCTTCTACCGCTTCCGCGAGCTTGCCGACAAGGCGGGCATCACGGTGCCCATCACCGCGGGCATCATGCCGTTTATGGGCAAGTCCCAGATCAGCCGCATGGTCTTTATGTGCGGCGCATCGCTGCCCTCCCCCGTCATCAAGATTCTCGCCAAGTACGAGAACGACCCCGAGAGCCTGCAGGCAGCCGGTGTAGATTATGCCGCCCGTCAGCTTTGCGACCTTAAGGAGCACGGTGCCGCCGGTCTGCACCTGTACACTATGAATCGTCCTGCGATCGCCGCGACCATTATGGAGCGCCTGGGGTAATGGAAAAACCGCACATCGATACAACCGCTGTCGAAGTGCCGGCCGACCTTGCGTCGCCGGCGCTTTACCGTGTCGATGCTGCGCACCATCCCCGTGTCGACCGTGCCGAGATGCTGCGGTATCTGGGCTACGGCGGCCAGCAGATTGAGCCCGAGCTGTCACGACGTATTGAGCTTGTGGTCGAGCGCCTTGAGCTGGACATTGAGCCCCGCGGCGTGCGGCGCGTGTTTACCGTCGATGCCACGGGCGTGGACGAGCAGGGAGAGCCTTGCATCCGTCTGGTTGGCACCAACGTTGAGCTGCGCGGTCGCGACATCTATCGACATCTCAAGGACGCCCGCATGGCCGCGCTCATGGCATGCACCCTCGGCATGGACGCCGAGCGTCGTCTGCGCACCACGGGAGCTCAGCAGCCCCTAGAGGGAGCCGTGCTCGACGCCGCATGCTCTGCCTATGTAGAAGCCGCCGTTGAGCAAATGGACCAGCAGGTCAAGACGGACGCCGCCGTTCATGGGCTCGCCGGCAACTGGCGCTTTAGTCCCGGCTATGGCGACTGCCCGCTCTCGGCCCAGCGCTCGATCGTGAATGCGCTCAACGCCACGCGGCTCATCGGGCTTACCGTCACGCCCACCAGCCTGCTCATGCCCACCAAGAGCGTGACCGCGGTGATTGGTCTGTTTGACGGCGAAGTCCACGACGCCCAGAGCCGCCCCACCTGCAATATCTGCCGCATGCGCGAGCACTGTCGCTTCCGTGCCGCCCACACCACCTGCTATTCCAGCCATTAGGAGCCCTCGATGTTTACTCCGCTTATCACTCATGATCTGGACGGTGCTGCGCTGGCGGCACCTGTCAATGCCGCGCGCTGCAACGGCGCCGCGTACAAGACGCGCACGATCGACGATCTGCGCATTAAGGACGATCGCCTGCGTGCGGCCATCGAGGGCACGGGGCACTTGCTGTTCGACGGCGGCATGGGCACCATGTTGCAGGCCGCTGGTATGAAGGCAGGCGCCCTGCCCGAGCTGCTCAACTTTGAGGAGCCCCAGGTCATTACCGACATTCAGCGACAGTACGTCGAGGCCGGCTGCGACGTGATCACCGCCAACACCTTTGGCGCCAACGCCCACAAGCTCGACGGTACCGCCACCGTGGCAGATGTCTTTGCCGCCGCTGTCGCCTGCGCCCGCGCAGCCGGTGCCCACTACGTCGCCGGCGATATCGGCCCCATCGGCGCGCTGCTGCGCCCCTTGGGTACCCTCAGCTTCGACGAGGCCTACGACCTCTTTGCCGAGGAAGTGCGCGCCGGCGTCGATGCGGGCGTGGACCTCTTTATTATCGAGACCATGACCGACCTTGCCGAGATCAAGGCGGCCGTCCTCGCCTGCCGAGAGAACTCCGACCTGCCCGTCTTTGCCACCATGACCTTTGAGGAAGACGGTCGCACCTTCTTGGGCACGAGCCCCGAGGTCGCCGCCATCACCCTCGACGCCATCGGCGCCGACGTTTTGGGCATCAACTGCAGCCAGGGCCCGGCCGAGCTCCGAGGACTCGCCGCTCGCATGCTCACCGTCACCGACAAGCCCGTTATGGTGCAGGCCAATGCGGGACTGCCCCGCGTGGACGATGACGGCAACACCGTCTTTGATATCCAGGCGCCCGAGTACGCCGTGGCCGTCGCCGGTATGATTGAGGACGGCGTAAGCGTCGTGGGCGGCTGCTGCGGCACCACGCCGGCGCACATGGCGGCCCTACGCACGCTTATTGACAACCACACGCCCAGCCCACGCCATCGCAAGCCCAGTATGTCGGTCACGAGCGCCCAGACGGTCGTGGACCTTCCCTGCGACGGCCATAAGATTGCCGTCATCGGCGAGCGCATCAACCCCACCGGTAAAAAGCGCCTGCAGCAGGCCCTGCGCGACGGCGACCTGGACTACGTCGTGAGCCAGGGCATCAGCCAGCAGGAACAGGGCGCCGACATCTTGGACGTTAACGTGGGCCTGCCCGAGATCGACGAGGTCAAGATCATCCAACAGGCGACCGAACAGCTCCAGGGCTCCACGCTGCTGCCGTTGCAGATCGACTCCACCGACCCCGCAGCCGTCGAGGCCGCCGTGCGCCGCTACGCCGGCAAGCCCATCATCAACTCGGTCAATGGCAAGCAGCAGATCATGGATGAGATCTTTCCGCTGGTCGCCCACTACGGCACCAACGTTGTCGGCCTTACGCTCGACGAAGGCGGCATCCCCGATACCGCCGAGGCCCGCTTTGCCATCGCCGAACGCATCGTGGCCGAGGCCGCCCGCTACGGCATCGGCCCGGACCGTATCCTCATCGACTGCCTGGTCATGACCGCCTCGACCAATCAACGCCAGGCCGAGCAGATCCTACGCGCCATGTCCCTGTGCAAGGAGCGTCTGGGCGTCAAATGCGCGCTCGGCGTATCGAACATCAGCTTTGGCCTGCCTGCCCGCCCGCTGCTGGGCTCAGTCTTTTTGGCTGCCGCTTTTGGCGCGGGCCTGGACGCCCCCATCATGAACCCGGGCTCCAAGCGCTTTATGGATACCGTCTACAGCTATCGCGTCCTGAGCGTTGAGGACGAGGGCTCGACCGGATACATCGAGCGCTACGCCGGCTGGACCGATCCGTACAAGATTGCCGCAAACCCGGCAGCAGCTCAGGCCGCATCGACCGACACCGTGCCCGCTGCTGGCACCGCCGGCACCGACGGCAACGACGACCCGATTCGTCGCATGGTCGTCTCGGGCCGCAAAGGCGAGATCGCTGCCGAGACCGAGCGCCTGCTGGCAGACCACGACGCCATGGACCTCATCAACAATCACTTTATCCCCGCCCTCGACGAGGTTGGCGTCCTCTTTGACCAGGGTAAGTTCTTCTTGCCGCAGCTCATGGCCTCGGCCGAGGCCGCGCGCGTGGGCTTCGACACCATCAAGCGCCTGATGCCCGCCGGCGAGATTGCCGACAAGGGCAAAATCTGCGTGGCCACCGTCAAGGGCGACATCCACGACATCGGTAAGAACATCGTCAAGATGCTGCTCGATAACTACGGCTATACCGTCTTTGACCTAGGCCGCGACGTCGACCCGCAAGAGGTGCTCAAGACTGTACAGGAGCGCGACATCAAGCTCGTTGGCCTCTCGGCGCTTATGACTACCACCGTCGTCGCCATGGAAGAGACCATCAAGTTGCTCCATGCCGAGGTTCCGGGCGTCAAGATCATCGTGGGCGGCGCCGTACTCACCCCCGAATACGCCAAGCAGATCGGTGCGGACTACTACGCCAAGGACGCCGCCGAGAGCGCTCGTATCGCCGAAGAGGTCTTTGGGAAGTAACACAACGGAAACAACCGAGCACCAAAACGTGCCGCACGCGCCACTTGGCACGTGCGGCACGTTAGAATAGATAAGACTATGCTCGTTTTGGCAGATAGGAGCGCAAGGATGGCGATCACGCCCGCAGAAATCGCGGAAACCCGCGGCATGGTTGAGGAACAGAACCTCGACATCAGGACCATCACCATGGGTGTTTCGCTCATGGGTTGCGGTGACGAGAACCTCGACCGCATGTGCACGAAGATCTACGACCACGTGACGCACACGGCTGAGCATCTGGTCGAGACCGCCGAGAACCTCGAGCGCGAGTACGGTATCCCCATCGTCAACAAGCGCGTTTCCGTCACCCCGGTGGCGCAGATCGCCGCGTGCTGCAAGGATGAGGACCTCACCCCCATCGCGCATGCCCTCGACCGCGCGGCCGAGACGCTCGGCATCGATTACCTGGGCGGCTTCTCCGCACTCGTCCAGAAGGGCATCGGCGACGCCGACCGCCGCGTCATCCAGTCCATCCCCCAGGCGCTCGCCACCACGAGCCGCGTCTGCTCCAGCGTCAACGTCGCCAGCCTGCGCGCCGGCATCAATATGGACGCCGTGCTTATGGCCGCCCAGACCATCATCGATGCCGCTAAACTCACGGCCGACCAGGATTCCGTCGGCGCTTCCAAGTTTGTCTGCTTTGCTAACATGGTCGAGGACTCCCCGTTTATGGCGGGCGCCGTCCAGGGCGGTGGCGAGGCCGACGCCGTCATCAACGTAGGCGTCTCGGGCCCCGGCGTTATGGCCGCAGCCCTGGAGACGCTGCCCGATTCCGCATCGATGATGGAAGTCGCCGAGAAGATTAAGCAGACTGCCTTTAAAATCACCCGTGCCGGCGAGCTCATGAGCCGCGAGGCCGCCCATCGTCTGGGTGTCGAGAAGGGCATTGTCGACCTGTCGCTGGCACCTACGCCTGCCATCGGCGACTCCGTTGCGCGCATCCTCGAGATTATCGGCGTGGGCACCTGCGGTGGCCCCGGCACGACCTGCGCGCTCGCCATGCTCAACGATGCCGTCAAGAAGGGCGGCGTCATGGCCAGCTCCAGCGTGGGCGGTCTCTCGGGTGCCTTTATCCCCGTGTCCGAGGACGCCGGCATGATCGCCGCCGTCGAGGCCGGCGCGCTTTCGCTCGAGAAGCTCGAGGCCATGACCTGTGTCTGCTCCGTTGGCCTGGACATGATCGCCATCCCCGGCGACACCCCGGTCGAGACCATCGCCGGCATCATCGCCGACGAGATGGCCATCGGCGTCATCAACAACAAGACCACGGCCGTCCGCGTGATTCCCGCCATCGGCAAGGGCGTGGGTGACTGCGTCGAGTACGGCGGCCTGTTCGGCCGTGCACCCATCATGCCGGTGAACCCCAACGCCGGCACCGTGCTTGCCCACCGCGGTGGACGTTTCCCGGCGCCGCTGAACTCGCTGAAGAACTAGCTGAGGGGGACTGGCGAGGAGCCCCGGGGAGGGCAAATATATAAGGTCGCCTGCTCGGACAGTCCTGGCTCG
>ERZ834722.1084-NODE-1084-length-27633-cov-3.607368_pt1 | contig 27633 bp, 18 predicted proteins | sample MGYA00519576_ERZ834722 | MGnify/ENA primary metagenome ERZ834722 (study PRJEB31850, sample SAMEA3708759) | human gut metagenome | biome: human gut; feature: human-associated habitat; material: faeces | place: China | collected 2014 ...
AGTTTGCGGCAGAGGGCGGAGCCTTAAAAACCCCCGTTAAGGACGGTATGGAATTTGTCGGTTGGTATTCTTCTCCCGATTTCAGCGGAGAAAGGGTTACGGCAGCCGCCGCAGGCGCCGTACTTTACGCTAAATGGGCGGGCACCGGCGATGATTTATTTATTAAAATACATGACGGCATAACCGATTCCCCAAAGCTTGTTAAATACAAAAAGGATCAAGAATTGGATGAACCTTCAAGAACAGGCTTTAGGTTCCTTGGCTGGTATAAATACAGCAGGTTCCTTGGAAGACCTATAACAAAGGCCGCAGAAGGAATTGAGGATTTGTACGCCAAATGGGAAGAAATCGATCCGAAGCTTGACACAGACGTTGATTTAACTAAAAATTCGAAAATTATAACAACAGAAACGAGTGCCGATTCTAAATTAACTCTTAAGGGCGCTAAAGCAGTATTCGATATTTATGCCTATTCGAGAAAATTGAGCGATTCCGTTCCGACAGAGGTCACATGGTTCCCCGGCTATAATTTTAAAGACAGTAATAATAATTGGATCAAGCTTGAACAGGGTCAGACCTATACGTTTGAAACGGTATATAGGGTAGACAAGGTTGCCGCGGGCGACAATGTAGGTATACAAATAGGCTACGGCGTAGATTATCAGTTAGGTACAAACCGTACATACGTAAAGAGCTTTGAAAAACGAACAAAGAGCGACGAGGGAAAGACCTTCACTTATAAGGCGACCTATACTGTTGACAGTAACGTATATACAAAGCTTTTGTTCTCAGGTCAGGGCACGGTCACGGTATTAAGCATTAAGATTAAGAAGATACCGGAGATATTAGTTGATACAGAGTTCGGAACACAGACCTATGAAGCTTATGAATTAGGCTCTAAAAGCGGAGTTTTAGGCGATAAAAACGGTACAAACGTAACCAATGAAAAAAATCATACGGCAGGCTCTGCGAGCAATAAGTCATTGAAGCTTCCCATCAATACGGGACTTTCAAGACTTACTGCCAATACTGTTATTTCTCTTAACGGCGCTCCGCTTACCGTAAGGGAGGGCAATGCATACTCAGTCAGCTTTTATCTTTACTCTCCTAAGGATATGAACGATTTAGTTTACAGCGTTAACAGCGTCGGAGATACCTTGCAGGGTAATTATCTTAAATTCTTCAATCAGGAAGCAAGGGGCAAGGTTTCGTTAAAGGCTAATGAATGGACAAAAGTAACTGCATATATACCGAAGCTTGCCGGCTGTGCAGCGTCGAACGATATGTTATCCATCGCCGTTTCTTCTTATGATTATGACGGCAGCTTCGTTTATCTTGATGATGTAAGCGTTAAACAGTATGTAGATTCTGAGGTTCTGGTTTACAATTCAAACGGCGGTTCTGCGGTTAAGCCTCAGCGTGCATTTTCAGGCGAGCGTTTAGGCAATCTTGCCGAGCCTGCAAGAAGCGGATTTATGTTCGACGGCTGGTATTACGACGAGGCCTTAACAAATGAAGCTCATTCTTTTGATATATTCCCTGCCGATACTACAGATTTAGTTGTTTATGCAAAGTGGACGGCAATGCCTGCCGAGGCTAAGGATTTTGACGCAGGAACCTTTGATGAAGAAATTTATGAGGGTGCGGCGCCTTATAGCAACACTTTAAGCGATTTGGACGGCGTTGTTTACGGCGAAGATTACAAGCGTATAGGTAAGAATGCCGCTTGGGTTAAGTTTGCCGGAATTTACGGTAACGGTACTGTTGAAGAAGACGGCGCACTGCTGCTTACAAACGAGCAATTCAACAATGTAAGCGATAGCACCGGCAGAACCGCAGCAGCCCTTATGAATAAGGACGGTACGCCGTTTACGGTAGTAAAGGGTCAGCGTTATACTATTGAGTACGATTATGTATCTGCCGGAAACTACGGTCTTGCATATATACAGCCGATTATTTTTGAGGGCAGTATTTACGGCGGTCTCGGTCGCACAACAGGTCAAGGATTAGACAAGGTATCCGTTCAGGCAGCCGATTCCGATTATCAGACATATAAGCAATCCTTTGTTGCGGAAAGAACGGGTATAGTTTACTTTACTCTTACTGCCCGTGCCGACGGTAAGAATGTTGATACGCACGTTTACGAGAAGGTTTATCTTGATAACGTGAAGATAAAATTAAATCCAAACGTACATAAAGTGACCTTTAATACAGGAAACAGCGTTTATGCCGTAAGATACGGAATTACTGGCGAAGAGGTTGTTGTTGCAAATGCGCTTAATTCCGATACTCCGGGCGTAACCTTCGACGGCTTCTATACCGATAAGGAATTCAAAACCCGTTTTGACGATAAATTCGCCGACAGGGATATAACGGTATACATTAAATATAAGACCTTAAATTATGAAACTCCTTCCGATTTCAAGAATCCGATCAAATTGGATTTCGAAGAAACCGATATATTAAAGGACTTCTACCGTCAGTCTAAGTATATGACGTCTTGGTCAAGAGAAACTCAAAACGAATGGCTGTTTATAACGGGCGATTCTGAAAATTCGCTGAACGGCAGTAACTGTATAAAGCTTAACGGATTTAACACCTATTGGAACGAAGCAAAATTTGTTCTTTACGATATCAATAATCCCGACGGCGTTATGCTTCTCGATAAGGGCGCAAAATACCGCGTTAAAATTATGGTAAGATGCGAGGACAGCTATGAATCTCCGGGAGACCTTACGGTTTGCCTTGAAAACCCAAAAAAGAGATACCTGCTTGAAGAAAATCCGAGCGCTGCGCTTGTTTATGATGAAAACGGCGACAGCGGCAATTATATGATGTTCACTGCGGATATTGAAGTTCCCGAATCATTAAGTTATTTGCCGATGCTTGCAATCAGAAAGAATGCAAACGCTTTACAGAGCCTTTTTATTGATACCGTTTCGGTTGAAAAGCTCAGAGATTGCACTGTAACCTATGAGACAAACGGCGGTTCTTCCGTTGAAAAAGCAACCGTTCAAATTCACGAAAAGGTTTTCGATCCGGGCGAGCCCTACAAGGAGGGCTATGAATTCTTAGGTTGGTTTACAAACAGTAAATTCACCGGAAACAGGTGGAATTTTGATAAGGATACAGTTGAAAGCGATATGACGCTTTACGCTAATTGGAAGCGGGAAACGGTAAAAGTAATCACAGAAGAAACCGATAAAGAGGGTGAAGGTGAAAAGGTCAGCAACGGTAAGGCACCGTTAATTTTGGATCCCGACGACGTTAAGAAATCGGCTGACAACAATCAGAAAGCCGACAGCCTGTCAGATGAAGCAATGCCGATTTGGGCAATAGCGTTGATAATTGCCGGCGGAGCTTTGTTGCTTAGCGGACTGGCAGTATTGCTGATAATTATTGTTAAAAAGAAAAAAGGAAAGCAGGTAACTAAACCATGAAAAACAAAATAACAGCTATTTTGTTAATATCAGTATTAACATTTTCCTGTCTTTCCGGCTGCAAAGATCGGGCAAATACCGCTAAAGTGCCGAAAACAGGAAATGAAGAAATCAAGCCGCAGCTTGTGGTCGCAGCTAATCCGAGCTTGGTTTTCGACGGTCGGAGCAGCGTTATTGCCTTTAACGACGTTAAAAATGCCATGACGGCTGACCGAAAGGCCGCAACCCTTACTACGCTTTATGATGAAACCGATTGGGCTATGGTTTATAAGACCGGTGAGGATTGGAAAAAGCACGGAATCTACGGTATAGAAAAATGGCATAACGGCGCTCATATTTCCTCCGATAAATTAGGCTCATACAGCTTTTCCGATGACGGGACAATTTCCCTAATGCCTTACACAACAGCCGCCGCAAGGCTCGGTGCTTATGAAGGCGGCACGCCCTCTGAGGCGGGGCTGTTAGTTTCCGTTTCCGGCAACGAGCAAAACGCTCTTTGCTATCAAATTAAGGAAAACGGATATTTGGCAATTCCGGCGGGTAAGCTTACGGCTATTGACAGCGTAGGCGAAATTAAAACCGGATTTTTGGCTGAAGACAATGACAGCAGAAGCGCGGCGGTAGAATTTATTGTTAATACCAGAGTTGTTTGGTCGGGAGAATTTGTAAACTCTACCGCCGGTGACGGTACAGCCGTAACCGAGCTTAGCTATCCGGATATCAGCGGTATTGAGGTAAATGCAGGAGATAAATTCTTTTTGAGCTTTAAGCTCGACGCCAAGGCTAATAAGCCCGAAGATATAAAGCCGACAAAGCCTGCAGTATCAGGCGGCAAAAAGGATAATGATACTGCCTCGCCGACAGAACAGGTTACGGATATTCCTATTATGGACGGTTATGATTCGCACTTTAAGATAGTTCGTTCAGACAGCGCCGATATTAAGGAGCAGCAAATAGTTACAAAGCTGCGTTCGGCAATGGTAAGCGTTTTAGAGGCAGATGTTATTACCGTTACCGATGAAATGGGAGCCGCTGCTAACGAGCTGCTTATCGGCAGAACAAACAGGCCGGAATCGGTTAAGGCTTATGACGAGCTTACCTCTTACAGAGCCAACAACGGCTCCGACTTCATAATCCGTATGGATTCGGGCAAGCTTGTAATTGCGGCTAATACCGATTATTCATTACAGCTTGCTGTCAATTACTTTTTGGAAAAATACTGTAATTCCGATAAAGCCAAATTACCTTCAAATCTTAATTACTGCTACAGACCGGAGCTTAAAAATATCACAATCGGCGATAGGAGCATAGCTTCCTTTACAATAAGAACGGAAAAATATCCCTCTGTTATGGCAGTAAAGGCGGCAGAAAGCTTAGCTCAGTATGTTATTGAGAAAACCGGCTATAAGCTGAAAATCGAAAAGGATACCGCAGAAACTGCAAACGAGATTTTAGTGGGTATGACTACGCGCTCCGGAATTTCCGCCGAAACCTTCAAGAGCAAATCTTTAGATTTAGTTAAGGGGCTAAGCCGAAAAACACTCGGTAATGACGATTACAGTATCTTTATTAAATCGGGTAAGCTTTTCTTGGAAGCAGGCAGCGACTATGCCGCGAACTTTGCGGTTACACAGCTTATAGCAAAGCTTAAGGAAAGCGGCACATTGGCTTCTGATTTTACCCTTTCCGGTAATTACAAAAAGAAGGATTACACCCTTACCGACGCTTATGCTTACACCTGGGGCGATGAATTTAACGGAAGCTCGCTTAACCGCAAAAATTGGGTGCTTAACAGTAAGTTTAAAATAAGGGTAGGTCCTTATTATTCAAGTAACGACGCTTATTATCTCAGCTCAAAAAAGTCTTTGGATAATAATGATCCGAATGATGATTTCGGCGGACCGTGGATAAATGCCGGAAACGGATTTATGCAGGAGGGCTACTTAAAAAATACCATTGGCAATTCAACGGTTGAAAATAATATGCTGGTTCAAACCGTATATAAAACAAGCGAAGGCTATAACGAAAATGTTATCTGCACCGACGGCAGAATGGAATTCAGGTACGGTATACTTGAAGCCCGTATAATGCAATCCTCTGCAAACGGCAGTATAAGCGCATTTTGGACCAGAACAAGAGACGGAGCTAAAGTCGTTAACGAAATTGATATCAGCGAAACCTTCGGCGAGGATAAAATTAAGCCTAACCTTCATACCTGGGGTTCAGCGCATACAGATCACGGCAGTATGATAAGCGTTAGAAATATAAAATATCCTCAAAACGGAGAGCATTTCTATGATACGTTCCATCATTTAGCTGTTGAGTGGACTCCCGATTTCATAAATATGTATCTTGACGGCGAGCTTTATCTTTCGCAGGATATTACCTCGGATGCATGGGCGGCCTTCAAGGAAACCACCTATGTTGTATTTAGCTGTACTGTGCCTTCGGGGGATTACGCTAACGGAAATAATCCCGGCAGTATAATCACCAATCAGGGAGTTAACCAATATGCTGCTGCAAGGCTGTTTGACAGAAACGGCGACGGCAGGATCGATATAAACGATTTTTGTGAAAAGCAGTATGTTGACTATTTGAGACTTTATCAGATAAATTCGCGTAAATATTCACTTAGCGCAAAATAGATTAAAACTTTATGAGGTATAACGGATGAACAAATTTAAAAAAATTACGGCATTTATATTATCCTTGACTTTGGTTTTAATACCGCTCAATGCTGAAAAAACGAATAATGTAAAGGCAGAAAGCTCATCCGTTATATCCGACGACGAATATTCAGCCTATAAAGCCGGCTTGAATTATCCCAATTCAACCGACGAGCTGGTTTTGGCTGACGGAGATTATTTGACCGTAGATAAGCAAAACGGCGCGGAATGGAGCTTTGATACAAAAGCTGATTTTAAATATAACATAAAGCTTGTTTTTGCTCCTACGGACGAGAATACAAACATTTATAAATATTCGCTTTTTATTGATAATTCGCTCCCCTTTAAAAGCTGCGAGGAATTAAAGCTTCGCACATATTGGGAGGATGACGGAGGAATAAGAACACTCACGAACGGGGATCAGGTAAATCCGCTTCAAAAATGCATTACCGAATTTACGGAGCAGACGGTTTCCGACCCTGACGGCATAGAAAATTCACCCTATGAATTTATGCTGAGCGCCGGTAGGCACACAATTAAAATCGTATCGCTCGGCAAGGCCTTTAAAATTCAAAGGATCATACTTTCACCCGTAGAGGAAATTAAGAAATACAGCGAAGTATCGCAGGAATACAAAAATTATAAAAATTATGACGGCAAGCAAATTGTAATTGAAGCCGAGAATGCGCTTTATAAGAACGAATATTCACTAACCTCTAAGAGCGACAATTCTACAGCGGGTATTTCGCCGTCAAGTCCTACCAATTCGCTTATAAATTATATAGGCGGAACAAATTGGAAGGAGCAGGGCACCGAAATCGTTTGGAATTTAGATGTAAAGAAGGACGGACTTTATAAAGTAGGCTTTGCCTTTAAGCAAAGCTATGTTACAGACGGCTTGGTTTACAGAAATCTTAAAATCGACGGTAAAACTCCGTTTTATGAGGCGGGGAACATACCCTTTGCCTATTCTTCAAAATGGCAGTTTAAAGAATTTAAAGACGAAGAAGGCAACGATTATTTAATTTATTTGACCGCGGGCAGCCATAAGCTTTCGCTTTCCGTCACTCTTTCAGATACAGCCGAGGTCTTTAAAAGACTGAAAGAGGTTGTATCTGCCTTGGGCGATCTTTACCTCGATATTGTAATGATTACAGGCGAGGATCCGGATACTAACCGTGACTATGAGCTTCATAAGCAGATCCCCGAATTCGAGGAAACCTTGACCGACAGCCTTAAAAAGCTGAATGCCTTATCAAAGGATCTAAACGGGAATTTAAAGGTTAACGGCGAGCTTAACGGCGCGGTTAAAAATATGTCAAGGGTTATACAGAATATGCTTGACAATGTTTATGACGCACATTTGCAGGTTAAAAATTATTACACCGCACAGCAGACTCTAAGCACGTGGCTGTATGATATTAAGAATATGTCCTTGGCGTTAGATCAGATTATTTTAGCTTCTCCCCAAAAAGAGTTTGATACGCCGAAGGCGAGCTTTTTAGAAAGACTTAAATTTTTTATTATAAGATACAGCGAATCCTACAGTAAAAATTCGTCAACGGTAACGAGCAGTAAGGATAAAAGCTTAGATAACATTAAAATTTGGGTCAACTGGGGAAGAGATCAGGTTAAGGTTTTAAATTCACTTATTCAGGATAGCTTCAATCCGAAGTACGGGATCAACGTTACGGTCGAACAGGTAAACGCAACTCTTGTTCAGGGCGTTATTTCCGGTAATTCACCCGATCTGTACCTGCATATGGCAAGAACAGAGCCTGTAAACCTTGCTATGCGCGGCGTGCTTTATAATTTAAAGAATTTTGACGATTATGAAAAGGTTTTGGAGGAAAATTTCCAAAAAGGCGCAGATACGCCGTATCTTTATAAGGACGGCGCCTATGCCCTTCCGGATACGCAAAACTTTTTTGTAATGTTTTACAGAACGGATATTTTCGATAAACTGAGTCTTAACCCGCCGAAAACCTGGGAGGATTTCTTATCTGTAACCGGAATTTTACAGCGTAACAAAATGAACGCATATTTGCCGTATACAAAGCTTGGTGCGGCGGGTACCGTAAATATAGGAACCGGCGGACTTACAATTTTCCCCACTATGCTTATTCAGCGCGGAGAAAGTCTCTACAACAAGGAGTTTAACGCCACGAATTTGGCAAGTCCGATTTCGGTTGAAGCGTTCAAATTCTGGACCGAGTTCTATACGGATTACAGTCTTGATCAGGACGCAAACTTCTTTCAAAAATTCCGTGTAGGAACAATACCCATGGGAATTGCAAGCTATACGCAATGCCTGACATTCAGCGCCGGCGCACCTGAAATTGCGGGTAAATGGAGCATTGCCGAAATACCCGGTATAGCAGAAGAGGACGGCAGTATCAATAATATCTGCTCGGGAGCGGGCACGGGCGCCTCGATAATGAAATCAAGCAAAAATAAGGACGCGGCTTGGAATTTCCTCAAGTGGTGGACGTCGAGCGAAACTCAGTATCGATATTCCTCTGATGTTGAAGCAATTTTAGGGGAAACCGGCAGAGTGGGCACCGCAAATAAAAACGCGCTTCCGAGACTTGTTTGGGAGGATAATGAGATAGACGTAATTACCTCTCAATGGAGCAAGCTTCGCGAAATTCCCGAAGTGCCCGGAAGCTATTATGTTTCCCGTTCGATCGACCAAGCCTTTTGGGCAACTAAAAACGGTAATAAATCCGCAAAAGAGTCGATTGTTCATTGGTCGGAAGAAAGTAACAATGAAATCGCACGTAAGATTAAAGAATACGCAAATAAGGAGCAGTAGAATATGAAAAACAATAATAAATTTTTTACTGTTCTTAAGGAGCGGTGGCAGATATATTTGCTTATCGGACCGTTTTTGATTCTTTTTGTACTTATGACGGTTTTACCTATATTGTCCTCTGTTGTATTAAGCTTTTTCAATTATGATATGGTTTCGGCTCTGTCCTTCAGCGGGGTTGAAAACTATTTAAGAATGTTTATACAGGACGATATTTTTTGGACCATTCTTAAAAACACATTTATTTTGGCAATTCTAACGGGACCCACGGGCTTTTTGCTTTCCTTTGTTCTTGCCTGGATGATAAATGAGTTTAATCAGGGACTCAGGACGCTTCTTTCCTTTATGTTTTATGTGCCGTCGCTTGTAGGTAACGCGCTTTATGTTTGGACGGTAATCTTTTCAAGCGACAGCTACGGCTATATGAACAGCATTTTGCTTTCTTTGCGATTGATAACGCAGCCTAAGCAATGGTTTTCGGATTCAACGCTGATTGTTCCGATAGTTGTTATGATTCAATTATGGATGAGTATGGGTATATCCTTCCTTTCAAACATTTCGGGACTTCAAAATATCAATCCCGAACTTTTTGAAGCGGGTGCGGTTGACGGCATCAGAAACCGTTGGCAGGAGCTTTGGTATATAACGCTGCCCGGTATGAGAAATATGCTTTTTTTCAGTGCGGTTATGCAGATTGCAAGCGCTTTCTCAATCAGCAATATCGTAACAACTCTTGCAGGCTATCCTACGGTAGGATATGCTGCGGATACAGTGGTTTCATACCTTACGGATATAGGCTCCGTCAGGTATGAAATGGGTTATGCCTCTGCACTTTCGGTAGTGCTGTTTATAATTATGTTTGCTACAAGGGGTATTACCGTTAAATTACTTAAAAAGGTGGGTCAGTAATGAAAAAAATCAAGAAAATGCTGACCGATATGAGAAGAACCGAAAAGGTTCAGGTGCGAAAGTATACGCGTTCAAAATTCGGAAATTTTCTGTTTTTTGCCTTTCTGTTTTTGTTTGGTGCATTTTCGGTTTTACCGTTAATTTACAGTATCGTTACATCATTTAAGCCGCTTGACGAAATACTTGTTTTTCCGCCTGCAATGTTCACTGTAAAGCGTCCGACGCTTAATAATTATTTGGCGCTTCCGAATTTGATTTCCGGACTTAACGTACCCTTTTCAAGGTATCTTACAAACAGCCTTTTTATAAGTCTTGTCGGAACGGTTTTACACGTGCTTGCGGCAACTGCGGCAGCCTTTGTATTATCGAAGATCGATTTAAAATTCAAGAAAACGATATTTCTTGTAATTCAAACCTCCCTGCTTTTTAATGCTTATACCCTGAGCATTCCGCGTTACATCATATATAACGAGCTACATATAATAGATACCTATTGGGTTTATATTTTGCCGTTTATTCCGTCGTCTATGGGTGTGTTTTTGATGAAGCAGTATATAGACGGCTATATTCCCGACGCACTTTTAGAGGCGGCAAAAATAGACGGTGCAAGTTATCTCAGAATTTTCTGGCGCATTATTTTTCCGAATGTAAAGCCCTGTGTTTTAACGCTTGTTTTGTTTGCATTTCAAAGCATTTGGTCAACCGTGCCGACCGGTACAATTTTTAACGAGTCGCTGAAAACCCTGCCCACGGTAATGTCAACAATAGCAACCGGCGGAATTTCACGTTCGGGAGCGGCAATGGCGGCTACGGTTATTATGATGATACCGCCGATTTTGGTATACCTCATATCCCAAAGCAGCGTTAAGCAGAGTATGGGCAGTGCAGGTATTAAGGGGTAAAGCTATGAATAAAAAAATCAGCCTAATAAGGATTGCAAGCTTTCTCTTTGCGTTTGCCGTGCTTTTAAGCTTAAACGTATCAGCCGCACCTCAAAGGACCACCTCTGCAAAAACCGAGGAAAAGCCTTTTGAGACCTATACATATTGGCAAGACTTAGGGGCCGGCGAAAAAACAATGGTATACTGTAAGCCGATGTATAAGGTCAAAACGGTTATCAATGCAAACGTATTAAATATTCCGTCCTTCGGAAGTATCAATGATATTACAGCCGATAACGGAAAAATATATATACTTGACAGCACAAATTCAACAGTTTATGTACTTGAAGGCGATTATTCGCTTTATAAAAAAATCGATACCGTAACCTATAACGGCGAAAGGCTTTCATTTGACGGCGCAAGCGGTATTTTTGTAAAGAATGAACAGATCTATATAGCCGACACGAAAAACGCAAGAATTTTAGCGCTTGATACGAACGGTAACGTTACGGCTTATTTAACCCTGCCAGAATCTAAGCTTATTCCCGATAATTTCAATTACAGTCCTATAAGGGTTGCGGTTGATTCAAGAGATTATATTTACATTGTAAGCGAAGGCTCGTATTACGGGGCGTTGGTTTATTCGCCTAAAATGGAATTTTTGGGATTTTACGGCGCGAATTCCGTTCCGGCGTCTGTCGGTGAAATTTTAACCGAATTTGTTACAAAGCTTTTTTCAACCAATGAAAAAAGAGCGGCTTCCGTAAGAGCGCTGCCCTATCAGTTTACGGATTTTGCAATAGGTCCGGGCGATTTCATTTATACGGTAACCTCTACAAACGAAAGCGCCGTTAAGGGTCAGGTAAAAAAGCTTAATCCGGGCGGTAAGGACGTTCTTAAAAAGAGCGATTATAATTTTGCGGATAATTCCGCAAAGCTTATTAAAAACGAAAATCTGAATTCAATAGACGTTGATTCCGACGGATTTTTTTATGCGCTTGACAGCGGTGTTTATAACCGTATCTTTTGGTACGATAAGGAATGCAACCTTATGTGCGTATTCGGCGGAGGTACCAATTCGCAAACTCAAAAGGGAACGTTTTCAAAGGCGGATACGCTTGCAATAAACGGAACCGATATTGTGGTTTCCGATTCCGTAAACAAAAATATTACGGTATTTTCAATAACCGATTACGGTAAGGCTGTGCGAAAGGCTCAAACAGCAACCTTAAACGATAATTACAGTGAAACCGCCGAAGAATGGAAAGAGATAATAAAGCTTGATAAGAATAATCAGCTGGCATACAGAGGACTTGCAAAGGCCTACTATTCCTCAGGCGACTATGATAAGGCGCTTGAATATGCGAAGTTAGGCGCGGATAAGGAAACCTATGCCGACGCCTTCAGTAAAGAAAGAACAAGATTTTTTGAAAAGAATTTTACTTTTGTTTTCTTACTGGTAATTTTTATTGCCGCGTTGGTTGCAGTGCTTATTCATATAAAGCGTAAAAAGAAAATTGTGCTTATTAAAAATGCAAAGCTTAGAAATATGCTCGAATGCATTCCGCATCCGTTTGAAAGCTTTAGGCTTGTTAAGGAAAAGGGATTAGGCTCTTTGCCCTTGGCGACCGCCGTTTTAGCGGTTTATTATATTATTTCCGCAATAAGCGATAAGGCTTCGGGCTTTGCCTTCAACCGTTTTGACGCCGAGAGCTATAATTCGTTTTACGTTTTGTTAAAAACGGTTGCGCTGGTTCTGCTGTTTGTATCGGCAAACTGGCTTGTATGCGTTTTAATGGGCGGTATAGGTAAATTCAAAGAAATTTACATTGTTACCTGCTACAGCCTGCTGCCGATAGTTTTTGCGCAGATCGTTTATCTGTTAATGACGCATATACTTTCACCCGATGAATTTGCATTTATTACTATATTTAAAACAGTTTGTATTCTCTATACGTTTTTCATTTTAGCCGTTGGCGTTATGAAGGTACATAATTATGAGTTCGGCAAATTCGTCGGCACAACCGTTGTTACGGTGATAGCGATGATTATAATCGTTTTCCTAATATTTATGGTTTGCCTGTTGGCTCAGCAGGTTTACGGTTGGATAGCAACAGTATTTACCGAAATAAGATACCGATAGAAGGGGAGTAGAGCAATTGAAAAACAGATCATTCAGAATATTTGCGCTTTTGTTAGCTCTTATAACCCTTTTAGGCTTAACAGGCTGCGGAGACGATAAATCGCTTGTGACCTTTTTGAATTTCGGCGACCAAAGCTATGACACGGAGTATGCAAACGGAAAGGTATGTGAGAATGACAGATTTGAGCTTAATTGGGATAACTCATTAAAGCGGGTAAGCTTTGTGGATAAGCAGAGCGGAGCGGTTTGGGGTCAAATACCTGCCGAGGCGCAAAACGGAGTTACCGAGAACGGCGTTAAAAAGAAAAACCACCCGCAGCTTGAATCTGCTTTGCAGGTGAACTATCAAGACCCGAAATCCTTTGATGAAATTACGCTGTATTCCTATACCGGGGCCGTTCAAGAGGGCGAAATTTACACCGAAAAGATCGATAACGGATTAAAGGTTATTTATGAATTTACCGAGTTTGATATAGCTGTGCCGGTTGAGTATACAATAGGCGAAGACTCCTTCGCGGTAACCGTTGATCCAAAGGAGATTGCAGAGGGGGAAGAGTATAAAGTAACCTCAGTAGCATTAGAACCTTTCCTTTGCGGATTGAAAAACAACTCCGAAAACAGCTTTCTTTTCATTCCCGACGGCTCAGGCGCAATTGTGGAACCCGTAGGCGAGCAGGCTGTCGGAAACGTGGGCTCCAAGGAGGTTTACGGCGGTGATTTAGCTTACAGAAAATTCGGTACGTCTACAACCTCAGAGCAAATCAAAATGCCGATTTTTGCCGCTAAAAAGGGCGACAGTGCAGTGCTTGGAGTCATCTCATCGGGAGCGCCGTCTGCAAGTATAAATTGGAATATCGGCTCAAACGATATCGGTTATTCAACCGTTTACCCATCATTCCGTATAAGAGGCTTTAAAAATATTGAAAGACCCGAAAATTTCATAACCACCACAACGCTCGGTAATTTTAAGGTTTTTGATAAGGGTATTTTAACCACGCCCGTTAAAGCGGAATATTTTGTTTTAAGCGGCGAAAAAGCAAGCGTTTACGGTATGGCGGAAAAATACCGCGACTATTTAAAGGAAAATTTCGGGCTTGAAAGAACCGAAAATAAAGAGGTTGACGCAAGCTTTAAAATCATCGGCGCGACCCTTCAGCCAGATTTTATCTTAGGTATTCCCACAACAAAGCTTTTCCCCCTTACAACTGCTGAGGAAGCGGAAAAAATTGCCGATGAGCTATCGGAAAAAATCGGCAGTAACATAAATTTAAACCTTTTGGGTTTCGGTCAAAGCGGAGTGGACGCGCAAAAGGTTGCAGGCGGCTTTAAAACGGCAGGCAAGCTTGGAAATATGGAAAAGCTTTATTCTGCGCTTGATAAAAAAGGTATAAACGCTTTCTTTGATTATGACGTTATAGCCTTTAATAAATCGGGCGGCGGTTTTTCAAAGAAGGACGCCGCGGTATATTCAAGCGGTATGAGTATAACATATACAAGCTTTGACACCGTAAGCAAGGCTTCAAACGACGACAGATTTTACTTGCTTTCAAGAAGTAATTTAAGCCGTGCTGTTGAAAAAATAATAAAGGTTTCAGCAAAAAATGGCGTTTCGGGAATTTCATTAAATTCTCTTGGCGGTACGGTTTATTCCGATTATGCAAATCAGGAAACATATCTGGCAAACAATATGGAAAATGACGTTGCAAAGCTTTTTGCGGATGTTAAAAAGGGCGGATATAAGCTGCTTACCGCTTCGGCAAACAGCTACGCGGCGGTAAATGCAGACTTTGTGAACGACGCTCCGATATATTCCTCGGATAATATCGCGTTCGACTTTGACGTTCCGTTTTATGAGCTTGTATTCAAGGGCTATGTTCCGCTAAGCTCGGTATCGATAAATCTCTGTTCTGATAAAGACAATGCGATACTTCGCTGTGCGGAAAGCGGAATTTCTCCTTCATACACGGTTTACGGCAATTTCAAAAAAGAACTTGTTACAAACGATAATACGTTTATCTTCGGCTCAGGCTTTGACGGTATTAAGAAAGATATTTACAGCGCCGTAAATAAAGCTAAGGATTATTTGAAGCTGACGGGAAATGCCGAGATCGTCGGTTATGAAATAATAAATAAGGACGTCCGCATTACAAGGTTTGCAGGCGGCGGATACACGGTTGTAAATTACGGCGAGGCTCCTGTTGCCACACAATACGGCGAGGTTGCGGCAGGGGGCTATATATACGGGAGGGAAGGATAATGAAAAAGCGCAAGGTCAAGAGTCTTGAAGCCTTAAAATCCCGTTACGGATATATCTTTCTTGCCCCTTGGATAGTCGGTATGCTGATTTTCTTTATCGTGCCGATTGTACAGTCCGCATATTTTTCCTTTGCCGATATAACAATAGGCGACGGCGCCGTAACAAGATTTGTGGGGCTTGAGAACATCAAGTATTTGCTGTTTAAAGATACAAAGTATGTAAATAATCTTATTGCGGCATTTACGGATATGTTTATTTCGGTTCCGTTTATACTGCTTGTAAGTCTTATTTTGGCGGTGCTGCTGAACAATAAGTTCAGGGGAAGATTATTCTTCCGTTCACTGTTCTTTTTACCTGTAATAATTGCAGGCGGTTCGGTTTTGGATCTTTATTTAAGCGCGGCGTCCGGAAACGCCACAGAGGTTGCGGTTAATGAATCGGTTTCCTTCGGAATGGTTGATTTTTCGGCGATTTTCTCGGCACTGAACCTGCCGGCGGCGGTTGAAACCTATCTTTCGGTAGGGCTTGATAACCTGTTTATGCTGGTTTGGCAAAGCGGAATTCAGATAATTCTGTTTATTGCGGGGCTCCAGTCGATTCCCGATCTGCTTTACGAGGTATCCGAGGTTGAGGGAGCGACCAAATGGGAGGAATTTTGGTTTATAACTCTTCCGAGTCTCGGCAGAACAATGTTTCTTGTAATAGTTTTCACAATCGTTGAAAACATAACAAAAAGCAGCAATAAGGTAATAGAACAGGGCTATAAGTTTTTCAATTCACTGGCATTCGGCAGAGGATCGGCGGCACTTTGGCTTTACTTCCTTGTTGTAGGTATAATTGTGGCGCTGATCTTATTTATCTACAATAAGAAGCTTTTAAGGAGGTGGAGTTAAATGACTTCAAAAGCAGGTTACAGCAGTACGCTTCTCCGCCGAAAGGCTTCAGCCGCAATAATTTACTTGGCAAGGCTTTTGATCCTTACAATTGTAGGCTATATTGTTTTATACCCGTTCTTTTATATGCTTGTGACGGCGATCAAGGATACGGACGCAATGCTTGATGTAGAGCATATTTGGATCCCCGTAACCTACAGCCTTAAAAGCTTTAAGGAAATTTTCGAGCTGTTGGATTTCGGAACGGCGCTGAAGCAAACCTTCCTTGTTCAAATTTCAAGCGCGGCAATAGAAACCTTTGTATGCGCCTTCGTTGCATACGGCTTTGCGAGGTTTAAATTTAAGGGTAAGCCGATATGCACGTTTTTCCTTATACTTTCCTTGCTTGTTCCTATTCAGATGTACAGTCTTTCAATGTCTGTAAACTACCGAAATCTTCATTTATTCAACACACCGTTTGTATATTGGCTGCCGTCTCTTTTAGGCGTCGGTATCAGAAGCGGTATGATGATATTTATTTATCAGCAGTTTTTCGTTAATCTGCCTAAGGAATTGGAGGACGCGGCTTATATCGACGGCGCAGGTCCCGTGAGGACATATTTTTCAATTGCTTTGCCGTCGTCAAGCGTGGTTTTGGTTACGGTTTCGGTGCTTTCCTTTGTTTGGCATTGGAATGAATATTATCTCGCTTCACTTACCTTTTTATCCGATTCGGCGCCGCTTGCAATGGTTTTAAGCTTCCTTAAGGTCTATTTAAAGCAGGTCGGTATATACGAGGGCTGGCCGGAATATGCGTCCTTAGTCAGTGCGGCGTGCTTAATGTATGTAATAATTCCTCTTATACTCTATATGATTTTCCAACGGAAATTTGTCCGTTCGATAGACAGAGTGGGTATAACGGGATAAATTAAGGTAATATGCCCGAAAGAGCTATTATAAACGGCAGAATTTTATTTAAGCGAAAGTATATTTGCACGCCTTGCGGCGCTTGCAATAACTGAATGTCTGTCATTCTGAGCGCGGAGCGCGAAAGAATCCGTAATACCCCTCAAAGAGAACGGATTGCCACACGCCTTACGGCGTTCGCAATGACAGAAGGTATGGGAAAACGGATTGCCGCGCACCTTACTCACTCTTGCGGTACCCAAAAGTTGTTTTAGCTTGGAGCTCTAACAACTTTTGACCGCGGCGCCCGCCGTTGCTCGCTTTATCCTGCCCGCAGCGAAAGCAACGTCACTCGCAATGACATCAGATTTTGAAGCACCGATATTTTAATTAAAGCGCCTTTAAAATGCTTATTACCGTTTCAAGCTCTGCGGGCTTAACCCTGTCGGGCTCGGCGCCGGAAAGAACGCAATCGGCAAAATAATTTATCTCATTGGAATATGCATTGCTTTTCGGCAGACCTATATCTCCGGTATCCTCACCCGATTGCGAAACCGGCTTGAAGATCTTACCGTCTTTTTCATAAATTGTCATTTCGTGATTTTCGAACACCGCAAGCGCCTTTTCAAACTGAAAACGGAAATTTGCCGCAAAGGGATAGGGCGCGTCATACCACGCCGCCTCGGTCGTTATGAAAAATCCGTCGTATTCGTAAATCGAGTTAATATAGTCCTGATTTTCAGACCTTGCCCTGTAATCCTTAAATTCCTTCGGCTTTCCGAAAGCGTAAACAATAAAATCAAGATCGTGAATATGCAGATCAAACGGTACAAGTCCGCTTCGGTTCTCGTCCATCATCCAGCCGTCCCAGCTCCACTTCGGGCGAACTCCGAGCCTGCCCATATGCCCCGAAAGCAGCCTGCCGTATTTGCCCGTATCGTATATTTCTTTTATGATACTGTATTCCGGCCAAAAACGCAAAACCTGCGCTACCATAAATTTAACGTTATTGCTCTTTGCGGTGCTGTAAACGCGCGCAACGTCGGCAGCGTTTAAAGATACGGGCTTTTCGCAAATAACGTTTATTCCCATATTCATAGCCTTAATTGCAAACTCTGCGTGCAGATATGTAGGCAGGCATATGTCAAGTATGTCTATTTCTTCATTTTTAAGCATTTCGTCAAAATCGGTGTAGCAATGCTTGTTCTTATATTTTTCCATCTGCTCCGCGCGTATATCGCAAAGCGCAACAAGTTCGGCGTCGCGCCGCTCCTCCCACGCAGGAATATGTGCGCCGCTTATTCCGCCTACGCCTACCAAAGCTACCTTTAACATTTTTTCAACCTCCGTATATTTCGTCTATTATATTTTTAAGATAAGCCTTCGCATATCTTATATCCTCGGTCTGCCTTTCGCCGTCTATCTCGCGTTCAATCGTTACATAGGAATCATAATTAAGCTCCTTAAGCTTTTTGAAAAGCGCCCTGAAATCCACCTTTCCGTCGCCTATGCGGACCTCTTTGCCGAGATTATGCCCGTCGGTAGGGTAAAACCCGTCCTTGGCGTGAAGATTCATAACATATTTGCCGAAAACATCAAGCGCGTCCACCGGATTTGCCTTTCCGTAAAGAATAACGTTGGCGGTATCAAGATTAACGCCTAAGTTATCGCAGCCCGCCTTTTCAAAGCAGCGCAGCATAGTAACGGGCGTTTCCTGACCCGTTTCAAACAGCAAATACTGCCCGTTAGCCTTTAAATGCTGTGCAACCTGTCTTACGGCAACGCAAAACGGCGCAAATTGCGGATCGTTCGGATTTTCGGGAATAAAGCCCATATGGGTAACAACATTTTTAACTCCCAATCCGTTTGCAAAATCCGCACCGTCGCACAGATTTTTAATTCTCATAACACGGTATTCGGGCGGAACAAGACCGAGCGTTATCTGCCCGTCGTAAAAGTTCCACGCGGCGGGACCCTCCCAGCCGCACCAAAAGGCAGATACGGTAATGCCCTTTTCCTTAATTAAGCCGTTAAGCTTATCAAGGTTTTCCTTTGTCCACAGCTCCGGCTTCCAGGAGATCAGCTGGCAGTTATCAAACCCCTCCGACAGCATATCATCAAATTTTTTTGACATAGCCTCCATACTGTCAAAGTGAACGCAAACGCCTATCTTCAAATTAAAGCACCCCTTAATTATTGATTTTTTTCTGATTATATGATAACATATAATTAAAATTCTTTTAATAACTTTTTTGATATCTTTAAGTACAATTTTGACATTTGGGGTGAACAAATGGCTCTTGACGCAAACAAGGAGCTTACGCCGGTTTTATACGGTGAAAGCGCCGTTAAAATTTTAAAGCCCATAGCCTTTTCAAAAAATGCGCCTTGCTTTCGTATGCACTGGCACGAACGCATTGAACTGCTTTACGTGGTTTCGGGAAGTATAAGTATAAGGCTTAACAATTCCGAGGTTGCCGCGCGCGCCGGCTCGCTTGCGGTTATACCGCCCGAAAAAATACATATGGGAACCGCCTTGGAAGAGGGAACCGCATATTATACCATTATGTTCGATGTTTCATCGTTTTACAATTCGGCGTTTGCAAGCAGAGTCCTGCTTGAGCCGATCACTGAAAAAACTGTCGACTTTCTCCCCGTTACGTCAGACACTGAAATTATTTCCGCCGTTAAGCGCCTTATAAACGAAGAGCAAAACGGCGATAATTCCTCGTCCCTTATTATTATAAGCGGCATATACCTTATATTAGGCTTGCTTTACAGGAAATGCCTTTTGGAAAGGCCGAGCCTTTTAAGCGATGAACGCTTTAGGGATATACTTAAATATATTTCGGAAAACTGCTGTAATGAAATATCCTCTTTCTCATTAAGCCGACGTTTCGGATATTCCGAAGAATACTTTTGCAGGCGTTTTAAGTGCGTTACGGGGCTTACGCCTATGAGCTACATAAATATATTAAGGCTTGAAAAAGCAAAAAAGCTGATAGACAAAGGCGAAAAACAGGTTTCGGCGGTGTTTGCCAAAACAGGCTTTTCGGATATGAGCTATTTTACAAAAAGGTTTAAAAAGCATTTCGGCATAACGCCGAGTATGTATATAAAAAAGGCGGACGAAGTAAATCACCGCCTGTATAATGCCGAATAAACGCTTTTACGGAAATGCCTCGTCCCGTCCCTCGTCATTACGAAGCCGTGTAAACGGCTGTGGCAATCCGTTCTTTTTTAAGGGGAATTACGGATTCTTTCGCGCTATGCGCTCAGAATGACACACCATTTAGTTGCCACGAATGCCGCAAGGTGTGTGCAGTAAGCTGTCGCTCTTTTCCGTTAAAAAATCGAGGCTGCCGAAAAACGGCAGCCCCTTGATTGCTTATGCTTAAATTTTATTCGGCAGCGTTATCTGCCTCTTTTTCCTTTTTGCCGCTTAAAATCACATTGGTGATTATACCGAGTATCAGCGCGCAGGCAATAGAGGTGATCGTGATTTTTCCGAACGATACGGTAAGACCGCCTATGCCGCAAATAAGGATTACGGCAACTACAAAGAGGTTTCTGTTATCGTTAAGGTCAACCTCCTGTATCATTTTAAGACCGGATACGGCTATAAATCCGTAAAGCGTAACGCAAACGCCGCCCATTACGCAGTTGGGAATTGTGGAAAGGAAGGTTACGAACGGTCCGAAGAACGAAATTATTATTGCAAGTATTGCCGTTGCAAAAATGGTTACAACCGAGGCATTGCCGGTTATGGCAACGCAGCCTACCGATTCGCCGTAGGTTGTGTTGGGGCAGCCGCCGAACAGGGCGCCCGCAATTGAGCCTACGCCGTCGCCGAGCAGGGTTCTGTGAAGTCCCGGTTCTTCAAGAAGATCCTTTTCAATTACCGAGGAAAGGTTTTTGTGGTCTGCAATATGCTCGGCAAACACAACAAACGCAACGGGTATATACGCTACCGCAACCGTGGCTATGTACTGACCGTTAATCTCCTTAAGTCCCTTTGCCGCCTCAAAGAATGTGAAATCGGGAACGGCAACTATGCTCATATTTTTGAAAACCTCAAAGTTTATTATCTGAAGCGACTGATTATCGGTTGCAATTCCTATAACGGTGAATATTGCCGCGGCGGCATAGCCCGCAAGAATACCGATTATAAAAGGAATAAGCTTAACCATTTTTTTGCCGTATACCGAGCATATGGTTACAACCAAAAGGGTTATAAGGCCGCATACAAGGCAGATAAGCGGATTTGCCGCTGAATTGCCGTCGCCGTCGAGCACCTTGCCCTTTGTAATATCGCTTACTGCGTTTGCGGCAAGCGACAAACCGATTATTGAAACCGTGGGTCCTATAACCACGGCAGGCATAAGCTTGTTTACCCAGCCCACGCCTACAAGCTTTACCGCAATTGCGATAACAACATATACAAGACCTGCAAACGCCGCGCCGAGAATAAGACCTACATAGCCTGCCTTAGCGGACGCCGCGCCCGCAAACGCCGCGAGCATTGAGCCGATAAACGCGAACGAAGAACCCAAAAATACCGGACTTTTAAATTTTGTGAACAAAAGGTATACCAGAGTTCCGATACCTGCGCCGAAAAGAGCCGCCGACTGTGACATTCCGTTTTGCACAATTGCAGGAACCGCGATAGTTGCCGCAAGAATTGCAAGCAGCTGCTGCAAAGCAAAAACTATTACCTTGCCAAAGCTCGGTTTGTCCTTAACACCGTAAATAAGCTTCATTTTTTACTTCCCCCGTTTTTTGCACCGTTTAAGGCTTTTCTCCCCTCAAGTGCGTTTTTTATTTATATAAAGGCGTTAACGCCGTTTATATCTCATACAGCTCTGCCGCGGTAATGTCGTCGTAAGGCGGTATTTTAACGGCTATAACCTCTGATTTTGAGGTGGGAATGTTTTTCCCCACATAATCGCCGCGTATCGGCAGCTCCCTGTGACCGCGGTCTATAAGAACGGCTAACTGCACGGCGGCGGCTCTGCCGCAGTGGGTGAGCGCGTCAAGCGCGGCGCGCACGGTTCTTCCGGTATACAGCACGTCGTCCGTAAGCACAACCCTTTTATCTGTTACCGAAAACGGAAGCTCGGTATTGTGTATAACCGGCTCCTCCGATATAAGCGAAAGATCGTCCCTGTAATAGGTTATATCTATCTCGCCGCAGGGAACCCTTACGCCCTCTATATTATATATGTTGTCCGCTATTATTTTTGCAACCGAAACTCCGCGGCGCTTTATACCTATTATACAAAGATTTTCGGTGCCGCTGTTTCTTTCAAGTATCTCGTGGGATATTCTTTTAAGCGCGCGGTTTACAGCCGCCTCGTCCATAAGCGTGGCTTTGAATTTTTCCATAAAAGCGTTTACCTCCCGAAGACGAAAAAAAGCCCTGCGCGCGGCAGGGCATTATAATATACATATATATATTACTGTTACGTCCTTGCCGGCATCCCGTACCGTCTTAAAGGTTTCTTTAAAATACTATAACATATATTAAAGTGATTGTAAAGAGCAAATTTTAAAAATTTTTTTATCCGATATATTGTGGATAATTTTTAGATTTTTGCATAAGTCCCCCACTTTTGGTATAAAATAGAGTTGTACAAGCTATCCCCCGCACCACTTTGCCCGATTTTGTAGGATTGCACAAGCTAAATACCAAAAAATGGTAAATAAATTCGATTTACAAAAGGTTACAAGCTTGTAACCTTTTGTAACCGCCTTGTAATTTGTGTATTTTGCATAAAAAGTGTGATTTTTGAGGCTTTGACATAGTGTGCTTTATTGATTATAATAGCAACCGTCCTGAAAAATCAGTTTTTAAAGGAGTCATTTGATGTCGGAAAAGATAAAATACCGTTTGTCTGAAATTGTATTTTCAAAACAAACGCGCGTAAAGTGTATCGCGGTGCTTACCGCGTTGACTGTCGCGGTAATATCTCTGCTCGGACTTTCAATAAATACAGTAAAGGTATTCGATGGTGAGAAAACCTACACCGTTCGCTCGCTTAACGCAAATGCGGCAAGCGTAATTTCAAATATACGCTTAAAGTCCGGACGTTATAAAATTTTAAGCAGTAAAACCGAAAGCCGTATAACCACCGTTGAAATTGCATATTCGTTTCCGGTTTACATTACCGTGGGCGAAAATACGCTTGAGATTGAGTTCACCGGCGGAACGGTAAAGGAAGCGCTGCTGCTTGCAGGCTATACCCCGGATGAATTTGATATGATAGAGCCTGCGGCGGATACGGTAATAGATAAAACCGTTTATATTGATTACACCGATATAGAATATGTAAACGGCGTTTATACCGAGGTAATTCCCGCGGCGGAGGAAACCGTTTATTCGCAGGCGCACGCGCAGGGCGTGGTTAAAACCGAAAACGGAACCGACGGCTTAAAGCAAGTAACCTACACCGAAAAGCTTGTAAACGGCGTTTCGAGCGAAAAAACCGTTACCGGCGAAGAGGTGCTTACCGCCGCCGTTAACACCAAAAAGATAATAGGAACAAAAAAGACCGTTGCAGCGGTAAAGCAGGCTGTAAAAACCAGCGCAGACGTAAAAGCCGTATCTACCCTTACGCCCGCCGCGCCTATCGAGCTTGACGCAAACGGCGCGCCGCTTCATTATAAATCAAAAATGACCTCGCGCGCAACGGCATACACCTATACCGGCCATAACTGCGCCACGGGCGTAGCGCCGCAGCCGGGGTACATTGCGGTAAACCCGAACGTAATACCCTACGGCACAAAAATGTTTATTAAAACCGCAGACGGCGGCGTTATATACGGCTACGCGGTAGCGGCAGACACGGGCGGATTTATAAAAAATCACCCCACGGGCGTAGACTTGTTTATGGCTACAAGAAGCGAGTGCGTAAGCTTCGGCGTTCGCAATGTGGAAATATATATTCTTGAATAACAAAAGCTCCGCGTAAACGGAGCTTTTTATTTATACCTCGGAATTTATTAACTTTGCGCCTGTCCCCTTAATAGAATAATGTTAAGGGGGGATTATGCTTATGGGTCTTACAAAAAGCTCCGTTGGGCGTTCGGCGGTGGATTCGGGTCTTATTATCAAAAAGCATTCGCCCGACGATAAGGTCATAGCCTTGGCCGGAAACCCCAACGTAGGCAAAAGCACGGTGTTTAACGCCCTTACGGGGCTTAATCAGCATACAGGCAACTGGCCGGGCAAAACCGTTTCAAACGCACAGGGCTACTGCAAAACCGAAAGCCGCGGTCTTATGCTTGTTGACATACCGGGAACATACTCGCTGATGGCGCACTCTGCCGAGGAAGAGGTTGCAAGAAATTTTATATGCTTCGGAAAGCCCGACGCGGTGGCGGTGGTGTGCGACGCCACAAGCCTTGAAAGAAATTTAAACCTTGTGCTGCAAATAGCCGAGATATCAAAAAGAACCGTTGTTTGCGTAAATCTGATGGACGAGGCAAAGCGGAAGGGCATAAAAATAGATCTGAAACGCCTTTCGAAAATACTGGGCGTGCCTGTCGCGGGAACCGCCGCACGAAAGAAAAAAACGCTTTACGGATTTACCGACGCCGTAAACGCGGCGCTTGACGAAAAAGACCCGCACTGCATTAAAATTTCATACCCCGAACCGATTGAACGCGCCGTTCGCATTGTTGAACCCGAAGCGGCACGGATAGCGGCGGGCAGACTGCCTGCAAGGTGGCTTGCGTTAAAGCTTATCTACCGCGAAAACGGGCTTTTAAACGAAATAAACGAATATTTAGGGTGCGATATTTTAAAAAATCCCGCTGTTTTTTCGGCGGTGTGCCTTGCGGAGGAAAGTCTTGCAAAAAACGGTATTACACCCGATAAATATAAGGATATGACCGTTTCGGCAATTGTTAAAACCGCCGAGGAAACGGCAAAAAGCGTTGTTACCGTTAAAAACGCCGAATACAGCGAAACCGACCGTAGGCTTGACAGGTTTTTTACGGGCAAATTTACGGGCTATGCGGTAATGGCGGCGCTTTTGGCGTTTGTTTTCTGGCTTACGCTTAACGGCGCAAACTATCCGTCCGAAATGCTGTCGCGTCTGTTTTCCTTTATTGAAGCTAAGCTTTATGCCCTGCTTGTTCGGTGGAATGCGCCCGATTTTATAACCGAATCGCTTGTGTTCGGCGTGTGGCGCGTGCTTTCGTGGGTGGTGGCGGTAATGCTGCCGCCTATGGCGATATTCTTTCCGCTTTTTACTTTGCTTGAGGATTCGGGTTATCTGCCGCGGATAGCCTATAATCTTGATAAGCCCTTAAAAAAATGCAGCGCCTGCGGAAAGCAAGCGCTTACGGTGTGTATGGGCTTCGGCTGTAACGCCGCGGGAATTGTGGGGTGCAGAATAATAGATTCAAAAAGGGAACGGCTGCTTGCAATACTTACAAATAATTTTGTTCCCTGCAACGGCAGGTTTCCTATGCTTATATCGGTTATAACAATGTTTTTTGTGGGCGTTTCGGGCTCGGCGCTGTCTTCTGTTACGGCGGCGCTGCTGCTTACCGCGGCAATAGTTTTAAGCCTTGCGGTATCCCTGCTTGTTACAAAGCTTTTGTCTGTTACGCTTTTAAAGGGCGAGCCCTCCGCCTATACGCTTGAGCTGCCGCCTTATAGAAGACCGCAGATAGGCAAGGTGATAGTACGCTCGATTTTTGACCGCACACTGTTTGTTTTAGGCAGAGCCGCCGCAGTTGCCGCTCCCGCAGGGCTTATAATATGGCTTGCGGCAAACGTATATATAGGCGGGGAAAGCATACTTTCCGTCTGCTCCGCCGCGCTTGACCCGATAGGCAGATTTATGGGGCTTGACGGGGTAATTCTTATCGCCTTTATTCTTGGTTTTCCCGCAAACGAAACGGTAATTCCGATTATGATAATGGCGTACCTTGCTGACGGCACGCTAAGCGAAACCGCAGCCCTTGCGGACACATACCTGCTTTTTACCTTAAACGGGTGGACGGTAAAAACCGCCGTGAACGTTATAATCTTTTCACTTATGCATTGGCCCTGCTCTACCGCGCTGCTTACAATAAAAAAGGAAACGGGCAGCTTTAAGTGGACTCTGCTTGCCGCGGCTATACCTACGCTTGTCGGCGCGGCGCTGTGTATACTTGTAAATCTTATTTTTTAAAATAAAAGCACGGGCTGTCTTTTTGACAGCCCGTGAGTGCATATAAAGTGGTCGTTGCAATCCGTTTTCTCGTCTCTCGTCATTGCGAGGGGCTTTAGCCCCGTGGCAATCCGTTTTCTTTTAAAGGGGATTACGGATTCTTTCACGCTCCGCGCTCAGAATGACAAACCGTTTAGTTATTTCAACCACCGCAAAATACGCGGCAATCCGTTTTCTCCCCCCCCCGCAATAACAACTTGAAAAATTATTCCTTTTTTATTTCGCAATTTTTAATTGCATATTCCAAAAGTACATTTATTAACTCGTTTCTTGAACGATTTGTTTCCGATGAAATATAATCAAGCTTTTTTACGGTTTCATCTTTAATTCTTATAGAAAATGTTTTATATCCGTCTTCGCCTTTTAAGGCTTTCTTTTTGATGATGAGCTTATCGTTCACATAACCACCTCACCGATATTATGCCTTGACATTGGTTATAAATATATGTTATAATTTATAACATAACAGAGGTGATAATGTGAAAAAATCAAATAAATTACCAATCTATTTTGCAATAATTGTTTTAAGCCTTTTTTCAGTTTTTTCAATATTTATAATATATACCGTATTGTCAAATCCGCCTGAAACAGAAATAACCGATAATAATGAAAACGATAGCATTAAGGCCAATAAAAAAATATTCGGCGATATAGAGCTTACCGTTCCGGCATTATTAGTAGATAGCAGTACCGAGCCGACTGTTACCTCTGAGAAAAAAGAATTAGGTATTAAAAAAATCGAAAAGCAAAACGACGGCTCTTTTAAATATACCTTTGAACGCTCAAAATATAAAGAATACTTAAATTCTCTTAAAGAAGAAACAAAAAAATCAATTGACAGTATAACCTCGGATACTGATTATAAATCCATTTCAAAAATTGAATATAATAATAATTTCAGCAATATTACAATTCTTGCAAATAAAGAAGAATATAAAAACAGTCTTGACTCAATTGCCGTTTCCGCTTGCGGAATTGCAGGTATGTTGTATCAGGCTTTTGACACCTCGGCGCCTCATACCGTAATAATAAATATTAAAGACATATCAACCGGAGAGGTTTTTGATACCGTAAAATTTCCGGACGCTTTGAATAATTGAAAGGAAATCAAAATGAACGAAATAAACATTAAAAACGAAATACTTAAATCCTTTACCGATAACCCAAGAGACGTTCACACCTCTCCTACACGCAGTTGTACGCCAAAATGGTTTTTTGTAAGCGTAAGCGGGCGAAATGTTATTATTTCCGAATCAAAAGCCAATATAAATTCATCAAAGCTTAAAACAAACAGACTTTTAAATTTTAACGAACTGCCGGAAATTTTTAACCTGTATCTGCGCAGAAAACAAGGTGAATCAGTCAGTAGGGAAGCCACGGCTTTAACCGTAAATCAGGTTTATTGGTATGGAATATTTTCCGAGTTAGGCTATTAAAAAAGCACTCCGGCATAATTCTTGCCGGAGTGCTTCAGTCTGTCGATAAACCCCAAGTTTTATTTTTGCGGCGTTTACGCCGCATTT
>ERZ834722.1085-NODE-1085-length-27632-cov-6.425862_pt1 | contig 27632 bp, 28 predicted proteins | sample MGYA00519576_ERZ834722 | MGnify/ENA primary metagenome ERZ834722 (study PRJEB31850, sample SAMEA3708759) | human gut metagenome | biome: human gut; feature: human-associated habitat; material: faeces | place: China | collected 2014 ...
ACAATCCCCCAGTCTCGCTGACGCTCGACAGCCCCCTTTACACAAGGGGGCCTTTGGTCGTAAGCTTACCCCATCAATTCGATGGCGTGATGCAGGTTCAGGATCTCTACCTTGGGCTGGCTGGCGGCGTATTCGCCGTCCAGCGACCAGGGAATGATATCGTCGGTGGTCAGTGTCACGTGCTCCACGTGGCGGAAGATCACGCCCGGCGCGTCGTATTCCATCCGGGTCAGCGAGGCGATCAGCCCGCTCAGCTCCACGGCGTTTTTCGGCATCCGCAGCAGCAGCAGCTCAAACTTGCCGTCGTCCATTTTCACGTGGTTGGGATCCAGCTTCATCAGGCCGCCCAGTGAGGTGGAGTTGCATACAGCGCCGAATATATATTCGTCCTCGAACACCTCGTCGTCCGCCTCGATGCGGCAGCAGTAGGGCCGCAGCGAGTCCAGATCGCCCATACCCTCGAAGATGTAGGCCAGATGGCCCAGCGCGTTTTTGGCCGCCTGCGTGGCGGAGTAGGAGGCGCGGGTGAAAGCGCCGAAGGAGGCTACATAGGCGAAATACCGCCCGTTGTGCTGTCCAAGATCCAGCCGCCGGGGCTGCGTGCAGGCGGCAATGGCGTTGGCCGCCGCCATAGGCTGGGCGGGAATGTGCAGGCTGGCGGCGAAATCGTTGGTGCTGCCGTGGGGAATGTAGCCCACGGGCGGACGCTGGGGCAGTGTCATCAGGCCGCACAACGTTTCATTCAGCGTGCCGTCTCCGCCGGCGCAGACCACCAGATCGAACTGGCCACCCAACTCCGCCGCCGCCCGCTTGGCGTCGCCGGGACCCTCGGTGATGAACAGCTTGATAAGATACCCCGCCTGAGAGAACCGCGCTACCACGTCAAACATGGGAGCCATGGAGCGGGTACGGCCCGCACGGGGATTCACGATGAATAGCAGTGTTTTCATGGAAAGCCTCCCGAAAAAGATCGTCTTCCTATTATGCCACAGTCGGCGGGAAAATGCAATTCCTCTGTGGAAAACCCTTGCAAAATGGGGAAAAAGTGAGTATGATAAAGAAAAAGCAAAGGAGGCGGCAGCGTGAAGGGAAAGGTCTATTGGCGATGGGGCCTGACGGCGTTTTTGACGGTCTGTGCCATTCTGGTGTTTTACGACGCCTTCTATCAGGGCGGCACGCTGCAGCACATTCTGGGCAAGCTGGCCGAGGTGCTGGCTCCCGTGTTTTACGGCTTGGCCATGGCCTACCTGCTGACGCCGCTGGTGAAGTGGTTCGAGCGGGGCATTCTGTGGTGCATCGGCAAATGCAAGGGACTGCGGGACAAAAAGCTCAAGCGCGGCAAGGGGTTGCTGCGGGCGGCTGCCATTCTGCTGACGTGGGCCGTGGTGCTGGCCATGCTGTACTGGCTGATGAGCGTGCTGATCCCTCAGCTGATCGAGAGCGTTACCATGCTGATCCGCAACGCCCGGTACTATTATTATAAGGTATACCGTTGGGTGGACACGTGGCTGGCGGCGAATCCGGAGATCGGAAGCTGGGCCAACGATGTGCTGACCGAGTACTACAATAACGCCCTGAACACCCTGACCGATACCATTCTGCCCAAGGCGCAGGAGCTGGCCACCGCCCTGACCGGCGGCATCTGGACGGGCATCCGCAGTCTGGTGACCTTTGCCATGAACCTGATCGTGGGCATCATTATCTCCGTGTATCTGCTGGCCATGAAGGAGAAAAGTCTGGCCCGCTGCTGCAAGATGATCTACGCCACCTTCCAGCAGGAAAAAGCGGAGCTGATCCTGACCGGCCTGCACAACACCAATCAGGTGTTCTCCGGCTTCGTCCGGGGCAAGCTGCTGGATTCGCTGATCATCGGCATTCTGTGCTTCGTCGGCTGCTCCATCCTGAAAATGCCCTATACCCCGCTGGTCAGCGTGGTGGTGGGCGTCACCAATGTGATCCCGTTTTTCGGGCCGTTCTTGGGCGCTATCCCCAGCGCGTTCCTGATCCTGCTGGTGAGCCCGCTGAAGTGCCTGTATTTCATCATCTTCATCATCATGCTCCAGCAGCTGGACGGCAATGTGATCGGCCCGAAGATCCTGGGAGACAGCACCGGCATTTCCAGCTTCTGGGTCATCGTGGCCATTCTGGTGGGCGGCGGTTTCTTCGGCGTGCTGGGCATGTTCTTCGGCGTGCCGGTGTTTGCCTGCCTGCGGATGCTGGTGAAGTGGCTGATGGATCGCCGTCTGGCCCGGCGCGGTATGCCCACCGAGGCCAGCGCCTACGTGGAGCGCAAGGAAGCGCTGCGGCAATCCCGCGCTGCCGCTCGTGCGGATGAGGGAGCGGAGGACAAACCGGAATAACGAAGCAGAAAGGCGGCTTCAGGCCGCCTTTTTTGTATTCCGTGTGCCAGCGGGAAGACGGCCTCCGGCGGCCCACTTTTCCCAACAGCTGGAAAAGTGGGCAAAAGAGCCGGAAGAAACCGATGGTTTCTTTACTTCCTTGCGCGCTATGCTGCGTACAGGATTATGGCTGCATGCCACGCGTTTACACAATACTTTCGTTTTCGGTTTGTAAAAGGATCGTTTCTGCTTCAGTGCCGCTACCGCTAATTCCCATAGCGAACAACCTTTTTGATTCTATCGTTGAAAAGATGAGCGGCAGCGGCGCAAGAAGAAAATCGATTCGTCACACGCCGCGATATCAGCCGTGTCCTGTGAACGCGCGGTAAAAGGTGACACATTTGCAAGGGATATAGCGTGTAGGAAGTTTTGAAACCTGCGGTTTCAAATGGCGTTTTTGGGTACTTTTGCCGCCATGGGCAAAAGTACCTCGTCCCCGAGGGGACGAAACACCTCACAAGCCGACGCTATCGCAAAAATTCTTCTTGTCATATGGGGAAAAGTGTGGTACACTGCCCCTTGAGCCTGCACTTTTCGCGGGACTCAGACCCATTGACAATTGAATAAGGAAACCATTATTTCTGTCCCCGTGGAAGGACGCGGGGAGAAAAGGAGAAGAACATGAAGAAACTGGTATCTCTTTTCCTGTCGCTGGTAATGGTAGGCGCTGTACTCTGCGGATGCGGAGGCGGCAGCAGCCAGGGCGACGAAGGAAGTAACGGAGTACAAAACGAGCGGAAAGCCAACAACGAGATCGTTGTGGCCATCGCTCAGGACCTGGAAGACAGTCTTGACCCCCACGCGTCAGCGGCGGCAGGAACCAGAGAGGTCTTATTCAACGTTTACGAGGGCTTGGTGAAAACCGGCCCCGATGGTGAATTGATCCCCGCGGTAGCCGAACGCTACGACATTTCGGACGATGGACTGGTTTACACCTTCACCCTGCGTGAGGGCGTGAAGTTCCACAATGGCGATCCGGTAACGGCGGAGGATGTGATCTATTCTATCAACCGCTGCGCCGGCAATTCCGGGGATTCCGCCCTGGTGTCGGCGCTTTCTGCTATTCAGGATCTGAAGGCGACGGACGAGCGCACCGTGACCTTCCGTCTGGAGCAGCCCGACATGGAGCTGATCTACTTCCTGACGGCGGCCATCATTCCCCAGAGCAGCGAGGGTCAGACCGGCTTCATCCCCGGCACCGGCCCTTTCCAACTGGTGTCCCGCTCTCCCCAGGAGAACATCATCATGGAGCGCTTTGACGACTATTGGGGCACTCCCGCCAAGGTCAGCAAGGTAACGTATCAGATCTATGAGGATTCTACCGCGCTGATGATGGCTCTGAAGGGCGGCAGCGTGGATATCTGCGCCCACCTGACCAGCGCACAGACCGCTCAGCTGGGCGACGACTTCACCGTTGCCGAGGGCACCATGAATCTGGTGCAGGCGGTGTATCTCAACAACGCCAGAGCACCCTTTGACAACGAAAAGGTACGGCAGGCTATGAGCTACGCCATCAACCGTCAGGAGATCATGGACATTATGGCTGACGGCCACGGCACCGCCGTGGGCAGCAGCATCTATCCCAAGCTGACCAAGTACTTCCTGCCGGAGCTGGTGGACTACTACAGCTATGATCCCGCCAAGGGCAAGGAGCTGCTGGCCGAGGCCGGCTATCCTGACGGCTTTGACATGACCATCGCCGTGTCCTCCAACTACCAGCCCCATATGGACACTGCCGAGGTAGTGGTGCAGCAGCTGGCCGCCATCGGCATCCGGGCCACGGTGCAGCCGGTGGACGCCACCACGTGGTATAACGATGTGTATGTGGGCCGCCAGTTCGACGCCACCATCACCGGCCTTGACGCCAAGAATATCACCGCCCGCGCCATGCTGGAGCGCTTTGTCTCCGACAACGGCAAGAACTTTGTCAACTACAATAACCCGGCCTATGACGAGCTGTACGCCAAGGCTCGCGCCTGTGCCGACGACGCGGAGCAGACCGTCCTCTACCAGCAGATGGAGACCATGCTGACCGAGACCGCCGCCAACCTGTACCTGCAGGATATGGCGGATCTGGTGGCGATCCACTCCGGCCTGACGGGCTATACTTTCTATCCCATCTATGCGCAGGATCTGAGCACGGTGGGCTGGGAATAAAAAGTACTGGCATGAAATCTGACGATTTCATTGCCAAATGGGATTACGGTCGCTGCGCGCGTCCTGCGGACACACTGGCGACCGAGAAGAATTTTTCTGACGCACATGTCGTCAGAAAAATGATTCGATTTTTTCGCGGCGTCCGCGCCGCGAACTCTGCGAGGCTTTATCTAACCAAACAAGACGAAAGAGATGATGACCATGAAAAACATCGTGAAGAAGATCGGAATGATGCTTTTGACCATGGTCATCGTCTCTTTCTTCGCGTTTCTGGCGTTCCAGATCATCCCCGGCGACCCCACCACCAAGCTGCTGGGCAGCGACGCCACCGCCGAAGCGGTGGCGGCTCTCCGGGCGGAGTTGGGGCTGGATCGTCCCTTTTTCACCCGCTATTTCGAGTGGATGCTGAACGCCCTGCGGGGCGATTTCGGCACGTCCTATGTGTACGCCATGCCGGTTGCGTCGCTGCTGCACGGCAAGCTGGGTGTCACCGCATTGCTGACGGCCATCGCCTTTGTGCTGATCGTGGCGGTGTCGCTGCCGGTGGGGCTGTTCGCCGCGTCCCGTCAGGGCGGCTGGCTGAATCGCGCCCTGACGGTGCTGGGTCAGGTGGTCATGGCGGTGCCGCCCTTTGTGGTGGGCATTCTGCTGACGCTGCTGTGCGGCCTTGTGCTGCGGTGGTTCGACCCCGGCGCGTTTATCTCCCCGGCCCAGAGCTTCTGGCGCAGCGTGGGCTATCTGATCTATCCGGCGGTAGCCATCGCCCTGCCCCGCATTGCCATGACGGTGCGGATGCTGAAAAGCTCCATCGTGGGCGAGCTGAACAAGGATTATGTCCGCACCGCCTACAGCCGGGGCAACTCGCCCCGCGTCACCCTGTACCGCCACGTGCTGCGCAACGCCGTGGTGCCAACGGTGGCGTTCCTCGCCATGACGGTGGCGGACATTGTGGCCGGCAGCGTCATTATCGAGCAGGTCTTTGCCATCCCCGGCATCGGCCGCCTGCTGCTGACCTCCATCGCCAACCGGGACTTCCCGGTGGTGCAGGCCATTGTGGTGATCCTGGCGCTGTGGGTGGTGCTGGTGAACTGCCTGGCCGATATCCTCAACCAGCGGCTGGATCCCCGGCTGCGGCTGCAATAAGGAGGGACGCGCATGCTGCTGCAAAAGAAAAATACGTCCTTCCGCATCGGCTTGACCATCGCCGTTATCATGGCGGCTCTGGCGCTGATTGGCTATGTCTGGACGCCCTATGACCCGGTAGCCATCGCGGGCAGTCAGAAATTCCTGCCGCCCTCCCTGCGCCACCTGTTCGGTACTGACAACTTTGGCCGGGATATCTTCAGCCGGGTGATGGCGGGCATGGGGACGACCTTCTTCATCTCTCTGTGCACCGTGGCCATCGGCGGCGCGGTGGGTACGTTGGTGGGCGCCTTTACCGGCTACTTCGGCGGCGTGGCGGACGAGGTGCTGATGCGGGTCAACGACGCGCTGACGGCCTTTCCCAACATTCTGCTGGCGCTGGTGTTCATCGCCATGCTGGGCTTTGGTAAATACAATGTGATCCTGGCGCTGGGTGTGGCCTTCATTCCCAGCTTTGCCAGAGTGGTGCGGGCGGAGTTTGCCCGCCACCGCTCCATGAACTATGTCAAATCTGCCCGATTGATGGGAGCCTCCCATCTGCGGATCATCTTCCGGCACATTCTGCCCAACACATGGGACGTGCTGCTGCCGGCGCTGGTCATCGGGTTTAACAACGCCGTGCTGGCAGAGGCCAGCATGAGCTATCTGGGCATCGGCGTGGCGCCGCCTGATATCTCGCTGGGCTACATGCTGTCCGAATCCCAGAGCTATATGATAAAGGCCCCCTGGTACGTGCTGTGTACCGGCCTTGTGATCGTGCTGCTGATCTTAGGCGTCAGCATGATGGGCGACGGGCTGGAGAAAGGGGGTGCGTGACCGTGCTGGAGATCAAGGACCTTCGGGTGCGGTTCCATGGCGCCGACCACGACGCCGTGCGGGGCATTGACCTGACGGTGGCCGACGGCGAGATCATGGGTTTGGTGGGCGAGAGCGGCAGCGGCAAGACCGTGACCGCCATGGTGGTGTCCGGCCTGATGCCCCATGACCGGGCGGATGCGTCCGGGCAGGTGCTGCTGGACGGCAAGGATCTGCTGGCGCTGACCCCGGCCCAGATGCGCAAGCGGCAGGGCTGCGCCATTTCCGTGGTGTTTCAGGAGCCTATGAGCGCCATGAACCCTGTTATGCGCATCGGCCCTCAGGTGGAGGAAGCCCTGCGGGTACACACCGACCTGTCGGCGCAGGAGCGGCGGCAGCGGGCCTTGCAGGCCCTGCGGGACGTTGACCTGCCCAACGCGGAGGAGGTCTATCAGAAGTACCCCCATCAGATGTCCGGCGGCATGCTCCAGCGGGCCATGATCGCCGCCGCCATTATCTCCCGGCCCAAGCTGCTGCTGGCGGACGAGCCCACCACGGCGCTGGATGTGACCATTCAGGCCCAGATCTTGGAGCTGCTGCGGCGGCTGAACCGGGAAATGGGCATGTCCATCCTGTTTATCTCCCACAACCTGAACGTGGTGCGCAAGCTGTGCACCCGCGTGGCGGTGATGGAAAAGGGACTCATCGTGGAAACCGGCGATACCCAGCAGGTGTTCTACGATCCCCGGGCGGATTATACCAGACGGCTCATTGCCGCCATACCCACGAGGAAGAAGCTATGCGAGAAACGGTATTAGAGGTCAACGACCTGAATGTGTGGTACAGAAGCGGCACAGGCCTGCGCAAGCGGCGGCATCAGGTGCTGCACGACGTGAGCTTTACCCTGTACCGGGGCGAGATACTGGGACTGGTGGGGGAGAGCGGCAGCGGCAAATCCACGCTGGCCCGCGCTGTGCTGGGCATGGAGAGCGATGTGACCGGCACGGTGACGCACCACACCAAGCGGCCCCAGATGGTGTTTCAGGATCCGGCGGGCAGCCTGAACCCCGCCTTTACCGTGGGCAGAGCGCTGGCCGAGCCGCTGTATATCTACGGCAAGTACGACAAGGCCGGCGTGGAGCGCCGGGTGCGGGACACCATGACGCTGGTGGGACTGGACGAGAGCTACTATGACCGCTATCCCCACGAGCTGTCCGGCGGACAGAAGCAGCGGGTGTGCATCGGCGCGGCGCTGATCCAGAAGCCGGGGCTGATCGTGGCGGACGAGGCGGTGTCGGCGCTGGATGTGACCATTCAGGCCCAGATTTTGCAGCTGATTGCCCAGCTGCGGCAGGAGTTCGGCATCTCCTACCTGTTCATCTCCCACGACCTCAATGTGGTGTATGAGATCTGCGACCGGTGCCTTGTGATGAAGGACGGCCGCATCGTGGAGCAGGGCACGGTGGACGAGCTGTACGACCACCCTCAGGCGGAATATACGAAACAATTATTAAAAGCAGCGGAGTGATAACATATGACAGACGAAAGAAAGCAGCAACTATTGAATCTGGCGCTGGACAGCGAGCCCTTTGACGTGCACAACCATGTGAAGATCGTGGCCGTGGACGACGGCTGGGCGCAGGTGGAGGTGGAGATCCACCCCGAGACGCTGAACCGCTGGGGCACCCCCCACGGCGGCATTCTGTTTACCCTGTCGGACGTGGCCTGCGGCATGGCCATCCTGACCACGCGGATGGAGGCCTGCGTCACCGTCAGCGGCACCATCGACTGTGTCAACGCCGGGCCTGCCTCCGGCAAGCTCATCGCCACCGGACGGGTGCAGAAGGCGGGCGGCAAGCTGGTTTTCTGCGATTCCGAGATTCGTGACGAAACCGGCAAGCTCATCACCACCGGCCACACCGTGATGTACTTCACCGGCAAGCAGCTGGCATGAAGGCGTTTGCCCGGAGATACCGGGGCTATCTGTGGTGGCTGGCGGGGTTGGCAGGGTTTTTCGCCGCCTACTTCTCTTTCAGAAACAGCCGCACGGCCATGAACTGGCTGTGCGGCCGGATCGTTCTGCCCTTTGAGCAGGCGGTAGGCCGCCTGTGCGGCCTGACCTCCGTCTCCGTGGCGGAGGTGCTGATTTTATCGGGTATCTATATCGTTATCTTCTATCTGGCGTGGCAGCTGCGGTGCCTGCTGACCCGACCCCATAAGGGGCGGCGGCTGTGCCGCGTGGGCCTGACGGCGCTGTGTACGGCGCTGAGCGTTTACGCGGGCTTCTGCCTGCTGTGGGGCGTGTTCTACGGAGCCGACAGCTTTCAAGACAGGAGCGGCCTGACGGCTCGCGGTGGCACGGCGGAGGAGCTGGCGGCGCTGACGGAGCGCTTTGCCGAAAAGGTATCCGCTCTCAGCAATCAGATACAGCGGGACGAAAAAGGCTGCTTCGCCGTGCCCCGCAGCGCCATTTTTGCCGACGCCATGACCGCCTATGACGGCGTGGTGGAGGAGTTCGACTGCCTGAAAAAGCCCAATGCCGCCCCGAAAGCCTTCGTGTCCTCGCGGGGCATGAGCTATCTGGACTTCAGCGGCTTTTACTTCCCCTTTACGGGCGAGGCCAACCTCAATGACGAAAGCCCTGCCTGCTATCTGCCCGCCAACATCTGCCACGAGCTGGCGCACCAGCAGGGCATCGCCACCGAGCAGGAGTGCAACTTCGTGGGCATTCTGACGGCCATCACGGCGGAAAGCCCCGCCTACCAGTACTCCGGCTATCTCATGGGCTATGTTCATCTGGCCAACGCCCTGTACCGGGCGGCGCCTGAGACGTGGCAGACCCTCCGGGACAGTCTGCCGGACACGGTGCGGGCCGACCTGCGGCAGAACAGCGCCTATTGGGCGCAGTTCGACGGGCTGGTGAACACCGCCGCCACCAAGGTGTACGACGGCTTCCTCAAGTCCAACGGCCTCACCGACGGCGTGCAGAACTACGGCACGGTGGTGGATCTGCTGCTGGCGTATTTTGACAGAAAATAAAAAACAAAAAGACGAGGCTGCGGACATCAGCCTCGTCTTTTTTCATGAAAGGAGAGAGAATAACAATGTAAAACATTTTCTTTGGCTGATACCACTATACATCCAGTGGGGGCCGCTGTCAACGACTATGACAAAGAATTCACAAATTGTTCACAGGGGTACGGCTTGCTGCCTCTTGACGATTAAAAATGGTTGTGGTAGTATTTAGCATACTAATTTTTAGCATACTAAATATTAAAAATATGATCCACAAAAGGAGGGAATGCTATGGCATGCCGCGATATCCATGAGGTAAGGCATCTGGGTGTGCTGATGGGCTACTGCGACCACCAGATGCACCGGCTGATGACGAAAAAGCTGCGGCAGTATGACGTATCTCCCATGCAGTGCCGGACGCTGACCTATTTGCAGGAGGCGGAGGGACAGGTGAACCAGCGGATGCTGGAGCAGCACCTGATGGTAAAGCCCTCCACCGCCAGCGGCATCGTGGGCCGGTTGGAGGAGAAGGGGCTGGTGCGCCGCCAGACCAGCGACAGCGACGGCCGCTGCCGCATTCTGGCGCTGACCGACAGCGGGCGGCAGTTTTACCGGCAGTTTCTCGCCATTGCCGAGCAGGTGAACCAACAGGCGGCGCAGGGCTTCTCCCCGGAGGAGCGGGACACACTGCGCCAGCTGCTGCTGCGTCTGGCGGATAATCTCAGCGAAACACAGGAGGACACAGAATGAGAACCTTTTATCCCTATACCAAGGGCTATCGCCAATGGATCCTGTTGGGCGTGGCCTGCTCCATCGCGGAGGCGGTGCTGGAGCTGGAGCTGCCCCAGGCCATGAGCGATATCGTGGACGTGGGCATCGCCAGCGGCGACCGGCGCTACATTATGCTGATGGGCCTGAAAATGCTGGTGCTGGCGCTGCTGGCGCTGGCAGGCGGCGTAGGCGCGGCGGTGTTCGCCGCCAAGGCCTCCATGGGCTTCGGTGCGCAGGTGCGTCAGGCGGAGTATGAGCAGGTGCAGCGGTTTTCCTTTGCCAATATCGAGCATTTTTCCACCGCGTCCCTGATCACCCGCCTGACCAACGACGTGGCCTCGGTGCAGATGACGCTGTTCATGGGCATGCGCATGTGCGTCCGCGCTCCGGTCATGCTGATCACCGCCATCATCAAGGCCACGGAGATCAGCCTTGATCTGAGTCAGGTGTTTCTGGTGGTGGTACCGCTGCTGATCATCGCGGTGGTGATCGTTATCCGGTACGTAGGGCCCTTTTTCACCGCGCTGCAAAGCGCCACCGACGATGTGAACCTTGTGGTGCAGGAGAACCTGAACGCCGTGCGGGTGGTGAAATCCTTCGTCCGGGAGGACGAGGAGAAGGAGAAGTTCCGCCAGCGCAGCGACAAGCTGCGGGACACCGCCGAGCGGGCCTTCGGCTTCGTGGTGATGTTCATGCCGGTGATGATCCTGCTGATGGGCGGCACCATCGTGGCGGTCATGTGGCTGGGCGGCCACGACGTGGCGGCGGGTACGCTGCTGTCCGGCGACCTGATGGCTTTCTTCACCTATTCCAGCGAGATCCTGATGTCCCTGATGATGGTGTCCATGGTGCTGATGTTCCTGACCCGTGCCATCGCCTGCGCCAAGCGTATCAAGGAGGTTTTGCAGGAGCAGCCGGAGATCACCGACGGTCAGGCGGACGCCGACCTGACGGTGGAAAACGGCGATATCCGCTTTGACCATGTGTATTTCAAGTATCATCCCACGGCGGAGAGCTGGAACCTGAACGATATCGATCTGCATATCGAAAGCGGTATGACGGTGGGCATTCTGGGCGGCACCGGCAGCGCCAAGTCTACGCTGGTCAGCATGATCCCCCGTCTTTACGAGGTCAATCAGGGCGCGGTGTACGTGGGCGGCCACAACGTGAAGGATTACACCATGGAGGCGCTGCGTGACGGCTGCGCCATGGTGCTGCAGAAGAACACTCTGTTCTCCGGCACCATCCGGGAGAACCTGCGGTGGGGCCGCGCCGACGCCACCGATCAGGAGATCGCCGAGGCCTGCCGCATGGCCTGCGCCGATGAGTTTATCGAAAAAATGCCCGACGGGTACGATACCCATATCGAGCAGGGCGGCGCCAACGTATCCGGCGGCCAGAAGCAGCGGCTGTGCATCGCACGGGCCATTCTGCGGCGGCCCAAGGTGCTGATCCTGGACGACAGCACCTCCGCCGTGGATACCGCCACCGACGCGAAGATCCGCGCCGCGCTGAAGGAGGCTCTGCCCGGCGCCACCAAGCTTATCATCGCCCAGCGCGTCACCTCCGTGATGGACGCGGACATGATCCTTGTGCTGGACGACGGCCACATCGTGGGACAGGGCACCCACGCGCAGCTGATGGAGAGCTGCGATATTTACCGCGAGGTCTATGAATCCCAGCAGGAAGGGGTGAGCATTGATGGCTGACAACAAAACGAGAGCGCCCCGGGGCGGACACGGCCCCAATGCCCACGGCTACCAGCGGCCCAAGGATATGAAGGGCACCTTCCAAAAGCTGATGGGCTACGTGGGGAAATACAAGGCGTCGCTGGTGCTGGTGGCCGTGTGCCTGATCGTCAGCTCCGCCGCCAGCGTGGCCTCCAGCTATCTGCTGAAGCCCCTTTTGAACAACTATATCCTCCCCGGCGACTTCCCCGGCCTGCTGAAAATGCTGGTGGTGCTGGGCGGGCTGTTCGCCCTCAGCGCCGGGTGTTCCTACGCTTACGCCCGCATTATGGTGCATGTGGCCCAGCGGACAGTGGCCGCCATCCGGCAGGATCTGTTCGACCGCCTGCAGGAGCTGCCCATCCGCTACTATGACCAGCACCAGTCCGGCGACCTGATGAGCCGCTTCACCAACGATATCGACACCGTGTCGGAGATGCTGAACAGCAGCTTCGCCAGCATCATCTCCAACGTGCTGACCTTTGTGGGCACGGTGCTGATGATGATCGTCCTGAATCCGTGGCTGACCCTTATCACCTTCGGTTTTCTGGCGCTGATGGGCGGCGTGGTGAAGGTTATCGGCGGCCGCAGCCGCGTGAATTTCCAGCGGCAGCAGGCGGCGCTGGGTGCGGTGAACGGCTATATCGAGGAGATGATCGAGGGCCAGAAGGTCATCAAGGTCTTTAACCACGAGAAGCAGGCCATCGGTCAGTTCACCACTCTCAACGACACGTACCGTCAGGCCGCCACGGCGGCGCAGGCCTACGCCGGTATGATGATGCCTGCCATGGGCAACCTCAGCAAGATCAACTACGCCGTCACCTGCTGCGTAGGCGGACTGCTGGCCATCGGCGGCATGTTCGACGTGGGCTCGCTGGGCGCGTACCTGCTGTATGTGAAGCAGGTGAGCCAGCCCATCGGCCAGATCAGCCAGCAGGTGAACACGCTGCTGGCGGCAGCGGCAGGCGCGGAGCGTATCTTCGCCGTGATGGACGCCCAGCCGGAGACCGACGAGGGCAAAACCGTCATTGTCCGTGTGGAAAAGGACGGCGACACGCTGACCGAGACCGCTCAGCGCACCGGCCGCTGGGCATGGAAGAAGCCCGACGGCACACTGGTGGAGCTGCGGGGCGACGTGCGGTTCGACCACGTGACCTTCTCCTACGACGGGGAAAAGACGGTGCTGCACGATGTGTCCCTGTTTGCCAAGCCCGGCCAGAAGATCGCCTTTGTAGGCTCCACCGGCGCAGGCAAGACCACCATCACCAACCTGATCAACCGTTTTTATGACATTCAGGAGGGCACCATCACCTACGACGGCATCGACGTGAAGGACATCGCCAAGGACTCCCTGCGGCGGTCGCTGGGCATGGTGCTGCAGGATACCCACCTGTTCACCGGCACCATTGCCGACAACATCCGCTACGGCAAGCTGGACGCCACCGACGAGGAGATCCGCGCCGCCGCCAAGCTGGCCAACGCCGACAGCTTCATCCGCCACCTGCCCCAAGGCTACGACACCGTCATCACCGGTGACGGCGCGGGACTCAGTCAGGGTGAGCGGCAGCTGCTGGCCATTGCCCGCGCCGCTGTGTCCGATCCCCCGGTGCTGATTCTGGACGAGGCCACCAGCTCCATCGATACCCGTACCGAGACGCTGATCGAAAAGGGCATGGACTCGCTGATGGAGGGGCGCACGGTGTTCGTCATTGCCCACCGTCTGTCCACCGTCCGCAACGCGCAGGCCATTCTGGTGCTGGAGAACGGGCAGATTATCGAGCGGGGCGACCACGCCCAGCTGCTGGAGGAAAAGGGCCGGTACTATCAGCTGTATACCGGTCAGGCAAAATTAAGTTAAAAGGAGAGACGATCATGACGGAAAAAGAGCTTTGTCAAAAGGCCATCGACATGCTGGATAGGGCCTATATCCCCTATTCCCACTTCCCTGTAGGTGCGGCGCTGGAGTGCGCCGACGGCACGGTGTTTACCGGCTGCAACATCGAAAACGCCGCCTACGGCGCCACCATCTGTGCCGAGCGCACCGCCATCTTCAAGGCGGTCAGCGAGGGGCACCGGGACTTCGTCCGCATCGCCATCGCCGGCCGCAGCGACGACTACTGCGTCCCTTGCGGTACCTGCCGTCAGGTGATGATGGAGTTTGCCCCCAACATGGAGGTGCTCTGCATCAACAAGGCGGGCGACGCCAAGAAGTTTGCCCTGAAAGAGCTGCTGCCTTATGGATTTGACCAAACCTGGCTATAATAATTCATATATTTTCCACAAATTTCCGGGAACAAAATCATGCGGAAGTGCGTCTAACAAAGCAGACCCACAGCAACTGTGGAAACCAAGGAGGATATTTCAATGAAAAAGTTTTTTGCCCTGATGCTGGCCGCTGTGATGGCCCTATCCCTTGTGGCCTGCGGCAGCAGCAACGACGCCAAGGACGACCAGTCCGGCGACCAGCCCGCCGAGATCACCAGTGCCCTGGGAATTCTGGAGACGGCATGGAACGATTACGGCGACGACGAGAAGTTTTCCGTGGTAGGCGGCGAGACCGGCGAGAATATGGTCGAGGACGCGCCTGCCGACTACGACCTGTCCGACCGCGCCACGGCGGAGGCCAATCTGGCTCTGCCGGAGACGGCGCAGGTGGATCAGGCGGCTACGCTGTCCCACGCCCTTAACCCCAACACCTTTACCGCCGCTGCCTATCACGCCACCGGCGACGCCAAGGAGCTGGCCTCTTCCTTGCGGGACAGCATCCAGCAGCATCACTGGATGTGCGGCTTCCCCGAAAAGGTAGTGGTGGCCGTCCGCGGTGAGTACGTGGTGACAGTGGTCGGCGCGGAGGATCTGGTGGACGCCTTTGCCAGCCGTCTCAACGGCATCTTCGGCATGGAGCTGGCCTACGACGAGGCGATGCAGGCGTGAGAAACGCCGTGCAACGGGCAGCCTTTGTGCTGCTGAGCTGTGCCCTGCTGCTGGGCGCGGTAAAATGGGTGCCCGAACAGGAAGCGCCGCCGGTGGCGGCGCTTCCTGACGTGTATGTCAGCGGCGGCTATGCTGTCTCCACCGAGGCGGCGTATGACCAGCGGTCGCTGGACTATGCTGCCCGGAAGCTCCAGCAGCTTTACGACAGCTATCTGACCGGCAATGACGGCCATATTTACCTGTCCGTCATCCCCGACAAGGGCAGCTTCGTCCCGGCCATTGAGGGCTATACCCCCGCCTCTGCACAGGAAACGGCGGACGCGCTGCTGGCGCAGCTGGACTTTGTGCGGTATGTGGATATTGCGCCGGGGCTGACGCTGGAGGACTACTACCGCACCGACCCCCACTGGCGGCAGGAATGCCTTGTGCCCACAGCGCAGACGCTGGCGCAGGCCATGGACGTGCCGCTGGCCGGTGATTTTCAGGAGAACGCTGTGGACACGCCCTTTTTCGGCAGCTACGCCGGAAAAACAGAGGAACCCCTGACGGCGGACACGCTGCGGTATCTCACCGGCGAGACGCTGGACGCCTGTACCGTCTATGACTACGAAACGGAAGCGCAGGAGAGCCTGTACGACCTGTCCGCCGTGGACACAAAGACCCCCTACGACCTCTATCTGCAGGGCAGCAAGTCCCTGCTGCACATCGACAGTCCCCTGTCCGCCACGGATAAAACGCTGGTGGTGTTCCGGGACTCCTTCGGCAGCAGCCTGATCCCGCTGCTGGCGGAGAGCTACCGTACCATTTACGCGGTGGATATCCGGTATCTGCCCAGCCAGCTGCTGGGCCGCTACCTGACATTTGACGGCAGCGAGGACGTGCTGTTCCTGTACAGCGTCATGGTGCTGCAGAACAGTCTGACCATGAAGTAAACTGGCGCAAAATCTGACGATTTTGCTGCCAAAAGCAAGCGGCGGGGTGTTCTCACCCCGCCGCTATTCCAATCATGCCGCCAGCGGCGGCATACCATAACTCTTCACTTTTCATTTTTCACTCTTCACTGAAAACAGGAACTCCACCCATAGGGGTGGAGTTCCTGTTTTCAAAACGAAACCACTTCGTTTTCCGGTTTTTTTGTGGCGTGAATGTCGGAGACGTACAGCACCGGGCCTTCGCCCTGATAGGCGTCGCAGTTCTCCTTGCGGACGGTGGCGGTCAGCTCCACCCAGTCCCGGTTCTTGAATTTGTCCAGTCCCTCACCGCGGCACACCAGCGCCAGAAACTGCATGTCGTTTTCGCAGCACACCATGGCGAAGCGGCCGGGGCAGTGAACGCCCTTGAACTTCTTGGAGTGGCACATCAGCGCCTTGAAGGTAACGGTGATGCCGTCGTACCGGTCGGTGTTGTCCATCAGGTCAACGTACCACACGCCGTACTCCTCGTCCGGCACGTCCAGATGGCCGCTGGAGAGATCAAACGGGGACATGTCGGGGGTCATATACTCCTCGCTGGTGCCGTCGGCGTTCTCCAGATAGATGTCGGCACGGCGGTTCACCATTTTCAGGTTGCGGCTGCGGAGCTGGGCGCGCAGTTCCTCGTTGCAGCGGTTGAAGATCAGCAGGTCGGCGTTGGCGATCTTCTCCATCATCAGTTGGCCCATGTTGCGGACATAGGGCTCAAAGGTGGTGGCGTCCACCAGCACCATGATCTGATACAGGATCCAGTTGGCGGGGAAGCCCTCCCGGTACAGGGGCTCCATCTGCCACATGCCGTTGTACTCCATGATGACCTGCTTGGGGCGGTACTGCTTTTCCAGCTTCTTGAACAGAGCCGGGGTCAGCTGCTCCGGATCGTCAACGGTGTAGGTGAACACGTTCTGCAGCACCTTGGGATCATATTCGTCCTCGCCCTCCTCGCAGCAGATCAGCAGCGTGCGATCCTCGGCGGCGAAGCCGTCCTTCAGGATGCCGTTGATGAAATCCGTCTTTCCGGCGTCCAGAAATCCGGCAATGAGATAAACAGGAATATCCATAGGCTTGTCGTCTCCTTACAGGCCGAACAGCTCATGGAGCTTGTGCTCGTCCAGGTTTGCGCCGATGACGCACAGGCGGCCGGTGTAGTCGGCGGGGCCGAAGCGCACCTCGTGCTCCTCCGGCACGTAGTCAAAGTGCAGCCACTTGCCCTCGCCGTTGGGCACGATGCCCTTGGCCCGGACGATCTGGCCGTATTCACCGCCGTCCAGCGCCGTCAGAATGTGATGCAGCTGCTCCTCGGTGAAGGGCTTCACCGTCTCCTCGCCCCAGGAGGTGAACACCTCGTCGGCGTGGTGATGATGGTGATGGCAGCCGCAGTGGGGATCGTCGCACTCCTCGCCGTCGTGATGATGGTGGTGCTCATGCTCGTCATCATCGTGGTCATGGTGGCAATGCTCGTGGTCGTGCTCCTCGTGCCCGTCATGGTCATGATGGTGATGATGCTCGTGCTCGTGTTCATGCTCGTCGGCCTCATGCTCGGCACGCATCTTCTCCAGCATCTCGTCAGCCAGAGAGACCTTCTCCACGGCGGCCAGAATGGTCTTGCCGTCGATCTGATCCCAGGGAGTGGTGATGATGGCGGCGTCGGCGTTCTTCTCCCGCAGCATGGCGGCAGCGGCCTCCAGCTTCTCCTGACTCAGCTTCTGGGTACGGGAGAGGATAATGGTGCCGGCGGACTCGATCTGGTTGTTGTAGAACTCGCCGAAGTTCTTCATGTAGACCTTCACCTTGCTGGCGTCGGCCACGGTGACGAAGCTGTTCAGCTTCATGTCCGGCACGTCCTTCACGGTGTTCTCCACCGCCACGATCACGTCGGAGAGCTTGCCCACGCCGGAGGGCTCGATGAGGATGCGGTCGGGCTGGAACTGCTGGTGAACCTCCTTCAGCGCCTTGTTGAAGTCGCCCACCAGAGAGCAGCAGATGCAGCCGGAGGACATCTCACTGACCTGCACGCCGCTGTCCTTCAGGAAGCCGCCGTCAATGGAGATCTCGCCGAACTCGTTTTCGATCAGCACCAGCTTTTCGCCATGATAGGCCTCGGCCAGCAGCTTCTTGATGAGCGTGGTCTTGCCCGCGCCAAGGAATCCGGAGATAATGTCGATCTTTGTCATAGTAAAACCTTCTTTTCTTCTGCTGTGGTTGCAGCATTTTGTTTTTTCTCCTATATCATATCCTATTTTGTAAAAAATGCAAGCCTTTGGCAAAAACTCATTGTTGCCAAACGGTAAACTTTGGTGTATAATACTCTGGAATGAGTCCTCCGCAGGCAGCTGCGGATCCGGTCTCGCGCAATGGATACCCACGAATCATGTCAGGCGGGGAACCGAGCAGCATTAAGAGGGATAGACATGTGCCGCGAGGAAGCCGGTTCCGTGGCTGCATACGGAGGATTTTTTTACTTTTTGAAAGAAAGGAGACGGCGGAATGTATCAGGCGCTATACCGCAAGTGGCGGCCCAAAACATTCTCAGAGGTGGTGGGACAGGCCCACATCACCGACACTCTGCAGCGGCAGGTGGCCGAGGGCCGCGTGGGCCACGCCTACCTGTTCACCGGCACCCGGGGCACCGGCAAGACCACCTGCGCCAGAATTCTGGCCAAGGCGGTGAACTGCGAGCATCCCGTGGACGGCGCGCCTTGCTGCCAGTGCGACGCCTGCCGGGGTATCGACAGCGGCATGCTGCTGGATGTGACGGAGCTGGACGCCGCCTCCAACAACGGCGTGGATCAGGTGCGGGCATTGCGTGAGGAAGCGGTCTATACCCCCTCCGTGCTGAAAAAGCGGGTGTACATCATCGACGAGGTACACATGCTGTCCATCGCCGCCTTCAACGCCCTGCTGAAGATTCTGGAGGAGCCGCCGGAGCACCTGCTGTTCATTTTGGCCACCACGGAGCTGCATAAGGTTCCTGCCACCATTTTGTCCCGGTGCCAGCGGTTCTCCTTCAAGCGGCTGCTGCCCCGGGATATCCAGCAGCAGCTGCTGCACATCGCTCAGGCCGAGCAGATCGACCTCAGCCCCGACGGGGCGGAGCTGCTGGCCCGGATGGCCAACGGCGCCATGCGTGACGCGCTGTCTCTGCTGGATCAGTGCCGGGCGGTGGAGGGCGCCATCGACAACGCCGCCGTGCTGGAGGTGCTGGGTCTCGCCGGAGCCACCCAGACGGTGCAGCTGATGCGCTGCGTGCTGGAGCGCCGCACCGGCGACGCGCTGGCGCTGTTTGACCAGCTGTACCGGGGCGGCAAGGACGTGGCGGCGCTGCTGAGCGAGCTCAGCGACCTGTGCCGGGATATGACCATTCTGCGTGCCGCACCCGACGGCGGCAGCGCCTTGCTGACGGGGCTTTATGACCGAAAGACCCTCGCCGGTCTGGCGGGCGACCTGCCCATGACGCGGTTTTTATACCTGACGGAGACCTTGCAGCAGTGCTGTGCGGCGCTGCCGGACAGCATCCGGCCCCGTACCGACGCGGAGCTGTGCCTGCTGAAGCTGTGTGACGAGACCTTGAGCGGCGACCTGACGGCTCTGTGTCAGCGGGTAACGGCGCTGGAAAAGGGCGGCGTCCCCGCCGCCCCGCAGTCCGCCGCACCGAAACGGGCGTCGGCCCGTCCTGCGGCGGAACGGCCTGTTCCGGCTGCGCGGGAGCTTCCCATCGAGACCCGGTACGACGAAGCGCCGCCTCCCCCGGAGGAATACGGCGAGCGGGTGTTTGACATTCCCGACGACGTGCAGTCCGCTCCCGCACCTGCGCCGCGTCCGGCGCAAAAGACTACCCCGCAGACGGCGGAGACCTCCACCGGCGATACCGCCGTGTGGACGCGGCTCATCGACCACTACAAGGGCCGCCTGAGTGTAAGGAATCGGGTGTTTCTCGACATGGCCAGCGGCGTGGTGGCGGACGGCTGCCTGACGGTGCTGTGCAAGGACGAGTTTGTCAAAGCCTCGCTGGATAATGAAACGGTGCTGTCGGTGCTGCGGGAGGTGACCTCCCGCGAGCTGGGAACGCCCATCCGGGTGCAGCTGGCGGTGGGAAAAGCCCCGAAGGCGACGGCCAGACCTGCGGCGCGTCCCGCGCCCATCCCGACTCCGGCTCCGGAACCAAAGTCGGAACCCCAACCGGAGCCTGAACCGCCGCCCGCGGCAGCGCCCGAACCGGCCCCGGTGCCTGAGCAGGAAGCGCCGCCCGCTCCCCCGCAGGAGACCCCGCCATGGGAGGAGCCTCCCGCAGCAGCACCCACGCCCGGCGGCGACGCGCTGGACGAGCTGACGGAAAAAGGACAACAACTGGAACATTTTAAGATCACATAAGGAGACAAACGATATGGCAAAGGGTTACAGTGCAAGAGGCGGCTTTGGCGGCAGTCAGGGCCAGATGATGCGCCAGCAGCAGATGCAGCAGAAGATCATGCAGATGCAGCAGCAGATGGCAAAGGCGCAGGAGGACGTGGAGAATACCGACTTCACTGCCAGCGCAGGCGGCGGCGCGGTGCAGGCGGTGGTCAGCGGCAAGAAGGAGCTGAAGGCGCTGACCATCCAGCCGGACGCGGTGGATCCCCAGGATGTGGAGATGCTGCAGGATCTGGTGATCTCCGCCGTCAACGAGGCGCTGCGTCAGGCGGACGAGGCCATGAATAACTCCATGAACAGCTTCACCGGCGGGCTGAATATCCCCGGCCTGATGTAAAGGAAAAAGAGGAACGGCATGCCGTTCCTCTTTTTTTGCTTTGGCTGTGGCGCATGGAAATGTTGTGTTTTCCGAACCTCCTGCACGTGGCAGGCTTCCTGCATAATTTGCAAAACCCCCTTACACAAAACAGGGGAAAAATTTGGAAATGTGTACTTTTGCAAATTGCAAGGGTACATTTTCATTAATACAAGTATACAGCAAATCCTTGATTTTTCAAGGGTTAAATTAACGGCCGGATGTAGAAAAATGCCATTTCAAAATGTACAGTTTTCCATATCCCGCAAATCGGCGGGAAACGCCCTTTACCGGATCTCCTGCTCCAGCGCATCGAACTCCGGCGTGGAGAAAAACTCGCCCAGCGTAATGCCCAGTCCGTCGCACAGCATCTTGATGGTCAGCAGCTTGGGGTTCTGACTTTTCCCGTACAGGATGTTCTTTACGCTGGAGGGCGGCAGGGCGCTGATGGACGCCAGCCTGTTCACGCTGATGTTCCGCTCTCCGCAGAGCTGTAAAATGCGGTTTTTCACCGCGCTGATGGTGTCCATAGGTGTCCTCCCGGCTGTTTTTTCTATTAGGATAGCCGAAAAGACTTGTCGATATAGGCTATGCGTGCTACTATCGGGCTATGGGTAGACGATATTGAATGCTGAACGCTGGAGGGGTAACATGGCTGACTATCAAAAAATGTACGCCGTGCTGTGCGGCGCCATCGACGATGTTCTGGACGGGCTGCGGACGATCCCGCTGGCGCAGCCCTACGCCCGGCAGCTGTATTCGGCGCTGCTGGATGCCGAGGATATCTACATCGACACCACGTTTTACACCGCGGATACGCAATCGCAGAAGGTCATACAGCTGAAATTGGATCAATTTCCATCGGAATAAGAAAACCGGGACGGCGTGCGTCGTCCCGGTTGCTTTGTTCCCTTACAGCGAGCCGGTGATGGTCAGCTCGGAGGTGCCGGGATCCACCGTGAACACACCGGTGGCGGCATCCTGGGTAAACGTGGCGGCGGGCACCGTCAGCGCGCCCACCACCGTGGCGAACGTACCGGTGGTTTCGTCGTAGGTGTAGTGGACGCCTTGCGTCCACAGGGTACCATTGAAGCGCACCGTCAGGTTCTTGAGAATGGGGTCGAACGTGTCGGTGATGACCAGCTCATCTCCCGCGTCGGCGGCGGTGTTGCCCCGGTTCTGCAGCGTCAGCGTATAGGTCAGCGTACCGTTCTCCGCCACCATGGTGGGGCTGATGCTCTTGCTGATGGCCAACTGGGGCGCGGGGGAGGCGTTGATGGTCTCCGTGGCGGTAACGGACGAGGTCAGCCCGCCGCCGGTGATGGTGGCGGTGTTGGTGATGCTGTCCTCCACCCCCAGCGGAGCGTATTCGTTGACTCTGGCGGTGTAGATCAGCATGGCGCTGCCGCCTGCCGGAACGGTGACGCCGGTGACGGTCAGCGGCGCGGTGGCCGTGACGGTGGGGGTGGCCTGCAATGCACCGTTCACGTAGTACAGCAGCGAGCCGGTCACATAGGTCAGGGGGTACAGGGTGTTGCCGCTGAACGTATAGCTGCCCAGCGTGTCGGTAACGGTCAGACCCGTCAGCGCCGCCGCGCTGGAGTTCACCAGCGAGATGACGAAGGTCTTGACGCCGCCTGCGGTGTAAGTGGTGTCGGCGGCGGTCTTGGTGGCGGTCAGCACCTCCACCAATTCGCCTACCGCGATATTGGAAAGGGTGGTGACGCCGTTATAGGACAGTGCCGCCTGATTGGTAATGGTTGCCATGGCAAACCTCCTGAAAAGAGCAGATTACGCGGCAGCGGCTGAAAAACAGCACACCGCCCGCGTTCCATTCTATGTGGAAACCGCAGGCGGTGTGTAATGACCGGTATGAAAAGCCTCGCAGAGTTCGCGTCCGCAGACGCGAAAAATTCAAATTATTTTTCCGGCGGCGTGTACGTCGGAAAAATACTTCTCGGCCGCCAGTGTGTCCGAAGGACGCGCGCAGTCGGCCGCAATCCCCATTGGTAGCAAAATCGCAAGATTTTGCGCCAGCTTCTTTATTGTCGCCGTGCCGTCAGATACTCGTCCCCCGGCCGCCAATAGGGGCACTGGCTGCTCTGGTTAGACAGGAACCGCACCATCTCGTCCTCGTCCAGATCCATCTCGCACACGTAGTCGTCGTAGTCCTCGTCATAGCTGAAAAACGCGCAGCTCTCGCATTTATCCACATCCGCCGCCCCCTTTTTCTGCCATTATACGGCGGAGGGAGGGCCGCGTCAAGTCAGAACAGGAACTCCTCCAGCTGGGCGGGCCGCATGATGGACACCTCGTAAGCGGTGCGCTCCGTGGAGACGCCGCCCTCGGTTTTCGTGTATGTACGGCTCTGCACCCGGCCCTCGATGGTCAGCCGGTCGCCGGTGGTCATGGCCGCCGCCTGCTGGGCCACCGCGCCCCAGGCGATACAGGGCAGATAGTCTGCCCGCCCGTACCGGCGGTTCACCGCCAGAATGATGTCGCTGATCTCCCGGCCCAGCGGCGTCCGCCGCAGCACCGGCGGCTTGCACAGGATGCCGGACAGCTGGATGAGATTGAAGGGCGTGTCCCCGCCCTTTTCCAGCGCGTGGGCGAACACGGAGATCACCAGCCGGCTGCCCTGCCCGCTCTTGTTGTTGAAGGAGCGCAGCTGTCCCCGCACGGTAACGGTGTCGCCCTCCCGGATTGCGGCGCTCTCCAGCAGCGGCTGGGCGGCGATCACCGTCAGCTTGTCCGCAAGGCCGCTGAGCCGTTCCACCGCCAGCGTAAATTTGTAGAATGAGACCCCATGGTTCACGTGGCTCAGCGCCGGTGCGCTGTCCACCGTGCCGCAAAGCTGCACGCGGTTGAAATTGTTGTCCATACGATGTCCACCTCGTTAGTTGATATGCCACAGCCTATGCGCCGCCGGAAAAGAATATGCTTTTCAAACGGCAGAAACTATGGCATAATACCAGCAAAGGAGTGATGACCATGCGTTACAAAGGAAAAGTCTACCGTCCGCCCTCTGAGGCCTACAGCCTGATCGTGCAGGTGACCTATGGGTGCAGCCACAACACCTGCGCCTTCTGCGATATGTACGACGACAAGCATTTCGCCATGCGGCCCATGAATGAGATCCGTGAGGATTTCGAGATGGCCCGCCAGCTGTACCGCCATGTGGAGCGTGTCTTTCTGGCGGACGGCGACGCGCTGATGCGGAAAACCGACGATCTGGTGCAGATCCTGGGTTTGATCTACGGCCTGTTCCCGGAGTGCCAGCGGGTGACGTGCTACGCCTCGCCCGCCAGCTTGCAGGTGAAGTCGGAGGACGACCTGCGGCTGCTGCGTGAGCGGGGCCTGCAAATGGTTTACATGGGGCTGGAATCCGGCTGCGACGCGGTGCTGGAGCGGATGCGGAAGGGCCACAGCGCCGCCGCCATCGTGGCGGCGGGACAGAAGGCCCGGCGCTGCGGTATGGCCCTGTCGGTGACGGCCATCTCCGGGCTTGGCAGCGTGGAGCTGTGGCGGGAGCACGCCATCGGTACGGCGGAGGCCCTCAGCGCCATGAAGCCGGAGTATATCGGCCTTCTGACCCTGATGGTGGAGCGGGGCACGCCGCTGGAGCAGTGGGTGCGCCACGGCGAGTTCACCCTGCTCAGCCCCGTGGAGGTATTAAAGGAGACGGAGCTGTTTTTGCAGCACATCGACTCCGAGGGCAGCGTGTTCCGCATGAACCACGCCAGCAATTACCTGACCCTGAAGGGCACGCTGAACCGCGACCGTCAGGCGCTGCTGGACAAGGTGCAGTCGGGCCTGTCCGGCGTGGGACTGAAGCCGGAGTTCCTACGGGCGCTGTGAAAAGTGCCGCGTGATTGGCGGCGGCCTGAGGGCAGGCCGCCCTACGAGGTTCTATCGGTGGTTGGCCGTAGGGCGGGGTGCCCACACCCCGCCGCCCGCAGTGGCTGCCGACAAAACTCCGTCGGGGACGCCGGCCCCTACAACGGTTTTACGATCCTTTGCAACTTAAAAAAATCAAAAATTCCCTCTTGACAACCCGCTCCGAAAGTGCTAAAGTACGTCCATAATCAAACAAGCAAACCATTGAGTAAGAGGAGTACCCCTACAGGAACCTTTCAGAGAGCCGCGTATTTGGTGGGAGCGTGGCAGCGGAATGTACGGTGAATGGACTTACGAGGGCGGGGAGAACACCGGAAACGGCCAGTAATACCCGACGGCAACCGCGGCCGTTACCCCGGCGGAGCGCATGATAGTGCGTGCAGAGCGGGCGTGATTACGCCAATATGAGTGGCACCGCAGGAATTGTTATTACATCCTGTCTCATGAATGATTTCATGAGACAGGATTTTTTATTTTATCAAAAATATTTTCACATAAAAGGAGAAAACGATCATGGGAAAGATCATTCTGACAGGCGACCGTCCCACCGGACGGCTTCATGTGGGCCATTTCGTCGGCTCTCTCCGCAACCGCGTCACGCTGCAAAACAGCGGCAAATTTGAAAAGCTGTTCTTCATGATCGCCGACGCGCAGGCCCTCACCGACAACTTCGACCATCCCCAGAAGGTGCGGGACAACATCCTTGAGGTGGCGCTGGATTACCTGTCCTGCGGCATCGACCCGGCCAAATCCACCATTCTGGTGCAGTCCCACGTCAGCGAGCTGACGGAGCTGACCTTCTACTACATGAATCTGGTGACGCTGGCCCGTCTGGAGCGCAATCCTACCGTCAAGGCGGAGATCCAGCTCCGGGGCTTCAACCACAGCATCCCCATGGGCTTCCTGACCTATCCCGTCAGCCAGACGGCGGATATCACCGCCTTCATGGCGGACACCGTCCCCGTGGGTGAGGATCAGCTCCCCATGCTGGAGCAGGCCCGCGAGATCGTCCGCCGCTTCAATGAGCTGTACGGCGAGACGCTGGTGGAGCCCACCGCCCTGCTGCCTGACAACGAGGCCTGTCTCCGCCTTCCCGGCACCGACGGCAAGGCCAAGATGGGCAAGTCTCTCGGCAACTGCATCTATCTGGCCGACGATCCCGACGACGTCCGCACCAAGGTCATGGGCATGTATACCGACCCCAACCACCTGCAGGTGTCCGACCCCGGCAACACGAAAGACAATCCCGTTTTCCTATATTTGGACGCCTTCTGCACCGACGAGCACTTTGCCCGCTACCTGCCGGATTACGCCAATCTGGACGAGCTGAAGGCCCACTACGAGCGGGGCGGTCTGGGCGACGTAAAGGTGAAGAAGTTCCTCAACAATGTCCTGCAGGAAACCTTGGAGCCCATCCGTACCCGCCGTCAGGAGCTGGCAAAGGACCCCGCCGCCGTCATGGAAATTCTGCGCAAGGGCAGCTACGCTGCACAGGCTGAAGCCGCCAAGACTTTGGACAAGGTCAAGCACGCCATGAAGATCGACTATTTCGCGTAAATAGAAATCAATACATTATAGGATATAAAGGAGAAACATCATGAAAGAGCTGAAAGACAGAAACATCCCCTACAAGATCTATCTGACCGAGGATGAGATGCCCAAATATTGGTACAACGTTCGCGCGGACATGACCAACAAGCCCGCACCTCTGCTGAACCCCGGCACCCTGAAACCCATGACCGCCGAGGAGCTGGGCGGCGTGTTCTGCGCTGAGCTGGTGAAGCAGGAGATGGACGACACCACCGCCTACTTTGAGATCCCCGAGGATATCCGCAACTTCTATAAGATGTACCGTCCCTCCCCTCTGGTGCGCGCCTACTGTCTGGAGGAGAAGCTCCAGACCCCCGCGAAGATTTATTACAAGTTCGAGGGCAACAACACCTCCGGCAGCCACAAGCTGAACTCCGCCATCGCCCAGGCCTACTACGCCAAGCAGCAGGGCCTGAAGGGCGTCACCACCGAGACCGGCGCCGGTCAGTGGGGCACGGCGCTCAGCATGGCCTGCGCCTATCTGGGACTGGACTGCCGCGTGTTCATGGTGAAGTGCTCCTATGAGCAGAAGCCCTTCCGCCGCGAGGTCATGCGTACCTACGGCGCCAACGTCACCCCCTCCCCCTCCAACACCACCGAGGTAGGCCGCAAGATCCTGGCCGAGTTCCCCGGCACCACCGGCTCTCTGGGCTGCGCCATCAGCGAGGCCGTGGAGGCCGCCACCACCCGCGAGGGCTACCGCTACGTGCTGGGCAGCGTGCTGAATCAGGTGCTGCTGCACCAGTCCGTCATCGGCCTTGAGACCCAGACCGCGCTGGAGAAGTACAGCATCAAGCCCGATATCATCATCGGCTGTGCCGGCGGCGGCTCCAATCTGGGCGGCCTGATCTCCCCCTTCGTGGGCCAGATGCTCCGGGGCGAGGCCAACTACCGCATCATCGCCGTAGAGCCTGCTTCCTGCCCCAGCCTGACCCGCGGCGTGTTCAAGTATGACTTCTGCGACACCGGCATGATCTGCCCCATGGCCAAGATGTACACGCTGGGCAACGGCTTTATCCCCTCGGCCAACCACGCCGGCGGCCTGCGGTATCACGGTATGAGCAGCATCGTCAGCCAGCTGTACCACGACGGCTATCTGGAGGCCCGCAGCGTGGAGCAGACCTCCGTGTTCGAGGCGGCGGAGCTGTTCGCCCGCTGCGAGGGCATCCTGCCCGCGCCGGAGAGCAGCCACGCTATCCGCGTGGCCATTGACGAGGCGGTGAAGTGCAAGGAGAACAACGAGACCAAGAACATCGTCATCGGCCTGACCGGTACCGGCTACTTCGACATGGTGGCCTACGGCAAGTACAACGACGGCGAGATGCACGACGTCATTCCCACGGACGAGGACCTGGCACGTGGCTTCGCCACCATCCCCAGCTTCCCCGGCAACGAGTAAAAGAATATGTGAATACAGGACAGTCTGTCAAAAAAGCCTGTCATTGCGAGCCAGTGCTCACACTGGCGT
>ERZ834722.1089-NODE-1089-length-27586-cov-3.355381_pt1 | contig 27586 bp, 19 predicted proteins | sample MGYA00519576_ERZ834722 | MGnify/ENA primary metagenome ERZ834722 (study PRJEB31850, sample SAMEA3708759) | human gut metagenome | biome: human gut; feature: human-associated habitat; material: faeces | place: China | collected 2014 ...
CTTGTGTAGTTTTCTTGTGTAGTTTCTTGTGTAGTTTTCTTGTGTAGTTTTACTTCAATATAATATCCTCTATTTTTTTTATTATTTCGTTATTATATTTTTCTGGGTCAAATTTATTTTTTATTTCATAGCCGTTGTTTATAAATTCTTCCATTGCTTTGCTTATTTGTTTAACATCTTTTGAACAAACTATGCCATATTTTCCTTCTATATCTTTTTTACTATCTGATACATCTGTTGTTATTATTGGTTTATTAAACACCAATGATTCTATATATACAACTGGATATCCTTCAAAATTCGACGTTAAAATTACACTATCACATTTTTTAAAATACGGATATGGATTCTTTTTTGGTCCCAAAAATATAATTTCTTTTTCTAAATTTAAGTCTTTTACCTTTTTTTTGTAATTTCGTGTATCTGGACCAACTCCAACTAATATTATTTTAAATTTATAGTTTTCTTTTTTTAATACCTCAGCTGACTTTATTAGTCTTGTTAACTGTTTTTGTTTTTCGTCATGTCTTCCTATATTCAAAAAAGTTATTTCATTTTTATCTTTTTTAAAATCTGTTATAACTTCTTCTGATTTTTTTATTATATAATCAAACTTTTTTAAAAATAATTTTTTTACTTTTATCATTCCTTCAATATTTGGAACATTTAATGTATCTACTGCATTTTTTTGTATAAGTAATTTCTTTATACAATATTTTGAATTACACTTTTCTAAATACCTAATTAAGAATTCAATGTCTTGGTGTCTCCTAAATTTTTCATCAAATCCATTAATCTGTCTTACAATTTCACTTCTGCAAATCATATTACTTCCTGTTCCAATAAAAGACTTTTGCATTAACAAATCCTTAATCAATTCTTTATTTGACTTTTCTATGTTTGGAATAAATTTTTCCATTTTGCCGTTTCCAAATTTTTTTATTCCACCAGTACAAATGAAATCATAGCTTCTTTTTTTTACAATTTTTTCAAATTCACTATATCGCCCATTAATAAATTCATCATCATCATCTAGAAATGTAATATATTTTCCCCTTGCCACCTTTATACCAGAATTTCTAGCACATGCTCCATTCATATTGTTTTTATGCTTTATATATTGTATCTTTCCTTCATCTATATATTTTTTTAATTTCTTCTCATTATTCTCCCTATATACTGTATCTTCATCATTATCATCTACAACGATAATTTCGTAATTTCCCTTTTCTTTTAAAATACTTTCAATTGCTCTAATTATATCTTTATAATTAAAGGTGATTTCTGGATATCTTATATCATCGGATGTAATTTTAATATATTCATTATAATATTGATATTCTTTTTTTACATTATTATATTGTTCTAACCATTCTTTTTTGCCATTTTTAAATCTGATTAATGTAAAAATAATTTTAATAACTGCGTATGCCGCAAAACCGAAGCATATGTAAGCAATTATATTAAATTTAGATACAATAGCATATACACCAACTAATACATAACCAAAAAATGATATCATAAACTGAATAAAATAACGTTGATAATCTTTTTTAAAAATTTTATTAAAAATGTTTTCAGAATAGATAATATTTGAACTTGCAAAAGGAATTTCTTCTAAATCTACTTTTTTCAAAGTTTCTTCTAAAACAGATCCTTCAGTTTGATCTAATACATTATCATTAACATTTGCAACTTTTTGTTCAATACTATAACTTAAATCACTAAGAGTTACACCAAGAGCAATGGATAGAGCTAGTTTTTTATCAAGAGTTGGTTCTAATTCGTTATTTTCGTACTTCAGAAGATTTTCTACACTATCATTTATTTTTTTTGCTAACTCTTCTATTGATATGTTATTGTTTTCTCTAAGAGTTTTTATTTTTTGACCAATATTCATATGTACCTCCTTAGTTATTTTCCTTCCTTATATCTATTATATCAAAAAAAAATATTTTATATATCTTTTTTGATTAAATACTTTTATTTTTTATATTGTGATATGAAAAAAACCTCTTTCTTGATTTTATATTATTATCAAGATAGAGGTTCTTTCTATTTTAAAGATTCATACATTGCATTAACTAAAATGGCTACACCATTACTATCAATATAATCTTGCGTAAGTTCCCAGCACATTAATCCTCCAAGATTATTTTCTTTTACATATTGACATTTATCTTTTATACTCTTTACATTATCATAACTATAAAATACATTATTACAAATTATATAAGCTGCTTTAGCACTTTCATCATATTGTTCTATATATTGATCATTATTTTCTATTAAATTCATTAAATTTGCAAACGTCATTGAACCAGAACCCATTGAAGTTTTTAATGAACTACCCAGTTGTTGACTAACACCATCACTAAAAGTACCTTTTCTAACATAAAATGCAGCACCGGGAATAATTTTATCCTTATCAACATATTTACTAACAAAACTAACACTTGCATCTAAAGAACTAGGTGAAACACTAGTTGTATAAAGAGCAGAATCATGCTGTGCTTTAGTGCCCATTGCAAAATCATATGTCATAACATTGAAAATATCAACATAATTATTTAAAGCTACTAAATCATAATATTTAGTACTAGCTGTAATTGCAATCGAAAGAATTAAATCATCTCGGTATTCTATCATTCTTTCTTTTAATTCTTGACAAAATAAGGTTAAATTCGCTCGATCACTTGGATCCGATTCAATACCAGCCACACTACTAGTTGGGTATTCCCAATCAATATCAATTCCATCAAATTGGTATTCATCTATTACTCTCATAATTGAATCAATTAGTTTTGTTCTCCCCTCTTCGGTTTTCATAGCAGGACTAAAGCCACCAGAACCCCAACCACCGATTGCAAGACCAATTCTAATTCCCTTATTCCGATATTCTAACACCTTTTCTACTTTCATATTGCTAGATAGATGAACCTCACCATTGGAAATGGTTGCAAACGAGTAATTTATATAATCTAATTGTTCTAATGCTTTATCTGATAATCCCGAGAATCCTCCATAATCATATAAATAACCACTAACAATTTTCCCTTTCATTAAAGGTTTTAAAATAAGTTTAGGTACTAAGATATCAAAAGAAAGGGAATATTCTTTATCACTATATAATATTTGTACGCTTAGTTTTAAATTTGTATCGGTTGTAAATCTTTTTACCACTCCTGTATCGGTTAACACTTTTTTATTAGAAGAACTCCAAATAAAAGTAGCACTACAAAATTTTAAAGATTCAATTAAATTTAAATTTGTCGTCACAACAGTTGGTATCAAACTACTTAAATAATTATCTAATACTTCTTTTTTCATTTCCCATCCAGCTGCTAAAGTTACATTACCTGTAACAGGTTGATTGAAATCATATTTTATACCATATCTATTCCATCCAGTAAAATCATACCCTTCTTTAACAGGTTGAATTGGTTCTTCAATTTTATCGCCATATAAAACCTGAATCGACTCAATTGTACTATCACTATAGGTTGTAAAATCAACTGTATACATAACTTTTTCCCACTTGGCATAAATTTTTAGATGTTTGTTAATTGGTAGTTGATTATCAAAGATTTCTCCTTCTAAAACCCATCCTTTAAAAATATGACCTTCTTTAGTAGGTACACTTGGTAAATCAACTGTTTCATTCATTTCAACAACAATTGATGAAAACAAATCATCATCATCTTTCATAAAATCAACTCGACATTTTGTTTGTTCCCATTTTGCAACCAATTTATAATTTTTATTAGTAATACATTCTATCTTTTCATCATTTTCATACCAACCTAAAAAACGATAATATTCTTTAGTTGGAATGGGTAATTCAACATATTCATCCGTTAAAAAACCTGTTGGATAAGATGTTGGCATTTGACCACCATCAAGATGATAAACTATTGTATATTCCAATTTTTCCCATTTTGCATAAAGAACAAAATGGTTGATAACAGGATCATTAAAATTATACTTATTTCCTTCTGTAACAGATTCAGTTGTATACCAACCAGCAAACCGGTATCCATCTTTAATAGGATCATTAGGTTGATTAACAAGATCTTTTTTATTTATTTCTTGAGACTCAATATAAGAGCCACCAAGTGTATTAAAACTGACTATAAATTTTTCCTTTTTACAAGAACAAAGTACCATCAATCCAACACTTATAATAGTTAAAAATAAATATCTATATTTTTTCATTATTATCATCAAGTATCCCTTCTACAAATTTTCTTGCACTTTTTCTAGTTTTAAATATTTTCAAATCAATATGAGGATATTTCATCCATATATTGATCAATTGGGGAAAATAATCTTTTTTAAATACTTTCACCCAATCAATAAATTCATAATATGCCTGATTGAATTGTTCATTACATCCACTACCTAAATCTACTCTTTTTACAAAAAAGCCTTTAACTGTTCTAAAAAAGATACTTTTCACACAAATTGAAGTTTTGATATCAAGCATTATTACTAAATCAGCATTAGATAAACGAATATCTAAAGTATCAATATAATTTCCATCCATAATCCAATTGTCTTGTTTGGTTAAGTTTTCAATCTTACTCTCCCATTGTTTATAATCAGGCTTTTGCCAATTTGGTAGCCAATATTCTTTATCTAAATGATAAACTTTGATACCACTTTTTTTTGCTAATTTCTTTGCTAAAGTAGTTTTACCAGAACCGCCTGCACCCAAAACAACTATTTTTTTATATTTTTTATTACTTATCATACTATCCCTTCATATATCACTCTTATCTAAATTTATTATACTATACAATACTCCTTTTTGCAATAAATAGGCAAAAATAAAAATCCCAAAATTGGGATTTTATGATCTTAACGTTATACCAAACCGATATGCTAAAGACTTCAAAATTTTATTAATTTTGGTAGAAATAATTTCCTCTGTTAAAGTTTCATTTGATTCTAAAGTTATTCTAAGTGCTACACTTTTTTGATTATTTGCTATTTTTTCACCAATGTAAACGTCAAATATTTTTACATTAGAAATCATTTTATCACTTTTCTTAATGGCTTCAATTATTTCACCCATATTTTGATTAAGATTCATAACCAAAGCTAAATCACGCTCTACTGAGGGAACTTTTGATATTGGCGTAAACGAAATAATAGGCTTTTCTTCACTAAGCATTGTGTCTAAAAATAATTCAAAAACATAGCTTTCATCAATATCTTGTTTTTTAACATATTTTGGATGCAACTCACCAATAAAACCAATTGTTTTTTGATTTAATACAATTTTTGCAACCCTATTGGGGTGAAGTTCTTTTGGTGGATTTTCGACAGCCTCATATTTAACTTCCAACCTTAATTTCCTAAATAATAAATCTAATATTCCTTTTACATAGAAAAAATCAATATTTTTATGATTGCTATGCCATGGATTATCAGGGATCATCCCTGTTACTATTCCAGAAAGTAACGTTTCTTCATAGGTTTCTTCACCATCTTGATAATATTTTTTCCCCATTTCAAAAAACATATTGTCCTTCATTTTTCTTGCTTGATGATATTTTAAAACTTCAACAAGTGATGGCAACAAACTTTTTCTTAAAACCATATGATCTTCACTCATTGGATGACTCAATGTTATCACATCATCATTTTGATATTCACTAAATGAAAATTCGTTAACACTTTGAGGATTAACAAGAGAATATGTAATAGTTTCATTAAAACCCAAAGTAGAAAGTGTATGTCTAATCAATCTACGAATTTTTTGTTTTTTTGTTAGACCACCATTGACATTTGTTAAGGGGAGAGTCTCCTCTAATTTATCATAGCCATTTATTCTAGCAATTTCTTCTACTAAGTCTTCTTTAATTGTAATATCTAGTCTTCGATTTGGAACATAAACTAAAATATTATGTTGATCTTCTTCAACTTTGAATGATAAAGAAGTTAAAATTTCTATCATTCTTTTCTTAGTAATTTTAACACCTAAACAAGACTCAACGTATTTTTCGTCTAATACTAATAATTTATCATCAATATGATTCATACCTTGATGAACATAACCCTTTAAAATTTTTCCATCTGCATATTTTTCTAATAAATAACAAGCATAATTAACTGCATCAAGTGATTGATTTAAATCTACACCTCTTTCATAACGAACACTTGATTCACTTCTAAGCGATAATTTAGATGATGTTTTTCTAATACTAAGAGGTCTAAAAACTGCTGATTCTAAAACAATATTTTTTGTTAAAGGGGTAACCTCCGTATTTTGAGATCCCATAACGCCCGCAATACATACTGGTTTTTCTCCATCTGTAATGACAATATCACTATTGTTAAGCGTTCTTTCAATACCATCAAGAGTAACTGTTTTTTCTCCATCTTTTGCTCTTCTAACAACAATATTATGACCAAGTTTATCTTTATCAAACGAATGAAGTGGTTGACCAAAAAGCATTAAAACATAATTCGTTATATCAACGACATTGTTTATTGGTCTAATACCACTTGCTATTAATCTTGCCTTAATAAAATTGGGTGATTCTTTAATTGTTACATCTTCAATAACTCTAGCATAATATGAATAACAATTTTTCGTATTGAGAGTTACTTGAATTTGATCTGATGTTAATTTATCAATTTCGTGAAATTCATATTTTAAGGGAATGCATTCACTATGATACATTGCCTTTACATCATTAGCAACTCCTAACATTGAAAGCAAATCCATTCTATTGGGAGTTAAACCTAGTTCAATTGCATAATCATCCAAACATAAATATTCTAATGCATTACTTCCTACTTTGGCATCATCTTTTAAAACATATATTCCATGAGCATATTCACTAGGAATATACTTTGATTCTAATCCTAATTCTTGTAATGAACAGATCATTCCATTTGATTCAATTCCTCGAATAGTTGATTTTTTGATTATACCACCAGGTAATACGGCATCAGGTAAGGCTACAATAACTTTTTGTCCAACCTCTACATTTGGAGCTCCACAAACGATTTGTAACTCGTAATCACCAAAATTGACCATACATACATTTAAATGATCGGAATTTTCATGTTTTTTCTTACTTGTAACAAGTCCAACAACTAAATTAGTCGCATCAATCAATTTCTTAAATGATTCTACCTCTACACTATATAATGACATTTCTTCAGCTAATTTTTCAGCTGAAACATTTAGTTTTACCAGTTCTTTTAACCAATTATAAGATACTATCATATTATCTTTCTCCTTCAAATTGTTTCAAAAAGCGAAAATCATTTACATAAAAATTTCTAATATCATCAATATTATGTCTTAACATTGTTAATCTTTCAATACCAGCCCCAAAAGCAAATCCTTTCCAAACCTTAGGATCATATCCTGCGCCCTCTAAAACATGAGGATGTACCATACCAGCTCCTAAAACTTCAATCCAACCTGTATGTTTACACATTGGACAACCCTTTCCCCCACATTTAAAGCAGCTCACATCCACTTCCACACTTGGTTCGGTAAAAGGAAAATAGGATGGTTTAAAACGAATTTTACGATTTTCACCGAACATCTTTTTCATAAGTAAACTTAATGTTCCTTTTAAATCTGACATTGTAATATTTTTGTCTACCACCAATCCTTCGAGTTGCATAAATTGATGCGAATGGGTAGCATCATCATCATCACGTCGATATACTTTACCTGGACAAACTATTTTTACAGGTTTTCCTTGCGCTTCTAGTAATGTCCTTACTTGAACCGGAGATGTTTGTGTACGCATAAGAAGGTTATCATTTATATAAAAAGAATCTTGCATATCACGAGCAGGATGACCTTTGGGAACATTTAGCATTTCAAAATTAAATACATCTATTTCAACTTCCGGTCCTTCCGCAATACTATACCCCATACCAGTAAAAATATCTTCTAATTCTTCAATCACCTTATTTAAAGGATGAATAGAACCCTGTCTAGTTTCATATCCCGGCATTGTCACATCAATTGTTTCAGCTTTTAATTTTTCATCTTTTTAATAGAAATCATTTAAAGTAGTTATTTCTAATTCTCCTCTTGCAGATGGCTTTAAGTTCTTAGCGTATTCAACAACCTTGTTGTCGTAGAAGTAAAGACCTGTTACACAGTAGTTGCTCTTAGGCTGCGCTGGCTTTTCTTCGATAGAGACAGCCTTTCCTTCATTATTAAATTCAACAATACCAAATCTTTCAGGATCATCAACATAGTAGCCAAATACTGTTGCACCCTTTCCTGATTCAGCATTCTCAACAGCTGCCTTAAGTCTTTTCTTAAGACCGTGACCTGCAAATATATTATCACCAAGAACCATGGCAACAGTGTCATCACCGATGAATTCCTCACCGATAATAAATGCCTGTGCAAGTCCGTCCGGGCTTGGCTGTACAGCGTAAGTAAGGTTGACACCGAACTGGCTTCCGTCCTTTAAAAGCTCTTTGAATCTAGGAGTATCCTGTGGTGTAGAGATGATAAGAATATCTCTGATACCAGCACTCATAAGAACTGAGAGTGGATAATAAATCATTGGCTTATCATAGATTGGAAGAAGCTGTTTACTAGTTACCATTGTGAGTGGGTAAAGGCGTGTGCCAGAACCACCAGCTAAAATAATACCCTTCATAATTGAAGTTCCTCCTTGTTTGTTAAAATGTTATGTTAATTTTCAAGTAGACATTTTTTAAGTCAAGTATATAATAAAAGATGACGTAACGTCACCTTCAAGTGTTTTTTGAAAAATTTTTACAAGGAGTAATATATGCATAAAGACGGGTATTATTCTTCAGGCGAATTTGCGAAGAAATCAAATGTTTCAGTAAGGACTATAAGATATTATGACCAGCAGAACATATTAAAGCCTTCACTTCTTACTGATGAGGGAGTGAGATTTTATACGGATTCAGATTTTACAAGGTTACAGCAGATATTATTGCTTAAATATCTTGGATTTACACTGGACGATATAAGAAATATGACAATTGGTGATTCAGATTATCATGTGCTAAAGAATTCACTTGAACTTCAAAAGCGAATGATACAAGACAAGATTGCACAGATGCAGCTTGTATGTAAAGCTATTGAAGAAACAGAAGACTCTATTAAAGAGGGAAAAGGAATTGACTGGAGTAATATGCTGGAGATTATCCATCTTACTAATATGGAAGACAGCATGAAGAATCAGTACATTAATGCTGGAAATATATCTGCAAGAATTAATCTTCATAACAGGTTTTCAGTTAATAAACAGGGATGGTTTCCGTGGGTATATGAGCAGTGTGGTATTGTTAAGGGGATGAGAATTCTTGAGATTGGGTGTGGTGATGGAACATTGTGGGTTGACAATATAGGTCAGCTTGCCATGACAGGAAAGAGAAATGAATTCTCAGGGAAGAAAAAAAACATATATATAGAGCTTACGGATATATCAGAAGGCATGATAAGTGATGCAAGAAGAAATATAAAAAAAGCAACAGAGAGCTGGAAGGAAAGAGATATTGATGTGTCATTCAGGTTCAGAGTGGCTTCATGCGAAAAGACAGGGGCAAAAGATGAATCGTATGATCTGGTGATTGCTAATCATGTGCTGTTTTATTGTAAAAATGTCAATAAGGCACTTGATGAAATTGTGAGGGTGTTAAAGCCTGGAGGAGTGCTTGTGTGCAGTACATATGGCAGCAGGCATATGCAGGAGATAAGCCGCCTTGTGTCGGGATACGATAAGAGAATTGCACTTGAAGCAGATAAGCTTTTTGAAAAATTCGGACTTGATAATGGAGATAAGATATTAAAAAAACATTTTTCAGATGTTGAGAGAAGAGATTATAAAGATGCGCTTGTTGTTGATGAAGCAGAACCGCTGGTAGATTATATACTATCATGTCATGGCAATCAGAAAGAGTACCTTGTGGATAAGTATACAGATTTTAAAAAATATGTAGAGAAAAAGCTTGTGAAACCTATGACAATAACCAAAGAGGCTGGTGTATTTGTGTGTAGAAAATAATGTATAGCAATTATATCTATAATATGGTAAAATCAAAAGAAACATGTTTTGTTACAGGGGTAGTTTGAACATGCATATTATGGAAATACTCTGATAGAATGAAAGATTATTTATTGGGGGCAGAGAATACAGTTATGAAGAAATTAAAGATTGCTGTTGACGCAAGAACTTTAGGCAGCAGACCAAGTGGTGTGGGCATGTATCTTAATGACTTCTTAGAACAGCTCATAACATATGATGAATTTGAATGGGTTCTCTTTACAGATGTTAAAGAGAGTGAATATATTAAGAGATTTGAAGCCAGAGGAATTAAGGTTATTGAATGGGGAAAGCCTGTATATAGAAGTGCAGGCGTGTATGCATATTTTGCATTTATTAAGAAAGAATTAAAGCAGGTGAGGCCGGATATATTCTGGGAGGTTAATTCGATTATTCCTATTAATCTCGGTGGAAGCTTTAAGACACTTATCACAATACACGATATGTTTCCTATTCAGTATGTAAGATACTTTGGAAAAATATACAGCTATTATTTTAAGTTTAATCTTGGTGTGACTTTAAGACATACAGATATGATTCTGTATAATTCGGAGCAGACTAAGGACGACACAGAGATGTATTTTCCAAAGGCTAAGAAGATTCCAAGCTGCAATGCCTACATTATATCTAATCCGCTTACAAGATATGTACCGCCTAAGGATGAGAATTATTTCTTGTATGTAGGTAATATGGAGAAGCGTAAGGGCGTTGATATCCTTATTAAAGCGTACAGAAGATACAGGGAAGAAGGCGGAACAAGACCTCTTATTCTTGCCGGTAAGATGCAGGAGGATGATATTGAGCAGCTTCTTGAGAATGCACTTACAGAGGTTGAAGGTCTTACTTATCTTGGTTATGTATCACACACTACAAGATATGACCTGTATAACAACTGCTCATGCTTTGTGTTTCCTTCTATGGCAGAAGGCTTCGGAATGCCTATATTAGAGGTAATGAAGCATAATAAGCCAATACTTGCAAGTAATCTTAAAATATTTGACGAGGTAGTAGGTGACTGTGTGGAAAGATTCAGTCTTGCCGGTGATGATGATGATAAGGTTATAAGTCTTGCGAATGGAATGAAGAATATAGATAAGAAGATTAATTCTGGACTTGTTGATGAGAATGCATACAGACATGCGTTGGACAAGTATACACCGGAAAGACTTGGTGGTATGGTGAGAGACTTTATTAACAGCCAGATGAATAACAGATAGAATGTTGAGGTTTATATGGGTTTATCAAAATTTTTTCTTAATACGGGAGAAGCATTGAGACCGGTGCTGACAAAGATTATTCCTATGAAGCTTTTAAGTAAGATGAAAGCAGGGATAATTAATAATGCCACAGACAAGCTGTCGGCTGATTCTATTGAGAAATATGAGACAGGAAGATACAAATGTGGTGCCAATATAATAGGTAATATTAAGGGAGATAATGGACTTGGACAAAGCGCAAGAATTATGTGCAGGCTGCTTGATGAGAATGAAGAACCTCATGTTATAAGAGATTTCTTTGTTCCACCAGGAGGTTCAAGAAGCAATGATACTTACGATGACAGACTTACGGAAGAGCTTCCGTATGATGTTAATATTATTCATGTTAATGCAAGTGAATTCATGGTAGCATATTTAAGCCTTGGAAAAGAAGTATGGGATTACAGATATAACATAGGATACTGGGCATGGGAGCTGGAGACATTTCCAGAAGAGTGGCTTCCGGCATTCAAGCTTGTTGATGAAGTCTGGACTCCATCTGATTTCGTTACGAATACTTTGAAGAAATACACAGACAAGCCTGTAATAACAGTCCCACACTGTGTTGCACCGCAGACGGATACTGTGAAGTTTGACAGAAAGCATTTTAATCTTCCGGAAGATAAGTTCTTATTCCTTGTAATGTATAACAGTGGAAGCGTTATGGAAAGAAAGAATCCGCTTGCTGCAATTAAAGCATTTAAAGAAGCGTTCTGCAAAGATGAGCAGATGAAAGAAAAGTATAAGGATGTCGGACTTGTTATCAAGATAAGCGAGGCAGAATTATCTGCAGAAGATGAAAAAATCATTGGTTCTGTAATAGAGGACTGCGACAACATTTATTATATGTGCGGTCATATGGAAAGATGTGAGGTTAATACACTTCTTGCCGATGTGGATGTGTATGTTTCACTTCACCGTTCTGAAGGCTTCGGACTTGTTATGGCTGAGTCAATGTATGTTGGTACACCGGTTATTGCAACTGACTGGTCGGGCAATACAGAGTTTATGAACAGTGATACAGCATGCATGGTCGGTTACGACATGATAGAGCTTGATAAGGACTATGAGCCGTTCAAGAAGGGCAATGTATGGGCTGATGCACATGTTGATGAGGCAGCAGACTATATGAGAAGGCTTTATGAGGACAAGGATTTCTACGAAAGAATTGCTGGGAATGGTCAGAAATATGCTAAGGAACATCTGGCATATAAGAGGTCTGCAGATATTGTCAGCGAGAGGTTAAGAAAGATACATGGAAAAAACTGATTTACAAGATCATTAATTAGTAATATTATCAACAGTTGATATTCATTATAAGAAACAATATAGAAGGTAGTTATGAAAAAGTTTAAACCAATACTAAGATGTGTGATATTCCTGACGGGACTTATTGTTATAATGGGAGTCATTGATTTTGCCTGTGTACAGACAGGTTATGTTAATTATATTTTAAGAAATGTATGTGTGAAAAATAATAAAACTGATTACGATACTGTCATAATTGGAGCTTCACATGCAAGGGCATCATCAGATCCGGATATTATTGATAAATATTCCGGAACATATTCAATAAACATGGCTATTCCAGGAGAAACGGTAAAAGATTCATATTATATACTTGAAGAGACATGCAGAACTAATAATATTAAGACAGTAATTCTGGATATAGATTATCAGTATTATTTCAATCCGCCTAAAGAAGGGTTTTATACTGAACAGTTTATTCAATGTCAGATGGATTGGAGTTCATATGTAAAATGGCAATATATATATGATAACATGAAGCGTATGGAGATAAGGAATGTTTTCACAAGAAGACAGGCATGTACGTTTACTCCGTCTAATATGAAAGAAAATATCGAACAGAAGTTATCTAAGGAATACAAAGAAGCAGATATAAGTTCACTTAATGTAGACGGTGGAACATATGCCGGCAGAGGATATTTCTATATTAACCCTGTCAGTGGGGAACTTGCCGGACAGAAGCTTATAGAAAGCTGGAGTAAAAGAAGCAAGGAGCAGGTTACAGGTTATCCTCTGAAATATCTTAACAAGATAATAAAATATTGCAGAGACAATGATATTGACCTGATTGCGGTAACATCTCCAATAACTCCGAGCAGTGTGGGAACTCTTCACATGGAAAATGTCCATGATACAATTAACAAACTGCTTGCTGACAATGGGGTGTTTTATTATGATTTTAATATGGCGAGACAGGACATATTGCCAAGAGAGGATTCAGATTTTGTTGATAAAGAAGGACATATGAATGGAGAATTTGCAAAAGAATATTCAGAATTTCTTGGCAAAATAATTAAAGAACATAAACAGGGAACTAAAGATATTAATAAATATTTCTACAGTTCATTTCAGCAAATGTACAATACTGAAGCGGAATTATATGGGGTAGTGGAGAAATAAAATGTCATTTACAACAGCGTTATTTTGGTTTTTTATATTAATCGGAGTAGTTATATATTATGTACTTCCATCTAAAGTAAGATGGATCTGGTTACTGGTGTTAAGTTATCTGTATTATTTTTCATTCAATGCGAAGAATAGTCTGTTCATGGTTGCAGCATCGCTGGTTATATATCTTGCGGCACTAGCAATGGAACATATACAGGATAAGTCAGATGCATATCTGAAAGAACACAAGGCAGAGATTGGCAGGGAACAGAAGAAGAAATTTAAGAATTCTGTTAAGCATAAGAAGAGAATAATTCTTGTTATTGCAATGCTTATTAATTTTGGTGTTCTTGCAGTATTAAAATATGGTGGATTTATCACAGGTAATATCACAGCAGTATTTAACAAGATAGGTATTGATAAGACTGTGTATGCATTAAGCAATTATGTAAAGCCGCTTGGCTTATCATTCTTTACATTTCAGTCAATATCTTATGTTATTGATATATATCAGGGAAAATACAGAGCAGAAAAGAATCCATTCAGGATATGTCTTTTCGTATCATTCTTCCCACAGATTATGCAGGGACCTATTGGAAGATTTGATAAGCTGAAGAAAACACTTTTTGCAGGCAATGCATTTAATCTTCAGAATGTACAGTTTGGAATTCAGAGAATATTCTGGGGTTTGTTTAAGAAGATGGTTCTTGCAGACAGGGCTGGAGTATTTGTGGCAATGATATTTAACAAGCCTGATGAATACGGGGGAGCAATGGCAATAATAGCGGTGCTTATGTATTCAATCCAGTTATATGCTGATTTCTCAGGCGGTATTGATATAGTAATAGGTGTTGCACAGCTTTTTGGTGTAACTATGGATGAGAACTTCAGACAGCCATATTTTAGTAAATCAATCGGAGAGTTCTGGAGAAGGTGGCATATTACACTAGGTACATGGATGAAGGATTATGTCTTCTATCCATTCTGCTTATCAAAGGCTATGAACAAGTTCGGAAAGTGGGGCAAGAAGCATCTTGGAGATCATCTTGGAAAGACTCTCCCAATATGTCTTTCTAATCTTCTGATATTCTTCATAGTAGGTATATGGCATGGTGCAGAATGGCGTTATATCATGTACGGTATGTATAATGGCGTGATAATAGCATTCAGTAACCTCGCAGAACCTCTTTATAAAAAATGTTTACATGCATGTCATATTGATCCACATAAGAAGTGGTGGCAGTGTGTACAGGTATTAAGAACATTTATACTTGTCAATATTGGATGGGTATTTGATTGCAGCGCAGCAGGTATGGGGTCTGCAATCAGAATGATAAAGCGGATGTTTACAGAATTAAGGTTTGACCAGCTTAATGCACAGATGTTTAAGTGTATTGGTTTAACATCGGTTGATTACATAATTCTTTTAGCAGGATGCATTGTTGTATTAATAATAAGCATTCTAAAGGAAAGAGGAGTACAGATAAGAGCTGCCGTAGCAGCAAAACCAATAGCCGTAAGATGGCTTATATATTACGGTATTATAGTAGCAATATTTGTTCTGGGATACGCAAGTGACGCTGGAAGCGGATTCTTATATGCGAATTTCTAACAGCCATAATTAAATGGAGGATTTATGAAACATTTAAAGGAAATGTATGAATACAGAGAGATGATATTTTCTCTGGTGAAGAAAGATTTACGAGGAAGATACAAGGGCTCAATGCTTGGATTTATGTGGACATTTATTAACCCACTGTTACAGCTTTTAGTGTTTACACTGGTTTTCTCAATAATTATGAGAGCTAATTATGAGCAGTATTATCTGTTCCTTTTCGTAGCACTTGTACCATGGATGTTCTTCGGTTCAAGTGTTCAGGATGGTTCAACATGTATAATGCGTGAATCTAACATGGTTAAGAAAATATATTTCCCAAGAGAAGTTATTCCAATATCTACAGTAACAAGTGCATTCATTAACATGATTCTTACATTTGTTGTTGTGTTTATTGTACTTATTTTCTCAGGAAGAGGAATTAATCCGGTTGCATTATTATATCTTCCTGTCGTAATGATTGTTGAATATATATTATGTCTTGGAATTGGACTTATAGTTTCTGCACTTACTGTATATCTTAGAGATTTACAGTACATTCTTGGAATTGTAGTTATGGCATTACAGTACATGACACCAGTTATGTACGGCGTTGATATGGTGGAGAATGCTAATGTTCCACAGATATTAAAGACAATATTCAATTTGAATCCAATGACACCAATCATCAATATATACAGACAAATTCTTTATTATAAGCAGATTCCGGATTTGTCTACATTATTGGTTGCAATTATAACAGGCGTTGTTTTTGTTATTCTGGGAGCAATTATATTCAGAAGACTTCAGCGCGGATTCGCAGAAGAGTTTTAATGTTTAAGAAAGTGAGATAAGTATGCTTAACAATGAGAATTCAATTGAAGTAAGGAATGTATCCAAAAGCTTTAAAGTGTATTTTGATAAAGGTAATGAACTTAAAGAGAAAATGCTGTTCTGGAAGAGAAACAGATATGAAAACAGAGTTGTTCTTAATAATATAAGCTTTACAGTAAAGAAGGGCGAGGCAGTAGGTCTTATTGGAAGAAACGGCTGTGGTAAGAGTACAACACTTAAGCTGTTGACTAAGATTATATATCCAGACAGCGGTTCTATTGAAATGTGCGGAAGAGTTTCAAGTCTTCTTGAACTTGGAGCAGGATTCCACCCTGACATGAGTGGAAGAGAAAACATATACACTAATGCTGCGATATTTGGTCTTACTAAGAAAGAGATAGATGAAAGACTTGAGGATATTATCGAGTTTTCGGAATTACAGCAGTTTATTGATAATCCTGTAAGAACATATTCATCAGGTATGTACATGAGACTTGCATTCTCAGTAGCAATTAATGTTAATGCAGATATCCTTCTTATTGATGAGATTCTTGCTGTAGGTGATGCGAATTTTCAGGCAAAATGTTTCAACAAGTTAAGAGAGATTAAGGCTAACGGAACAACTATTATTATCGTATCACATGCCCTTGGACAGATTGAAGAGATATGTGACAAGTCAATCTGGATTAAAGATGGACAGATTGAGCAGGAAGGTGATCCAAGAGAAGTTGACATTGCTTATCTTGATTATATGAATCAGGAAAGATTAAGCAAGGATGAGCAGGAAAGGGCCAGAATCTTAAGAATTGAAGCAGAGCAGAGAAGACTTAAGAAGGCTGAGGAAGAGAATAAAGAAGGTGGTAACGATAAACGTTACGGAAGTTTCGAGGCAAGAATTAACGACGTTATCTTGTCTTGTGATGACGGCAAGAGGACAGAAACTCTTGAAACAGGAAGAAAAGCCGTGATAGAGATAGATTATTCTGTTGAGACTCCGGTAAAAGATGTTCATGCAAGATATATGATTTATAGAATTGATGGTCAGTTATGCAGCGGAAGCAGTACTAAGATAGACAGACTTGATGCATTTGACCTTGACAAAGATGGAAAGATTGTTATTGAGTTTGACAGTATGACACTTACAAGAAGCCAGTACTGGGTAGATATTGTGCTTGAAAAAGCAGATGGAACACCAATTGATTACTATAAAGAAGCAGTAAGATTTAATGTTGTATCAGGAATTGAAGATATGGGTGTTGCAAGAATTGAACATACATGGAAGAACTGTTAATTGAAAGGTAGTGGCTATGAAAAAGAGTAATAATGTAATTAATGTACAGCTTTCAGATAATCAGGGAAAACTTCATATCAGAATTGCAGGCTGGTATATTCCTAAGGATTTTAATGATTATTCATTTGAATTACTTATTAATGGCAAGAAGACAGAGTGTAGTATCGAGCATATAACAAGAGAAGACAAGCTGGATCTTCTTATAAGTAATAGTCTTAAAAGAGACTGTAAGATAGGATTCATTATTAAAGCAGATGTTAATAAGAGTGATGTTAAGAGTATTGAACTGTATGTCGTTGATGCGGGGGTAAGAAGCCAGATTGCGAGTGCTGATGAAAAGGATGTTGTATATACAATACAGGATCAGATATTACAGTATAATATAGACAGAATATGGCCAGAAAAGACTACTGATGATAAGCATGTTTACAGAGTAGCAGGATGGGGTGTTGCACAGGAAGGCGATGTGACAATCGACATGACAGATGTTAATAATAATCCGCTTGAATTCAAGAACATGCGTTGTGAGCGTCTTGACTTAATTGATAATGGTTATACAGAAGATGAGAAGAAAGCCGTTGGATTTACTATTACAATAGACGAGAAACCGGGATATGTATTACATTTTAAGTCAGATGCTAAGAATATTGATATTAATATAGACCAAGAGATTAAAAGACAGAGAAGAGTTTACAATATAGATAAAGCTAAGAGAATGATTAAGGCTATCACACCACATAATGTTGCACGTCTCTGCCATCATATAAGATTATATGGATTCAAAGATCTTAAAGAGTATGTGTATGGCGGATTATATGGTGTCATGGATCAGGCTGAGATATATAAGAAATGGTTTGCAATTCATAAAGTTACACAGGAAGAACTGGATAACCAGAAGAAAGCTAAGTTTGATTATGAACCTAAGATAAGTATTATTGTTCCAACATACAATACACCTGTTAAGTATCTTGAAGAGATGATTCAGTCAGTGATTGACCAGTCATATAGTAACTGGCAGCTGTGTATAGCGGATGGCAGCTGCGGAAATGCAAAGCTTGAGAAGGTTCTTGAGGAATATCACAATAAGGATTCAAGAATAATATATAAGCTGTTAGATAGTAATAAGGGAATTGCAGGCAACACTAATGCAGCACTTGAACTGGCTGATGGTGAGATAACAGGTCTTCTTGATCATGATGACACATTAGAACCGGATGCTTTATATGAAGTTGTTAAGGCGTTTCAGGATAAGCTTGTTGATGCTGTATATACAGATGAAGATAAGATATTAGGACCAGACTGGATAAATGTTGATCCTAATTTTAAGCCAGATTACAATATTGATTTGTTAAGATCACATAACTATATAACACATTTTTTCTGTGTCAAGACAGAGCTGCTTAAGGAAATTGGCGGATTTAAGGCTGAGTATGACGGGGCACAGGATTATGATGTTATATTAAGATGTACAGAAAAAGCCCGTAAGACTAGGCATATTGCCAAGATATTATATCATTGGAGAATGCATGATAATTCTACAGCAGCTAATCCTGCAAGTAAGGCATACTGCCATGAAGCAGGAAGAAAGGCTGTTGAGGATCATCTTAAGAGACTTGGAATACCGGGTAAGGTTGAACTTAGCAAGTTATTTGGAGGAAGCAGGGTTATATATGAAACACCGGGAAATCCTCTTGTTTCAATTGTAATTCCTAATAAGGATCATATTGATGATCTTGATAAATGTGTACGTTCACTGTTTAATGTCAATACTTATAAGAATATAGAAGTTATTATTGTTGAGAATAACAGTACGCAGAAAGAAACATTTGAATATTATGACAGTATTCAGAAAGAATATTCTGATGTCAGGGTATTGATGTGGAAGAGTGGATTTAACTATTCTGCAATTAATAATTTTGGTGTCAAGGAAGCAAAGGGTGATTACATTTTACTTCTTAATAATGATACAGAGATGATTGCTCCGGATTCTATATCAGACATGCTTGGTTACTGCATGCGTCCGGATGTAGGAATCGTTGGTGCCAAGTTATTGTATCCGGATGGAACAATACAGCATGCCGGTGTAATTATCGGTCTTGGTGGAATTGCAGGACATGCATTTATTGGATTAGATGCTAACCAGTACGGATATATGTCAAGGGCATATCTTTCAAGCGATTATTCTGCAGTTACGGCTGCATGCCTTATGATATCCAAGGATATCTATAACGAAGTTGGCGGTTTATGTGAAGAATATGCTGTTGCATTCAATGATGTTGATTTCTGTATGAAAGTCAGAAGTAAGGGATATCTTGTGGTTTATGACGCATTTTCACAGTGGTATCATTATGAATCTAAGTCAAGAGGTTATGAGGATACTGAAGAAAAGCAGTTAAGATTCAAGGGTGAGATTGAGACGTTCAAGAGTAAATGGCAGAAAGAATTAGATGAAGGAGATCCTTTCTATAACAGGAATTTCCCTCTTAATACAGAGTCATATACACTGGAATTAGAGTAATTATTAGAGGTAAAGATGTTTTTAACGAGAGCAGCGCAGATTATTGGAAAAGAAGGCTTTAAGACATTCGGATATGCATTACACCAGAAGATGCATCAGAATATGACAGATGTGAAAGCCTATGGCAATTATCAGAAAAATATTGCACCAAAACAGCGTATTACTGATAATAAGGCAGATTGTGTAGAAATATGCAGTCATTGTGAGAACTATGAAAGCCTGATGGCAGAAGTGTCTGGCATGAATGCTGAATATATTGCTGTGTGTGATGAAAACTGTGAATTTGATAAAGAGTTTGCAGGGATTGTATCGCATTATATAAGGACTCAGAAAAAGGCTGGGCGAAATCTTAGCTATGTATACACAGATTCAGAACAATATGATTCGCAAGCTGGATGTATGCTTCCAAATTGTAAGCCCGATTATTCATGGGATACGCTGCTGTCTTATAATTATATTGGAAATGCTTTTACAGCCGAAAAGAATATGCTGATTGATGCAATTAATGGATGTATGAAGAAACAGGGAGAGGGCAGTAAGGTTAATTATTATGAATTGTCTTTAATGATTCTGTCAGAGTGTAAGTCGGAAAATGCTGGACATATTCATCAGGTACTTGTTAAGGACACAAGAACTGAGAATAATTCAGACATGGATGCTGCTTACAGAAAGGCTGATTTTAAGAAAATGCTTCTTAATAAGTCAGGCATTAATGTGAATATTGTACCTGATAAGCATGACGCGGTTGTTGAGCATGTGCATTACATTCCGGATGAAGATAATCTGGTGAGTATAATTATTCCATCAAAGGATAATCCAGACATATTAAAATGCTGTTTACAGAGTATCCGCAAGTTCACAAAATATATTAATTACGAAATTGTTGTTGTTGATAACGGAAGTAATGACAGCAACAGAAAAGAGTATGAGAAGCTTGTAGGTACATTTGAAGGACAGGCATCATATGTGTATGAAAAGGCAGATTTTAATTTCTCACATATGTGTAATGTTGGAGCAGCTAAAGCAAAAGGTAATCTGTTGCTGTTCCTTAATGATGATATTGAAATAATCGGACAGGATTATGAAGACACAGACTGGCTTTCAGTACTTGTCGGACAGGCAAAGCAGGAAAGTACCGGCGCGGTTGGTGCAAAGCTTCTGTATCCGGACTCATCATATATCCAGCATGTGGGTGTAATTAATTATGAATCAAGCTGTTTTGCACATCTGTATGCGAAGGCAGTTGATGATGAGAATATCAAGGCTCACAGGAATTACGCTGATTATGACTGCCTGTGTGTTACAGGAGCATGCTTTATGATTGAGAAGGCTAAATTCGATAAAGCTGGTGGATTTGATGAAGCATTTGAAGTAACACATAATGATGTTGATATATGCCTGACTCTCTATGAACAGGGATATTATAATGTCTTAAGAAATGACGTGGTTCTTTTTCACCATGAATCATTCTCAAGAGGTGATGATGAGGTTGATGAAGAAAAGAACAGACGTAATATGCATGCAAGGGATATGACATATGAAAAACATCCAAAGCTTGAGAAATATGACCCTTTCTATAGTCCGCTTCTTACGCAGACGGAGAATAACTACAGATTCGGAGATGAGATATATTCTGTAATATACAGAAAACCTCAGAAAGCTGACAGATTAAGGCCGGCTGCAGGATATATGGAAGTATCACCTACAGTTAAGGTGACAGAAACAGGGTATCATGATGATATGCAGCTTAGGGGATTTGCATATAACGGAAATAAAGTGTATTATAATCCCGTAATTTTTCTGTGGAATGAACAGAATTGTTATAGGATTAAGGCACAGTCAGTATGTGACAGAGTATTTCATTTAAGAAAAGGTGTGGATAAGAACATTAACTATGCACCGTTTTTTTGTGGAATAGATACAACAGAGATGGAAAGCGGCACATATAGATGTGCTATCAGAGCTGATGGTAAATATTATGATGCACAGACAGATGTCGTAATTGATGGTTAAAACAATATGGCAGAACAAGGAGGAATTTATGAAGACTACAGCACTTATTATGGCAGGTGGTAAGGGAGAGCGATTCTGGCCAAAGAGCCGTGTTAATATGCCAAAACAGTTCCTTTCTCTTACAGATGACGGAAAGACTATGATACAGCTCACGGTAGAGCGAATCAGCCCAGTGGTTGATATTAAGGATGTTTATATTGCTACTAACAAGAACTACAGAGAACTTGTAAAGCAGCAGCTTCCGGGTATTCCAGAGGAAAATATATTATGTGAGCCTGTTGGAAGAAATACAGCACCATGTGTAGGCCTTGGAGCAGTTCATGTTGCAAGCAAATATGATGATGCAGTTATGATTGTACTTCCATCAGACCACCTTATTAAGAATAATGAAGTGTTTGCAGATACATTTAAAGAAGCTGTTCAGATTGCAGAAGAGGGGGCTAATCTTGTAACGGTAGGTATTACTCCGAATTATCCAGAGACAGGCTATGGTTATATTAAGTATAATCAGGATGACAAGAAGAATAATGCTTATTCAGTTGAAAAGTTCGTTGAGAAGCCAGACCTTGAGACAGCTAAATCATACCTTGCTGACGGAACATATCTGTGGAACAGTGGAATGTTCGTATGGAAGGTATCTACAATATTAGACTGCTTTAAGAAGTTCATGCCGGATACATATGAAGGCTTATTAAAGATTAAGGCAGCAGTTGGAACAGCAGATGAAAATGCAGTGCTTGAGGCAGAATTCCCTAATCTTGAGTCACAGTCAGTTGACTACGGTATTATGGAGAAGGCAGATTCTATCTACACACTTCCAGGCAACTTCGGTTGGGATGATGTAGGTTCATGGCTTGCAGTAGGAAGAATCAAGAAGAATGATGATAACAGCAATGTAATTAACGGCAATGTAGTTGCAGTTAATACTAGGGGCTGTGTAATAGAAGGTGGCGAAAAACTTATTGCCACAGTTGGTTTAAGAGATATCGTAGTTGTTGATACTAAAGATGCAACTCTTATTACAACTAAAGAGAATGCAGGCGAAATCAAGCAGGTACTTGCAAAGCTTCGTGAAGAAGGAAAGAATGAGTATCTGTAGAAGATAGTATGAAGATACATATGCTTAAAACAAGGCGTTTGGAGGAACTATAATGACAAAGGAACATGTCAATACTAATCATACATTTGCGATATGCGCTTATAAGGAGAGTCCATATCTCGAAGAGTGTATTACATCACTTATGGAACAGACTGTAAAGTCAGAGATATTTATTGCTACATCTACACCTAATAAGTATATTGACAACATAGCAGCAAAATATAATTTAAAGGTGTATGTCAATGAGGGAGAAAGCGGAATTACACAGGATTGGAATTTTGCTTATTCTAAAGTACAGACAGATTATGTCACTATAGCTCATCAGGATGATAAATATGCGCCTGAATATGTAGAGAATCTGTTAGCGTATACAGCTAAAGCTAAAAAGCCGCTGCTTTTCTTTACCGATTATGCAGAGATAAGAAATGGCAAGATTGTAACAACCAACAAGATTCTTAAAGTAAAGAGAATAATGCTTTTCATAATGCGTCCAAAGGCAATGTGGGGAAGCAGATTTATAAGAAGAAGAGTGTTATCGCTTGGCTCACCAATATGTTGTCCATCAGCAACATATTACAGACCTAATCTTATGAAGCAGGTATTCCTTAATGGATTCAGAGCTGATGAAGACTGGGAAGCATGGGAGAGATTATCAAAGCTTAAGGGAGACTTTATATTCTGTAATAAGATACTCACATATCACAGAATACATGAGGACTCAGAGACAACTAAGATTCTTAATGATAATAAGAGATCTGAAGAAGATTACATTATGTACCAGAAGTTCTGGCCCAAATGTATTGCTAAAATGCTTACTAAGGCATACAGCAAGAGTGAAGAATCTAATGATATGAAGCAGGGATAGGAGTTAACGATGAAAGAATACGATGAGGCAACCCTTAAAAAGGTACAGCAGACAGAGATGGAAATTCTTAGAGATTTCATCAAAGTGTGTGACGAGAATAATCTTACATGGTTTGGTGATGCCGGATCAGGAATCGGGGCAATAAGACATAAGGGATTCATTCCATGGGATGATGATATTGATGTAATGCTTCCTAGAAAAGATTTCGACAAGATGATTGAAGTTATTAAAAGAGATTACAGCGATAAGTATTCAATTGCTAATGTTGAAACAATGAAGAATTATCCATTGATGACAACAAGAATTATGATGAAAGGAACAACATTTATAGAGGAACCTCTTAAGAATATCAAATGTGATCTTGGAATATTCCTTGATGTGTATCCGCTTGATAATATATCAGATGATGAGGAAGAACTTAAAAAGCAGGCTAAAGCTGCCTGGTTCTGGAGCAAGCTTCTTATTCTCAGACATGTTGCGTTCCCGGTACTTCCTTATAAGGGAGTTAAGGCTAAGATAACACATATTGCAACAGCAATTATTCATGCCGGACTTGTTGTGTTCAGAATTTCACATAACTGGATTGCTGGCAAATGCTTAAAGATTGCATCAAGATATAATGATGTGGATACTAAGAGAATGGCATTCTTATTTGATACAGATCCATATTATCATATAATGTTAAAGGATGAGATATATCCATTACAGATGTATGATTTTGAAGATATTAAGATGCCTCTTCCAGCCAACGAAGATGAGAAGTTAAGAAATATGTATGGAGATTATATGCAGTTTCCTCCAGTTGAAAAGAGAAAGAATCATTACCCATATAAATTGGAATTTAAAGACTAAGAGGTATATATGAATATTATTTCAAGAATAATGGGGGTGGATAAGACACCAGAAGATAAGTACAAATATATCTGGTTTACAATGGGAACAGCATGTTTCGCACTTGCCACGCTTGTTATGACAATTGTTATAAGCCGTTTCTTAGGTGAGGCTAAAGCGGGAATGTTCTCGATTGGTCTTTCAATTGCACAGTGGCTTGTTACAATAGCCTATTTCGAAATAAGAACATATCAGGTTACTGATGTTAAGAATGAGTATCCTTTTGGATATTATTTCACTTTAAGACTTATGATGTGTCTTATAACATTTCTGGCAAGCATAGTATACGTTGTATTAAACGGCTACAGTCCGGAGAAAGTTACTGTTATATTGCTTGTATGTATCTATAAGATACTTGATTCGGTAGCTGATACATTTGAAGGTGAATTCCAGAAAGAGGAAAGAATAGATATGTCCGGTAAATCAGAGTTTTACAGGATATTCTTCAGTATACTGGTTCTTGTTGTAACAGTAATTATAACAAGAAATCTGATATTCTCTCTGATATGTATGAATGTAGTTGCATTGCTTATAATTCTGTGTCTTGATGCATCTGTTGCAGCAGACAGGGTTAAGATATGTATTGTCAGGGATTACAGAAGAGTTTTCGTACTTTTTAAAGTGTGTCTGCCTCTTGCTATAAGCACATTTTTAAGTAACTATATTATCAATTCATCGAAATTATCTGTTGACAGAATGTTAGGTGATGCAGCACAGCTGTATTATACGGCGGTATTCATGCCTAATATGGTAATTAATCTGTTTAGTGGTATAATATTTAAGCCGATGCAGACATCAATGGCTGTTAATTATTATGAGAAGAAGTATAAGAATTTCTGGCACATAATATTCAGGATGTTTGCTATAATAGCAGGATTTACACTTATATGTGAGGTCGGGGCATATATACTGGGAATACCGGTTCTGTCATGGCTTTATGGTGTTAATCTTAAGGATTACAAGATGACACTGCTTCTGCTTCTGTTATGTGGAGGCGTTAATGCGGTCAATATAATATTCTATTATGTACTTGCCATAATGCGTAAGCAGAAATACATGACTATTCTGTATCTTATTGTATGCGGAGTTGCGCTGATTATTATGGATCCGATTACAGGCAGACTTGGTCTTAACGGAGCTGCACTCGGCTATCTGATACTTGTTGTGTTATTAGGCGTATTATTGATGGGATATATCTTATACCAGATTAGAAAGGATAGAAAAAGACAATGAGCCAGAATGAACAGTATGATCCAAAGGTTTTGAGAAAGTTACAGCTTGCAGAATTAGAGGTGTTTAAAGATTTTATTAAAATATGTGATGAGAACGGACTTTCATATTTCCTGTTTGCAGGATGTGCAATCGGAGTTGAGAGACATAAAGGATTTATTCCATGGGATGATGATATAGATATCGGAATGCTCAGAGATGATTATGAGAAGGTTCTGAAGATATATAGAGAGAAATATACAGATAAGTATGTAGTTCTTGATATAGATTCACAGGAAACATTTCCTTTCTATAATGCAGAGATAGCAAGAATTGGAACTAAGAATATACCATATGTATTCAAGGATGCTAATGTTCCTATGGGAATTGATATTGCGCTTTATCCTTATGATAATGTTCCTGATGATGCCAAGAAGAGAAGAAGACAGAGATCATCAGTATTCTTCTGGAGCAAGTTAAGAATATTAAGAGAATTCAAGAAACCTGTGCTTTTCATGCATGGATGGAAGAGAAAAGTTGTAAGTGCAATGTGTATAGTAATGAACAGATTACTTACATGGACACATTTCTCAAGAAAATTCATCAACAGACGTTATATGAAGAGCGCACTTAAGTATAACAATGAGAAGACAAGATGGGTTGCATGTTTCTTTGGTGAGATGGATCCTTTAAAGCAGGCTATAAAGTTAGATGACCTGTTCCCATTGGTTGAAAAGCCATTTGAAGATATAATGGTTAAAGTCCCTAAGAATAATGATGTATTTCTTAAGAGAATGTTTGGCGATTATATGAAGATGCCACCAGTAGAGAGCAGAAAGAATCATGTACCTGAGGTTCTGGAGTTCGGACCATTTGATGAGGAACTGAAAGATATTGATATTTAAAGCATGGACAATTATGGAGAAAATATGAAAAAACTTATAATAATTCCAGCATATAACGAGAGCGAAAGTATAGAGAAGACAGTCAGAGATATTATAGAGAATGCACCATCATTTGATTATGTAGTTATCAACGACTGCTCAACTGATAATACACGACAGATATGTGAAGATAATGGATTTAATATTGTTAATCTGCCAGTTAATCTGGGAATAGGCGGAGCTGTTCAGACAGGATATCTGTATGCAGAAAGATATGGATATGATATTGCTGTACAGGTAGATGGTGATGGACAGCATGATGCGAAATTCCTTGGAGAGATGGCTGATTATCTTGAAAAGAATGACCTTGATATGGTTATAGGTTCAAGATTCATAGAAAAACAGGGATTCCAGTCATCTAAGGCAAGACGAATTGGAATTAACTATTTCACTGGCTTGATAAAGTTATGTACAGGTCAGAAGATAACAGACCCTACATCAGGATTAAGACTTATAGGAAGACGTACAATAGTACAGTTTGCCAAGAAGTATCCTAAGGATTATCCAGAGCCGGAAACAGTTGTGGCAATATTAAAGATGGTATGCACATTTGCGATCTGTGCAGCAGGATTTGCCGGGTTAGT